>CAACVF010000021.1_pt2 | contig 29237 bp, 32 predicted proteins | sample 2381781 | NCBI WGS metagenome assembly CAACVF01 (sample SAMEA5211967, study PRJEB30684) | marine metagenome | biome: Marine; feature: Epipelagic; material: Water | collected 2015-10-15 | depth 60 m | reverse complement strand
TTATAGTTCTGTCATCTAAAACAGAAGGACATGCAGTTAGATTATTGCAAACAATTAAAAATGCATTAGAGTATAGTGCAGAGCTTAGAAGTATTTATGGGTATTGGGGTCAACACTCTGCTAAACAATGGGCACGTACTGAGATAGTACTAAAAGATGATACTATGATTATGTGTAGAGGTACTGGACAGCAGGTAGTTGGGTTAAAGCATGGTAACCAAAGACCAACACTAGTTGTGTTAGATGATCCCGAAGACATGGTAAACACTAAAACATCTGAAGCTATGGAGTATAACTTACGTTGGCTATTACAAAGCTTAGTTCCTTCATTAGATGCAAAACGTGGTAGACTTGCTATTATAGGTACACCTCAACATCAACGCTGCATGGTAGAAACATTATGTAAGACTGATGGTTGGATTTCTAAAAGATATAAAGCACTACAAGATGATGGAAGTGCATTATGGGAAAACATGTGGTCTAAAGAAAAACTACTAGATGAAAAGAAATCATTAGATTCTATTGGTAGAGTATCTTCTTTTTATCGTGAATACCAATGTGAAATTATAGGTGATGAAGACCAGATGTTTAAAGAAAACTATATACAGCATTATAATGGTAATTTTAAGTTTATAGAAGATGAACATTGTTTAGAGTTTGAATCTGGTAAAACAATACCAGTAAATATATTTATGGGAATTGACCCAGCTAGTTCTGTAAAAAAACATGCTGACTACTCCACAATAGTCGTTGTTGCTGTAGATTCTAAAAATAACAAATACGTACTCCCCTACTATAGAAAAAGGTCTACACCTATGGAACTAGCTGACCATATTATACAATACTTTAAAAAGTACAAACCAATGAAGACTAGAATAGAATCAGTAGGTTATCAAGAGATGTTAAGAGATTATCTACGTCAAAGAGCAGAAGAAGAAGGTTTGTTTATACCTGGGCTTGAAATAAAAGAAACTCCACGTAATAGCAAATCATCTAGGTTAGAAACAATGCAACCATGGTTTGCACAAAAAAAGATTTACATACAAGAAACTATGAATGAATTAAAAGATGAGTTATTAATGTTTCCTAGGGGTAAACATGATGACTTACTTGATGGGTTGTATTATGCAACTAAACATAATTATCCACCCCATAATAAAAAAATTATTAATGAAAATCATCACTCCACTACTAGTTTTGCAAAAAAAACTAAAGATTGGATGGTTTCTTGAAACTTTTTGGTATTAAATTACTTTATAACTTATAGATAACACTATGGCAGAGAAACATCCAGAAGTAAAGAGAAATGAAGAACTCTTAACGGAGTACGCTTCTGTTCGTACTAAGTGGGCTAGACAAGCAACTGAAGATAACGAATACAGAAATGGTATGCAATGGACTAAAGAACAGGTTAATGAGTTACGTAAAAGAGCTCAAGAACCATTAGTTGTAAATGTTATCTATCCTGCAGTAGAACAAGCCAAAGCTATGTTAACTGCAAACTCACCAAGATTTCAATCTACAGGCAGAGAAGGAAGTGATGTCAAAACAGGACAAACTATGTCTGATTTAATGAGTTGGGTTTGGGAACAATCAGCAGGTAATACTGAATTAAAACAAGCTATAGATGATTATTATGTAAAAGGTATAGGTGCAATTTTAACATATAGCGACCCAAATGCAGATTATGGAAAAGGTGAGATATTTATAAAAGCAATAGACCCTCTTGATTTATATATATGCCCCTCTTCGACTGACCCTTTCTCAAGAGATGCTTCTAATATAATTATCTCACGCCTTTTCTCTGAAATGACACTATTAGAAATGTACCCTGAATTTAAAGATATTATTCAAAGAGCTAATGAAAGTCAAATAGCTCCTACTGTTGAAACTATTAACTTTGGATTAGAAGACCAAATTATTTCTAAAAATGAAATACAAAGTTATAATATGAACAATAGAGATGAAAGGCAAATAGAAGTAATAGAAAGATATACTAAAATACGTATACCACACTATAGAGTATTTGACCCCAATTTAAATAATGAAAGAATTTTATCACCAGAAGATTTTGAGCTATATAAATTAAAAATAGCTTATAAAGTTTCTAATAAAACTAGAGATAGAATTATTACAGATGACAATGAAGTAAAACAATATGAAGATATAGAAAAAGAATTTGGTAATACTTTTCATCTAATGCAAAACCCTATAACTCAAGAACAAATGATGGTTAAAGGAGAAGAAACTGCTGTAGCTGTAAAAGATAGTACAACTATTTTAAAAAGAATGACTTTTGCTGAATTAATAGAAACAGGTAATATTTTAGTAACAGAATTTGAAATAGATAGAATAAGACAAGTTGTATCAGCAGGTGGTGAACTAATGTTTGATGCAATACTCCCATTAGAAGATTATCCCATAGTTACTATGATGAACAATCATAATAGAAATCCTTATCCACAAAGTGATGTAAGAATGGTAAAAGGTCTACAAGCATATATAAACAAAATTAGATCACTTATAGTTGCACATGCATCCTCTTCTACTAATGTAAAACTTCTTATACCAAGAGGTTCTATGAATAGAAAACAATTAGAAGAAGAATGGGGTAGAGCAGGTACTGCTGTAATAGAGTTTGACCCTGAGTTAGGACAACCTATTGTTGCAGGTCCAGTACCATTACCTAATGAATTATATAAAAATGAAGCAGATGCAAAAGCAGATATAGAAAGAATATTAGGTATATATGCATTAATGCAAGGAGATACTCGTCAAATGCCACAAACCTATAAAGGTACTTTAGCAATTGATGAATATGGGCAAAGAAGAATTAAATCAAAACGTGATGATATTGAAGGTGCAGTAAATCAAGTTGCTAAATGTGTATTGCAATATATACAAGCAACATATACTGTTCAAAAAGTAATACGATTATTACAACCAAACCATAAACCAAAAAAAGTAATTTTAAATCAACCAATATATGATGAAGTCTCAGGTGAATTCCTAGGAAAACTTAATGACGTAACAGTTGGTAAATATGACATTGTTGTAGTAACTGGTTCTACTTTACCCTCAAATAGATATGCACGTTTTGAATATTATATGGAACTTTATAAAGCTGGTATCGTAGACCAAGTTGAAGTTCTAAAGCAAACTGATGTTGCAAATGTAGAAGACGTTCTTAATAGAAAAGGTCAAATGCAACAAATGATGAAAAGATTGCAACAGCAAGATAAACAAATTAAAGATTTGCGAGGAGACTTGCAAACTGCACAACGTGAAACTATTCACGCTAGGCAGAGAGTAGAAGTTGAGAAATTTAAAACTCGACTTAGTTCAACTGCAAACAGGGCTGATTTAGCTACGTCGCTTTATAAGTCAAGAAGTGAAGATGAACTAAAGAAAATAAAAAATGTCGTTGCCGAGGAAGAACCTACGAATGACACAATCATACCATTGGAGGAATAATGGAACAAAACGAACAAAGTAATGCTGAAGCACAGGTAGATAATAGAGTTGACGGTGCATTTATGTACGAAAACCCTACAGCAGATACAAAACCACCTGAGCCTACAATTACTCAATCAACAAGAGTTCAAAATCAAGAAGTACCTCAAACTGAAGAAGCCAATCCAGTTGCTGAAGTACAAGAAGACGTATCTGCAAAAGACGACCCAAATAGAATAGCATATTGGCAATCACAAACTGACAAGGCAAAGAATGATGCAGCTATACTTGCAGAAGAAGCAAATAAATATAAACAAGCTTTAGCACAAGTTACTCAAAATGCACCAGTCTCCAATGAATCCCAGAATAGGCTACGTTCTGATTCAATTGAAGAGCCAGTCAAACCAGAAAAACCAGTATCTTATAATGAGGTCGATGCATATAATGACCCAGAGAGTGATTCGTTTAAATATAGAATACAAAATGATAGCTATCGTGATGCACGTTTAGATTATGTAGAGCGATTAGAGTATGCTAGGCAAAAACAGCAACAAGCTCAATTTGCAAAGCAACAAGAAAAACAAATGGTAAATCAAGCATATACACAAGTACAAAATGCTTATGGATTTGACCAAGGAAAAGCTGCCGACTTTATCGGCTGGGCTCAAGACCCTAAAAACATCACAATGGATTCACTTGTAAAGCTATACAATATTCAAAAATCTCCTGGAATTCAACAACAACAAGTAGAGCAAAAGAAACAAGCTATACAAAATCAAAATCAAGCTTTAAAAGTTCCTACAACAACAGCTGTTGCTCCTGGAACTTCACAGCCTCAGATGGATGATGAAGCTATGTTTAATGAAGCTCTTCTTAGCAAATCATATAAAAGAAGGAAATAATACAAATGGCTGCAAAAAATCTTAGTGGTTCTGGTGTATTGTTTACTGATAGGCGAGATTTTTACATTAGTCCAGATGTAGTAAAAGAACTATGGACAGATGTAACACCTTTTACAACTGTAGTAGCCAATCGTGAGCAAAGAACACCAACAGACCCAGTTTTCAAAATGTTCGAGCATAGGAACCCTTGGCAAAAGCAAGAGTTTTCTGCTGCTTCAAATCCAGGAAGTTTAGCTGCAGGTAATTCAGAATCTGATGCAACTGATGTAGATGGTATCGTAGGACTAGCAAGTTCTGTTGATGGCTCTTGGGTAGGTTTAGTTTGTGAAGTTTTTGATTCAACTAAAACTACAAAAAGAGGACATGCATTAGTTACAACTGCTGTATCTACTTCATCTATTAAATACAAAAACATAGATAGAACAGCTGCTCTAGACGTTGCTGATAATGACGTTTTCGTAGTAGTAGGTAATGCACATGGTGAAGGTACAACTGCTCCTGATGCATGGTCTGATGAATTGAAAGTAGTTTATAATAGTACACAAATTTTTAAAACACCTTTAGAAATTACAGGTACTTTAGAAGCTGCTGCTCTACGTGGAGAATCTTCTGAGTTGGCAAGACTTAGAATGCAAAAAGCACAAGAGCATAAAATTCAAAAGGAAAGAGCTTTCTTATTTGGAGTAAGTGCTGAAGGTACAAACCTTGGTGATGGAGGTCCATCAGGAAGTGGAGACACTTTTGCTGATTCAGGAATTACAGATGCAAGTGGTAACACAGTACGTAGTACTAATGGTATCATAACTTCAATTGAAGACCATGGTGCAAGTTCAGGTGATGACCAAAATATCTTTACTATTTCAGAAGCTACATATTCATATACTAACTTCGTGGATGATATGGAAAAAGTTTTCCAATATGTTCCTGAAGAAGGTATGAAAATGGCTTTCTGTGGTAGAGGTGCAATGAGCTATTTTTCTAAAATAGATGGTTCATCTGGTATTGCTGGTAACTCAGGTTGGACAGTAAACTTAGGACCAACTGAAAGAAGTTCATATGGTTTTAACTACAGACAATTAGAATCTCCTCATGGAGTTCTTATGTTAATTCCAACACCAGTTCTTAGAGGACCACACAATAAGCAAATGCTTATCGTATCTGATGAAAACCTTTTTCATGCTGTATATAGACCACCAGTCTATCAAACAAACATCAAAACTGATGATGCATTTGATGGAGTAAAGGATCAATATATGTCTGATGAAGGTATTGGTATAACCTTAGTAGAATCCCATAAACTATTTACAATAACAGATTAAGGGAGGTAAACTATGGCTAGACCGTTTATCGGAGGAACAAATGCTGCAATCAAAACTTTAGCAGCTACACAATCATTATCCCCTGCAGATACAGGCAAAATCTTTGTTTGTTCTCAAGCAGGTGCATATGACATTACATTACCTGCTGTTGGTGATGCAAAAGGTTGGACTGGTACTTTTGTTTTAGGTACTAAAGGTGCAAACGATTTTGACATCATTGGTGGTACTGCTGATGTAATGATAGGTGTAGAGGTTGGAGATACTAATACAATTATTGATGCTGCAGATAAAGTAACATTTGTTGCTAGTAATGCTGAAGTTGGTGAAAGAGTAGACATAATTTGTGATGGAACTAATTATTTCGTTACTATGTTTGCAATTGCTGATAACGCTGCTGGTTCAAGTGGATAATAAATAGTTAAGCAGAACTAGGGGTAAGACGTATAAAGGTTTTACCCCAAATCTGTTAGAAAGAAAAAATGTCAACATTTAAAGTACAAGTAGAAGATTTAGTAGGAAGAACAATAACAGATACTGATGCATTAGATGATATGTTATTATCTACAGCAAGAGAAGTAGCTGATACCTTGCCTACAAAAAATCTTGTTCAAAATGCTACACTTACAGAAGTAACTAGTAATCCAACTAGTATAAGTGATAGTAGAATATTGTCTGTAAGTAGAAATGGTTTTTATGCTAATGAAGTACCATATGGACAATCTGCTAGAATTGCTGACACAGGGTCTATCTATTATGCTGATGCTACTCAAGATAGAGACCCAGTATTTTATTATAAAGGTAGTAGTTTATTTATATTAGATACACCTACATCAAGTCAAAAAGGTGAAATATTAAGTTTTGCATATCCTTCAGATTTTGATGGTAGTGGTAATGTAAACACTACAACTTCTATAAATAATTTTCCAAGTAGTGCTGAGTATGCTGTAGTATTAGGAGCTTCTGCTAAGTTTATGATTAAATTATCTTCTGAAGAAAATGCTAATGAAGATATAGAATTGCAAAATGCAACGTTAGCTTCTGCACAAAACTTAGAACAAGATTATCGTGCAGAGTTACAAAGAATTAGAGGTCAAAAATAAATGGCTATGACACAAAAACAAATGATAGAAATGGTAAGACAACATCATCCTACACTTAGTGAAACACAAATTAGATTATTTTTAAATCAAGCTATGGATGATTTTGCAAGAAAAACAAGAATTAAAGAAGGTGCTTTTACATTTAGTACAGTAGCAGACCAAAGATATTATGGTTTGTCTGATGATATAATAGAAATAATTTCAGTAGATTATGACGGATATGATATTCCAAGATTAGGAACTAGACCAGAAAAGAGAGATATAACATGATGAAATCAGTACCAGCTCCAAAAGGTTATCATTGGATGAAAACAGGAAAGACTACATATAAGTTAATGAAGAATCCAACAGGTGGTTATAAACCACATAAAGGAGCATCAAAAGCAGCTAAGTTTTCTGTAATGATGAAACATAAAAATGCCAAGTAGTCAACGTAGTTATGCATATTATGTAGAGAGAGATGCAATAGCAATCGTTGCACGATCTGTTGGTGATACAGCTACAACTTATAATTCACCAAGTGAAGTTAAAACTGTAACTATATTTGCAGTTAAAAGACCTAATAAATTTGTTTCTGCTGATACAGGAACTACAAATACAACAACAGGATATACTGAAGAACCAGATATTCCAGAAGAATTTAGACATGCAATTGTAGCTAAAGCTATACAAAGAGGATATGAATTAAATCCACAAAGTTTACAAGTTGCAAGTTATTGGGAACGCCAATATAATTTAGGCGTTATAGAAGGAAAAAGATATGCTAATACTGGTAGAGTTCAAAAGACAGTTATTAAATTACAAGGCTTTGAACCAACAGTACATAGCACAAGAGATAGAGATGAAGAATGACAGAAGTAGTAATATCTACAGCAACTATAACAGAAGTTGTGGTATCAACAACTACTATGACAGAAACATCTGAATATACAGAAGCAAGTTAATACGATATGCCCATGTGAAATTTCTTGCACGGAAAGGCATACGATAAACAAGGAGAAAAAAAATGGCTATTGGAAAAAGTTCAGCTCAAAATTACACAGTAGTTGAAGCACAAAATATTGCTTTAGGTCAAACTGGAGCAGCATATACAGATACTACAAGTGCATATACACCACCAACAGGTTCAGTTATTGTTGCTATAACAATGTTAACAGATGTAGAGTTTGGTACTCTTACACCTGAATCAACAAGTTTCCATTATGGAACAACTGCAGCAGCACCTGGCACAAATGGTGCAACTGTTGCAAATAGTGATACCTTTCCTAAAGGTGTAACTATATATGGTAGATGGTTAAACCTAACATTACAAACAGCAGGAGATAAAGTAATTATTTACTTTGCACCGTAATATGCCTAGATTAGGAATAACAAATACACTTAAAACAATTTTAGAAGAATCTATAGCTTCACTTAAAAGTTTCTGGGAAACACATGTGGACCTATGGGATAATCAAAACAATAATTGGGAACAATCAGTATAAGGAGATTTAGATATGGGAGCTTTAACAGGACAAACAATAGCAAATAGTTATGAACAACTATTGCATGTAGATAGAGATGGAGGAGGTAATACTGGTACTTTAGTTAATGTAAAAGATGGTGATAATGGTACTACTTTTTCATTACAACTTGCAACAACAAGTGCAGGTATTATTGGTGCATTAGCAAATCCTGGGTTTAAAATACAAACATCAACAGATAGTGGCACAGGTACAGGAGCTGGTTTACAGCTTATAACAGATGATGGGGCTGCTATGGCAGACACTCACAGATTAGGATTAATTGAATTTTTAGGAGCAGAAGATGCTTCAAACAATCTTATTGTAGGTGCATCAATACAAGCTATTTGTTCTGCTACATGGAGTGGAACTGAAAATGGAACAGATTTAAAGTTTTTTACAACTGATGCAGATAATTCACATACTGAAGTATTGTGTATGTATTCTGATAATCATTTGTTAATACCAAGGATTGGCTCAACAAGTTTTTCAGGAAGATTATATTTTTATAGTACTTCAGGTAGTGAAGACCAATATTTATATGGTGATGCTAATAGTATAGTAAGTATAGCACAAAATAGTAATTATATTCACGCTCAAGGTGAAAATGTTATTTGGGATGGAAGTCAATTGTATCCAAATACGGATGATGCTAAAAATTTAGGAACAGGTAGTTATAGGTGGAATGATATTTATGCTACTAATAATACAATACAAACCTCTGATGAAGATTTAAAAGAAAATATTGCTGATTCATCTTTAGGGTTATCTTTTATTAATAAATTAAAACCTAAAAGTTATAAATGGAAAAATACTCCTGAGCAAAAATATGGGGATAATGAACCAACAGGTGATGATAATAAAAAAGCTGGTGATGTAAAACAAGCTGAAGTTGTTCATACTAGAAAACATTATGGCTTAATTGCACAAGATGTTAAAACAACATTAGATGAACTTTCTGTAGCAACAAAAGACTTTGCTGGATATATAGACCCATCTGCTAATGGAGGAAGTGGTAATCTAGGATTAAGATATTCAGAGTTTATTGCTCCAATGATTAAAGCTATTCAAGAATTAAGCACTAAGGTTACTGCTCTTGAAAATGCTTAAAAGATTATCTATACTTATTCTATTATCTTTAAGTTGTAATGGGGTAGGTAATATAGATATACTAAGGGATCAAAATGGTAAAGGTCATTTTTATAATAGAAATGTTTTGTTTAACCAAGATTCTACAAGGCTTTGGTGTTATACACATGAGCAGTTTGAAATTGTAAAAAAAGATACAAATAAAACTAGATACAAAGATTGGAACAACTTAGCAAATGATTGGAAATTATACTAATGGCTAAAACTCCAGCATGGCAAAGAAAAGCAGGTAAGAATCCAAAGGGTGGATTAAATGCTAAGGGTAGAGCTTCTTATAAAGGTGGTACATTAAAAGCACCTGTTAAAAGTGGTGATAACCCTAGAAGAGCATCTTTCTTAGCTAGAATGGGTGGAGCTAAAGGTCCTGAGTATAAGGTAAATAAAAAGACTGGTAAAAGAGAAAAGACTAGACTTTTATTATCTTTAAATGCTTGGGGTGCAAGTAGTAAAGCTGATGCTAAAAAGAAAGCAAAAGCAATAAGTAACAGAAACAAAGCTAAAAAAACTAGGTCTAAAAAGAAAAAATAGAGGATAATATGGCATTAACAAAAGAAAGTATTGATAATCGTTTAAAAGAAATACCACAACAAATAGCTGCATTAAGTGCAGAACAAAATCAATTGCTTGGATATAAACAAGCTTTATCAGATTGTTGTGAAGATGGGAAATGTAATGGCAGTAAAGAAGAAGAAAAAGCCAGTAAAGAAAAAAAGTAGTGGTGGTAAAGGACTAGCTGGTAAAGCTAAAAGTTCTGGTATAGCTCTTGGTACTTTAAAAAAAGTATATAAAAGAGGACAAGCTGCATATCTTTCTAGTGGTAGTAGAAATGTACCTATGGCAGCATGGGCTATGGGTAGAGTAAATTCTTTTATTAAAGGTAGTAGAAAACATGATACAGATTTGAGAAAAGGTGCAAAGAAAAAAACAAAAAAGAAAAAGTAAAAGGAAGCAACCATATAAACATGGAGTTCCTGCTAAGTACACTAAAGGTTCTAAGAACCCTAAGAAAAAAGCAGCAGAAATAAAAAGAACTGCAAAGCTATATAAAGCAGGTAAAAAAATAAATTTAAAAGCTGTAGAAAAATCTCGTGTTAAACAAGCTAAGAAAAGGAGAAAGTAAAATGGCGTATGGAAAAATGAACGCTGGTAAAAAACCTAAAGCAAAAAAAGCAAAAAAAAGTTCTAGACCTAAAATGGGTAAGAAAAAAGGAACTAATGCTAAGAAAGCTAGTACTAGGTATTAATAATGAATGGAATGGAAGGAATAGCTGAGTTAGGTTTCGCAGGTTTAGCTGCTGTACTTTTGTTTACCGTATTTAAATGGATGACTGGAGAGCTTACTAAAAAATTAGATAGGCTTGAAAGTATAATAATAAAGTTAATAGATTCTAAGAATAGTATGAAAGATGAATTTAAAGAACTTAATGATGAAGTAACTGACCAATTAAACTATATAGAAGCAAAGATAGGTAATGGTCGTGGTAGCAAACAAAAAAGGAAGGCTGGAGCATGAACGTAGGTAAATTAATTCTTAATTACATTACTGATGAAGAAGTTGAAAAACAGGTTATTAAAAAGTTAAATGAAAATATTAATATCCCTATTATCAATGAGAAAACAGAAGAAAAAATTTTGAAAGCAGTATGGAGCACAGTAAGTGAAGTATTAGAAAGTGTTCTTACTAAGGAAAAGTAATGCCTAGATTTAGTAAAAAATCTTTATCTAAACTAGAGACTTGTGATAAACGTTTACAAGATTTGTTTTTACGTGTAGTAAAAAAGTTTGACTGTACAATTATTGAAGGTCATAGAAGTAAAGATAGGCAAAACAAATTATTTAATGAAGGAAAATCAAAGCTGAAATATCCCAAAGGTAATCATAATGCAACACCAAGTAAAGCAGTAGACGTAGCACCTTATCCAATTGATTGGAATGATAGAGAAAGGTTTACATACTTTGCAGGTTATGTTGTAGGTATAGCTTATCAAATGGGATTAAAAATCAGATGGGGAGGAGATTGGGATATGGATACCCAAGTTAAAGATAATAACTTTGACGATCTACCTCATTTTGAAATCAGAGATGTATGAAGGCTGTAGAACAAGTTGTAATATTTCCTGATTTACATTTTCCATTACATGATGAAAAAGCATTTAGGTGTGCTTTAAAAGTATTGGAAATAGTTAAACCATCTGCTTTTCTTTGTATAGGAGATATTGCTGAAGGAAGTTCAGTTTCACATTGGATGTGGAAAAAAAAGAAAAGACCTCCTTTAGAATATCAACTACCTTCTATTAAAAAAGAAGTTAAGGAAGTAAATAAACATTTTGATAGGATTGATGAGGTATTAGATAAAACAAATGTTAAAACAAAACTATTTGCACAAGGCAATCATGAAGTTTGGTTTGATAACTTTGTAGAAGAAAATCCTTATCTAACAGAATATGGAAGTAAAAAAGTATTACGAATTAAAGAACGTGGTTACAAGTGGTATGATTATGGTCTTGAATTTAAAATTCTTAATAGTAAACTGTATGCATATCATGGGGGTCACTGGTCTGGTATTAACCATACAAGGTCTCATGTCCAAAATTTGGGAGTTAATATTATTTATGGGCACACTCATGATGCAATTAAAAGTGTTGTTTCACACTTGGATGGTGCAAAGATGGCACATTCTTTAGGATGCTTATGTGATATGAATAAAGAATTTTTAAAAAATAGAGCTACTAATTGGACACATAATATGGCAATACTAGATATATATAAAGATGGTTTCTTTAATTTAAATGTTATGACTATTATAGATGGTAGAACATCATTAAATGGAGAGTTAATTAAATGACTACAGAGTTAAAAGAGAGCTCTGGAATAAAATTCAGCCTCAGTTTTCTCATTCAAATAATTACAGCTATCGTGCTTGGAGTTTGGGGTTACAGTCAGTTAGATTCCAGAATTAGTTTTTTGGAAACAATAACATCTAATAATAGTCAACATATTGATGCTATTCAAAAAGGAATTTCCTCTGCACAGGACCAGCCTATAAGTTCAGACCACATACAAAATACCTCTCTTCGTTTTCTTGAAAGAGAGATGGCAAAGCATGAAGCTGAAATAATTAGATTAAGAGATTTAATCTATGATATGAAATGAGTTCACTTGGAGGATTATTTAAATACTTAACCGATATGAAAGTGTTAAAAGGTATAAATCAAGAACGTAGAAAACATTATGGTAAAAAAAAGAAAAAGAAAGTAAAGAATGCCAAAAGCTCTAATAAACGTAAATAGATTTAATGCAGGTTTAGTTAATGCTACTAATGCTAGAGATATTCCTGATAATGCATTGTCATTAGCAGATAATATTATTCTTGATGAAAGAAATAGTATTAAAGCGTTAGGTGGTAATATTACACATCAAAATGTACCATCTACTCAAGCAGGTGGAATTGCTGCAGGTACAGGAGTATTTGTATTTGAATCAGACCATGAAGCAGGTTCTGCATCTTTAGATACAGGAGAAAATTGGTTAGCAGTTGCAGATGGTATAACAGGTACTGTTGACCTTTATAATTTAACAGACGATTCTTTTGAAGCTGAAGCAATAGATTTAGGTACAGTAACTTCTAAACAATTTAGTGCAAATAAATTAGCATTTAACCAAGGTTCATCTGGAGCATCTGATACTATTGTAGATGATGATAGTACATTTTTAGATTTAGATGGGGGTAGTAGTAATATTGATGGTATTAGAAAGGGAGATATAATTAGTTTGGTTGGTGTTGATGATGAAGCAAATAATTTTGCATCATTAAAAGTAAAAGATGTAGTTGCAAATACAATTACATTAGACCACTCTGGTGAATTAATAACAGATGCAAACGAAAGTGGTACACCTACATTAAGTAAAATGTTTCAAGCTGAATTTTATTATGCTAATGAAGGTTTAAGAGTTGCAGATAGAGCTTTTGGAGAACAATTACAACCATATAAATATTTATATATTAAACGTTCACATTTTTATGGAACAACTGCAGTTGATTCATATAATAGGTGGTATTCAAAAACTAACACATTAGCAGAACCTACTAATTTAACTATTCATGCATCTGATTATCCTAGTAGTGGAACAGGATTTGAATTTACCTTAGCTAGTGGGACTGCAAATACTGGCTCATGGAGAAGTGCAAAAACATATCAATTTGCATTATCATTTATTTATGATGAAAGTGGACAAGAATCTTTATTATTAGTACCATCTTCTGGAAATACTTTTTCACCAACAAATGATTTTAGTCCAATGACTATAGAGTTAAGAGCTAAATCTGCATACGAACCTAGGTTGTCTGGTGCAAGAATATATTATAGAGAAAATGGTAGTGATGATCCATGGAGTTTGTTTTTAGATATTAATATGAGAGATGGTGCTAGAACAAAATTATCTAATCTCTATAATCCATGGGAAAATGGTAGTGATAATACAGAAGCTAAAATAAGCAATACTGCATTAATATCTACAGGACCAAACTTAGAAACATACGAAATATTAAATGGTTTTGCACCTGATGAAACTAAAATTACAATTAGTGGTAACGGAGAAGGTTATAAAACTTCTGTAGTTGCTAACAAAAGAACATTTGTTGCTAATGTAAAAACATTAAATAATGATGGAGAGTTAGTTCAAATGAGAGACAGGATTATGTATAGCCCTGTAAATAAATTTGATACATTTCCAAGAAGTTATTTTGTTGATGTGGTTCAAGGTGATTCAGAAGAATATGTTAAACTAGAAGAATATTCAGATAGATTATTAGCATTTAAACAAAAAAGATTATATGTCATTAACATATCTGGTGCATCTTCTTCTTGGTTTTTAGAAGATATAAAAGATTTTTGTGGCATATCACATCAAGGTGCATCTGTTAAAACAGAATTTGGAATAGTATGGGCTAATGAATATGGAGTATTTTTATATGATGGTCGTGGTGTAACTAATTTAATTAGAGGTAAAATAAAAGAATCTGAATGGGAATCATTTTTTGGTAAAGCTACTGCAGTAGGTTATAATCCTAAAAAATATTATGTAGTTATTTTAAATGATTCATTTGCTACTACAAATAGTGGTACAGTTTATATATACGATTTTAGAACACAATCTTTTGTTAAAGGCACAGATGCATTTGACAATAGTGTAAATAGGTCTAATATGGTTACTGATTGGAATGGTAATATGTTAGTTGCATATTCTAATAAACTTAGAACTGAACCTACAATGGACAAAGTTCTTTCTACATGGAATAGTTTAGAGAATAGAGTTTGGGAATCATCTAGTGATAATGTAGTAGTTAAAGAGTGGTCTGATAATCCAAGGTCTGTAGCTAGTGGTAAATTTAGTGTAGCTACAAAAGATTTTGATTTAGGAATACCTGCAAAAGCAAAAAAATTATATGCAGTTACAATTACTTATAAAAGTGATGTTGCACAAACAAATCCAATATTTTATGCAATAGATGGTTCTGATACTTTTGTAGCAATGACTGGTAATATGGAAGTATCTTCTGCTTGGAAAAAACTTAGAGCAGTAGTATCTTCTCCTGTAGAGTTTCAAAGTATTAAAATTAAGATAGAAAATACTACAACTACTAGTACTACTACAGGAATACAAATTAATGACATATCAATAGAATATAGAGCTTTATTTAAGAGAGTAACAAGTGGATAGAATAGAAAGAAGATTAAGAAATTTAGGTCAGCGTAAAGTTGTGTTTTTAAATACACCACCTTCACCTAACCAATTAAATGACGAAGAGCAAGTATACGTTTTATCTCCTAATCAAAATTTACGATTATATGTAAAAAAGGGAACAAAGCTATACTATAATGAATTTACACCTATAGAGGAAGCTCAAACTAATAACTGGGAGGATTTAACATAATGGCAACAAAAGCAGAATTATTAAGAATAGTAGATACAAATGAATCATTTGATAAGTTAATGGAGTATAATACTAGGCAACAAGAAGATTTACAAAAAATAAATAAAAGAAAAGGATATGGTAGACTTTTTTCAAATGCTGCACTTTTTGCAATTAATGCTTCAACAGGTGGAGCATTAACTCCTCTTCAATTAGCTTTAGCTTCAGGAGTAGGTTCTGGTCTTACTCAATATTTAGGTGCTGCTAGTGTTAAACAAGACCCAATGGTTCAAGATAAATTATTAAGTAAGCAGTTTAAAGAAGCTTATCAAGAAGGTGAAAATGCTAGAGATATGTTAGTGGGTGCAATTCCACAATCTGCAGCAGGTGATGCATTTAGCACATATGTATTATCAGGTACTGACTTTTTTGAAGACGTTACAAATAAAGCAAATACTTTTTTAACAAGAGGTGCAACTCCTTCTACTTCAGTAGCACCACCAGTAGATGTAATATCTTCATCTAATTTAGGTAGCCTTACAGATACAAGTGGAAGTGTATTGGCAGACCCAAATATTTTAAAAAAAACAGTACCTATGCAAACAGATACTCTACACTTTTATCGAAACTTTGACACTCCTTCATTTACACAATTTGGAAGAAGAGGAAGCAACATAGCAGGTTTTGGAAATGTTGAAAATATGACTAAATTTGGAATAAGAGGAAGCCATCAGGGTATGCTAAAATTTAGCCCTTTAAATCAAGCTATGTCTTTAACTGCTAATGACCCAACAATGGCTAGTTCTTTTGCTACACAAACAATACCTATGCCTGATTTTACAAATTATGGACAAATAAGATAGGACTATATCATGGCTATAAATAATTTTAATCAAATGTTTACAACACAATATGGAAGACAACCTATTTCTCCCAATATTAATTACAATTTAGTAGAATCAGGTGTACCAAATTCAGGACAACCTGTTGCTATGCCTACGACTGCACCAGCTATACCAAATTTAGGTTCAATGAATACTCCTGCGTCTACACCACAATCTAATCCTAATTATTTACCTAATACTCCTTTGTTAACAGCACAAACAAATGAAAGTTATGTAACAGATTTATCTACAGCAGGTCCAGATAATACTCCTTTTGACCCAACTGCTCCTAGTGCTGATTTTGCAGATATTTTAGATACTTATGATACTCGTGCATTAATGAATAAGTTTGGACAATATTTTGATCCCTATGATTTATCACAAGAAGCTTTTGCTCAAAGAAATTTAGCAATGCAAGAAGATGCTATAAATGCTAGACTACAACAACAGCAACGTGGTTTTGATACACAGCAAACTCAAGGAAGAATGAATTTAGCTAACATATATGAACAACAACAAGAAAATATGGGTGGTGGATTTGCTGGTTCTGGTAGAAGAGATGTACAAGCACAAAGAGCTATAGATGCAGAAAGAGGCACTTTTGAAAATCAATTATTTAATTTAAGAGATGTAGAGCAAACTGCACAAAGAGATTTAGATAGAGCATCATTAGGTTTTGAGCAAGATGTGTTTGGTATGAGACAAAGATTTGCAAGTGATACAAGAGATACTTTGTTAAAATTATTAGAAACAGGTGCAGATTTAAAACAATTTGAAAAAGGAACTGCAGAATATAAAGCTGGAATAGGAAACGACCAAAATAATATGTTAGACTATACGGATGATAATTTTGATGGAGGTGTAGCATTTGAACAAACTATGGATAGGATGGATGATGCATTTGGAACAGGAGAAATAGGTTATCCACCAGGAGTAACTAGTACTCCTACTATAGTACCAGAAATACCTTTTAATGTAGGTGGTGGAATTGAAGGTGATTATGATGCTTTAAATCCTATACAACCTGGTTTAAGTCAATCAGCACAAGATTATATGAGAAATAGAGAAGGTTATAGAGATACAACAGCAGGTCAAAATTTTTATGACACATACGGAGGTTAAACAATGGCTATACAAATAACACAAGACCCAATTAATAATTTTTTTGATAATCTACCTAGATATGCTTTAGATTTAAAACAGCAAGATGATACTGCTAGGTTTAGAGATAAACAATTAAGTGAAAATATTAGGCAGTTTAATGAAAGACAATTGCAACAACAAAGTCAATTTGCACAAACTTTAGGACAAAGACGTAGTGAATTTGACGAAACTCTTACACAACGAAAAAAAGAATTTGGAGATGAATTTGGTTTAAAAGAAAAAGATTTTAAATTAAAAAAAGACGACACAGTATTTAAGCAAAAAATGAAAACTGCAGCAAATACAAGAGCTGATAAAAATCAAAAATATTTAGATGAACTTCGTGAAAAACAAGCTGCAGGTGAAGAACTTATTAATGAAGTATATACTAATGTACTTGATTTTGACCAAGAAATTAAAAGTCGACAAGCAAATTTTTTACAGTTACGAGATGATAATCCAGCTATTTTTAATACTTTAGAAAGAATGATACAACAACAAAAAGGAGATTTTCCTCAAAGAACACTTAATTATCTTGCAGGTGTAAGAAAAGAAGGTAGTGATGAAGAGCGAATTGATTATCTTGTAGGTGAAAAAAGAAAAGCAGATGAATATATAAAAACAATGCAAAATCGTACTGGTCAAACTAGAGAACAAATTTTAGCAGGATTTGAACAAGGTGTATATAATAAAAATATCTTTGATATTCCTAGAGAATTTTTTGGTGAAATTATGAATACAGATATGTATAAATTTCAAAAAGAATATCAAGATTCACAAAAAGAATACCAAAGTGTTACTGATGTAAAAATTCCTGATTTATTTGCAATTGAAAATCCTTATTTTAAAAATAATCCTATATATAAAAAAGAACTTGAAGGTTATTACAATCTTATGCAAAATTCAAAAGTTGAAGCACTTAACAAAGTTTTTTATGATTTTGGAGGTATTGATACTAAGTATGATTATGCAGGAAGAGAGGTTATTGATTTTACTGGTAATGCATCACAAACAGGTTTTCCAGAACTACAAGGTCAACAAGCACCTACTCCTGAAATAGGTGCTTTAGGTTCTTTTTATCAATTTCTTACAAATGATCTTAGTGAAGATAATATGTTTCGTCAAATGGCATACGGACAAAATACAGCTACAGGAGATAGATAAAATGGCTATGGAAAATCAAAGCACACAAATAAGACAAGCTAGAGCTATAGTATCTAGATATAATTCAGACCCTAATTTATATACAGACGAACAAGCAGAAAAAATTGCATTTTTAGCATATAGATTAGGTGTACCATTTAGACCTGAAAAAAAAGTTTTACAAAAATTTTTCTTTGAGTTGGCTGATACTGCAACATTTGGATTATTAGATGACAAAAAAAGACCTACATCAAGAGGTGAAACAATATTTGGTGAAACACCTCAAGAACAATTAGCTGGAACTGTAGGAGGTTTATTAGGACTAGCAGTTCCTGGTGCAGCTGGTTATAAAGTTTCTGGTATGGTAGGTAAAAAATTATTAACAAAAGCTCCTTTACCGTTTGGATTAGATAAATTTACTAAAGGTGCAACACAATTAACACGAGGTAATACAACCGAATTATCTAAAATGGGTAATGCAATAGCAATGGCTGCAGGAGGTGCAACAACAGGAGGTTTAATAGATATTTTAGAAGACCCAATGGGAGCACCAGGAAGAGCTTTAACAGGTGCAGCTATAGGAGGTGCTTTAGGTTTTCTTACAGGTCCAAATGTTGTTCAAGGAGACCCTTCTTTGGGAGCACTACCTGGTGCTACAACACTACTAGGTCAAACAGCAGGACCTACAGGAACTGCAGGTGTTACTGCAGCATCACAAGTTCGTGTGTTTGCAGGTAATCAAATGAGAATGATGAATCAACAAGATGCATTTAATTTAGCTAGTCAAGGTATATTAAGAGAGGTTTCTAGAAAACCTAATATGGTAGGTGATTCTTTTAAAGGTAGAATATTTGAATATGTTAACCCATCAACAGGAAATCCACCAATTGAACTTGGTACAGGACTTTTAAGATTAACAGCAGGTTCAAGAACACCAACTGGAGCTTTAAGAAACCCTAACATACAAGGATTATAAATTAAATAATTTATGGCTTATAACGAAGCAAATTACGTACAAAGCCTTATAAATCAATACAGAGCACAACCAAATCTTTTTGATGATGACCAGCTTGATGTATTGCAACAAAAGGCAAATGAATATAATATATCTTTTAAACCTTTAAGAGATACTACAACTTTATCTTCTGTAGTACAAAATTTTACTGGAGGTTTTTTAAGAGGTTTATTTCCTTTAGTACCTCCTGACAATAAACCAAGAACTACATATGAAGCAATAGCACAAAGCTTAGGACATTTAGCAGGTTTTGCTCCAAGTATTTTAAGTATGCCTTTACGTGGTGCTACAACAGGATTAAGGGCTGTAGCTGCTGCAGCAGGTATGACTAAAACAGCTAAAAAATTAACAGATATACAAGGAGCAGCAGGTACTGGTTTTATAGGTATGAATGTTGTTACAGTTTTAGACAAAGCATCTTTTCCTATGATGGCATCAAGGTTTGCTAAAAAAGGATTAAATAAAAGTTTTAGTAAACTTGAAGGAGATGCATTAGAATATTTTAGACCTGGGACTGCAGGTAGAGCTATTACAGAAGAAGCTATTGGTTTAGGTGCAGCTAGTACAATATCAAATGTATGGGCTGGTCCTGATGAATATATTAATTCATTTGTAGGTGGTGCAATAGCAGGTGGTGCTTTTGGTGGTATAGGTAATTGGAAAGCTATAGGTAATAGATTAAAATATATTAAAAATGAAAAACAAAGAAAATCTGCAGAACAAGCTGTACGTGCAGCTTTAGGTGCATCATTCACAGGTATGCCTTCAACATTAAGAGATGACCCTATAGAAATGCAATTGTATGAATATTTGTTAGGTGGATTTTTTGGCTATAATGCAAGACCTGCATATGAAGCTGTAGGTGGTGCACACTTTGCTGGGATGAATTCTTTTAATAAAAGTTTATCATTAAGACCAGAAAAAAGTGAAGGGTTTTCTGATTTAGCACCTAAAGCACAAGAATATGTTTTGCAAAAATCTACTGAACAAGCTAAATCTTGGTTAAGTAGGCATGACTATTTATACGAAGGTGTAGATATAAGAAATGTAATAGGTGAAAGGTTAAGAAAAGAATATTTTAATCCTACACAAAAACAAATAGATAAAGAATATAGAGACTTTGCTTATGAACAATATAATAAAATTGTTGACAAAATGCCTGAGATGGAGCTTAAAACAAAACTGGATGATAATACTCATCCTGATAATAGGACCGATTGGGTTGATGATTATAATCCTTTTTCAGTTAGTTTTGACGTTATTTCTAGGGGTATGCTTAGAGATATTAAATCGCATTCAGGCAAGTATAACAATGATTTCACAGGTATTAAAAAAGAATTAAATAATTATTTATCAAGAAATATATTTGAAGTAGACCCCAATACAAGTATAGTTGATCCCTATACAAAAAGAAGTGCTCCTGATGTAGAAACTTTTATTAATACATTAAAAAATCATGAAAGTTATAGTAGGTTATTTCAACCTGAATATAAAAAACAAAATAAAGTTAATACAGATTATGAAACAGAATTACGTAGATTGTTTTTTCAAGCAGCACAATTGCCTAATAAAACACAAACTTTTGATGGTAAAAATGTAGAAACACAAATGCCAGAACGTATTGATTTTGACCAATTAGGTGTAAATCATTTTAACTCTCCTATATTAGATACATTTGGTGCAGGTAGAGGATTTGAATTTTTACATTATTTTAAAAAAGATGTACCAACTGGTAAATGGAAATATAATAAAAAAATAAGAAAATTTGTAATTAATAAAAATACTGAACATAAAGATTTAGTTGATATTTTTACAAAAGTAAATAATGAATATGTAGATAAAAATCAAATTAATAATTTATTTACATCTTTATCAAAACAAAATAAATATGTATATGCAGGTAGTAAAGATAAAGGGCATGTTATTACAGCAAATTTTAATGATAGAAATAATACAATAAAATTAGAATCAATTTTAAATAAAACAAATTTTAATGATAAAGAATTAACAAAATACAGAGAAGATTATAAAGATTCTCTAATTGAGTTTGGAAAAATGTATACTGGTAAAGACCCTAAAATTTTACATGATAGAATACTTGTTTCAAACATAAGGCATGAATTAACAAATCATAATTATTCAACAGATACACAAGGTAACTTTTTTAGAAATGATATACGAAAAGTAGTTGGAACAAAAGAATATAAAAGTAAAGATGGTAAAGATTCTTATTTCCAAAATGCTGTAGATTATAATAAAAGAATGCAAGGTTTTATAGAAGCCTCTGGTGTTCCTATGAACAGAACTTCTTTTTTAGAATCTCTACCAGATGGTAAAATAAAATATTTAGTTGTAAAAGATTTAGATTTTGACCCATATCCTAATTTTGTAAAATCTAAATGGTCAAGATATGCACCTGATAAAGAAAAATATGAAGTTAGTACCAAAGGAGATAAAAGATTTAGTGCTTTAAATGCAAAACTTGAAGATGGTAGAAGTATAGAGCAACATTATCAAGTAGATGTAAAAGGATACAATAGTATTAAAGAAGGAAAAGGTAAGCCTCCAAAAAATAAAAATTTAGATTTATATGTTGAATATAAAAAACTTTGGGATAGATGGGCTGATTTAAATCCTAATCTTATGAATGAATTAGCTACTAAATCTGCTAACAAAACATTAACGGATATGTTTGCATCTACTAATGTTACACAAGCTAGAGCTTTATCAGAAATATTAAATGAACTTAAACTTCTAGCTAAACCTTCATCAGCAACTGATGGTGGTAGATTTTTTAGACAAAAAGTTTTTGCAGATATAATTAGGGCATTAGGATTTCCTAAGTCTTTTGATAATGTAAAACCTGTTAGTTTTGGATTACCAGATACAGGTAGCCATGGTTTATTTTTTCATAAAACTAGTGGTAAACGTGCAACAGGTGCAATAGAAGATTTAATTAATAGAGCAGGTGTAGATTATATAGTATTTGAATCAGGTAGTAAAATACGTGGTGCAGAAAATATAACAAGAGTTGACTATGACCCTGTAAACAATAAATATAATTTTAAAAAAACAGAATATGAAACAATGGAAAATGGTGTTCTTGTTAAAAAACAAAGAGATATTATAAACACACATAGTGCAGATATAGAAACTTTAAGAATGAATCCATCTACATTTGAAAATGCAGATAAAGGTTCTAAAGGTACATTTATACCTATACAATTTTTTAAAACATTAACTAAAGAAGATACACCACAAGCATATAAAAATTTTATAAAACATTATTATAGAACCCCAAGATTTGAACAAGAATTAGTAAATGAGTTTAATAATACTAAAGATTTTACTAAGATAGAAAATCATTTAAATAAAGATTATTCTAACATAGATAGGTTTCCTTTAGATTTTGTTATAGAACAATTATCTAATACAGGTAAACAAGGACAAGCATTTAGAAAAGCATTACAAAAAGTAGCAAAAGATGATGCACCTTTTACAAGTAGTTTTGTAAATAAAGGAGATGAAAGATTTGATTTTTATCATGAAAAAAATAATAATTGGAATTTTTTAAATCAAGGGCAATTTGCAGGTAATGCAATAGCAGCACAAGCTAGAAATTCATATTTAAATTCAGTTTCTAAATATTTTAAACAAAGAGCAACCTCACCATTTTGGGAATATGGTGGTAAGGGTTGGCTTAATGCTGTTACAAAAGATATAGCATTAACATCTGATATGATAAATAATAGACAACTTAAGCAAGGTGAAGTTTTATTAGATGTAGGTTACAAACCTATGAAAACAGTATTAAATGATTTAAAAGAACTTGACAGAAAAAGATTAAATTATATTATTAAAGGTTTAAAAGATGTTAAAAATAAAAAACAAATTAATAAAGATAATGAATCAAATTTAGGTACATTGTGGGAAACATATAAATATTTAAAGAAAACTAATTCTAGTCCTGATTTAGCTAAAACATTAGAAAATACATTTGATCTTTTAGTTATTCGTGTACCTTCAGATGCAGTTAGTGGAACTAGAGTTTTAAGATTTAAAGGATTTACTAAACAAAAAGGCACAGGTATCAATACACATAAAAAAGATGATGCTTATCTAGGAGGGGCTGATAAAGATGCTGATTCTGCATTTATTATTCAAGGTGGGGAAAGAAACCATATAAGAGAATTAAATAAGAATAACGTCAAGTTAGAGAGGGAAAACAAGTGGAATTTAAAAGAAGACAAAGATTATGATAGGTTAGATAAACAGCTTGGTGCTGAAAAACCTAAGATTGGTTCTTTTAGTAAGTTTAGTCCTTCGTTTAGAATGAAAGCATTTGAGATAGGAAAAGAAGGTGCTAATGTAAGAGGTGGTTTTATTGCTATGAGAGATGCAATGTATGATTTGTATTTAAATGTACAAGGTGGTAAAAACTTATATATATTTGAAAAAGATACTGGTACAAAAACAGGCATTTTTAGAGATAAAAGTGGAAAACAAGTAATAAGTAGTAAAGGAGTAGGCAGACAAAAATATGATGAACAAGTATTTGAATTAAAAATTAAATCAGAAGGCATTACAGAATTTAGAAAAAAAGTTTTTGGTTTAATAAATATTGCAAATGATAGTACAAAATACACAAAGATACCAGATATATATAAAGCTAAAGCAGACTTATTAAATACTTTATTTACAGCAAAAGATTTAAAAGGTAAAAGAATTGATTTTAAAGATTTAATAAAATATGATAAAGAATATACAAATTTTAAAGATGTATTAAATACAGCAGATATTGCAAAAATTGCAAAAGACAGAAGTGATAAAAAAGATGTAATAAAAATAAAACATAATGATAAAGATATTACTTTACCAACTAAAAAATTTATAGGTGAAGTAATGAGATTTGATAAAAATTTATTTAACACACTTAAAAAAAGAAAATTATTAGTGCAAGGGTTTTTTGGTCCAGAAATAAATACACAAAAAGTTTTAAAATATAAAGATATAGAAAATTTTCATAAAACTTTTAAAAAAGATAAAGTAGTTCAAAATAAAAAAAGTATTGATTATTTACGAGAATTAAAAATGGATTTTGATTACTCTGGTAATTATCAAAGTCCTACTGGACAACAATTTAAAAATGCTTTTAAAAATGACCCAGTTTTATATAAAATTGAAAATGTTGAAAAAGCAAAATTATTTCAAGATAATTTAAGAACTGACGTTGAAAGATTTAGTAAATCTAATAATGATAAAAAGTTTTTAGAAAAATTAATTGATATTACTAAAGACCCTATTTTAAAATTTCAAGATACAACTTCTGGAAGAAAAAGTTATCTTTTTGGACTTGATACTTTAGCACCTGCTACAGTTAGAAAAATTAGTAAGAATACTAAAAATAATTTTTTTTCTGACTTAGATGTAAATATGAAAAAAATATCTGGATATGAATTATTAACCGAAAGATCACTAGAAGTTTTTGAAAGCTTTAGTCCTTCAAAGCAAAAAAATTATGACAAAATTTCTGAACAATTAGGTGAAATTTATAAAAGAGCAAATAAAATTAAACAAAGCCATAATGATAGAAGTAATCCTTATAGAGATAAACGTTTTGATACAAAAGATAATCTTGAAAAACATGAAACAGGTAATAGATATGAAATTACAGATGGACAAATAAGAGATTATAAAAAAGTTATATTAGACTTTGCTAAAAATAATAATGTAGATGCTGTTCCATTGATTAAGTTTTTTGATACTGCTTTATTAATACCATATAAAGTAAGAAAAAAAAATAAATATGTTGACTTTCCTACAATATATAGGATAGATAAAGATGGAAAAAGTAAACCAGAAACAAAAGTTGAAATGGTAGATTTTTATAGAGCTAATGACCATTTCTTTTCTTCTTATGATGTAGGTGCTGTAGCTAAAAAAAATATGTTAGATAGAATGCATTTACTATTTGAAAAGTCTGATGCAAATTTAAAACCAGGGTTTAAACAACAAACAATACAGTTTCCTGTTTTTGAACCTATTAGACAATATTTTAAACCTTTAGCTGAAAAATATACAGAGATAGTATCTAATCCTGATAAAGCTAAATCAATTGCAGATGATGCTTTAAGTAAAACTAAAAAAGGTGCTACACAATATGAAAAAGATAATTTAGATATATTAGCATTTAACAATAAAGATTTTCAATCAATAAAAGAGTTTAGAGAAAATATTAAAAAATATCCTGCTATAGATTCTATAAATGATTACTTTATGGAATATTCATATAGACATCAGGGGGTTGCAAAAGATATATCTAAGATGTCTATTAGTGATATAAAAAGTATGAATAAAAATTTTAAGTGGATAGAGAGTAAACAAAAAGATAAGTTTAAATGGTTAACATGGTTAAGAGACCCAAGAGATATATCTGAAAGAGATTTAGCTCCATCTATGGTAAAAATTTATGATAACTTTTTATCACCTGTTAGAACAGCCAAAGGTATAGAACAAAAAAAACTAGCACGTTTTATTAGTCCTTTAGGTGAAATGAGAGAAGCATTTAAAAATGTAAGACTTTTACAAGATAAAACTTTAAATATCGATAATGAAAAATTAGCAAAAGAATTTGAATTTACTTCTTTATTAAATGCAAATGACAAAGTTACATTAACAGAATTAATTTCTAATAAAAGAAATATAGAAGAGCCTAGATTAACAGGTAAAAAATATACAGATTTTTTAAAGAAAGAATTTAATTTTAAAGAACCTATAAAAAATGAATCTGGTGTAAATCAAAAAAAATGGAATGGTCAAGAATTATTTAATAAATATGATAAAGCTACAACAGAGTTTTATGAAAGAATGGGTAAAGAATATATTTACACATATGATAAAAATGATAAAAGAATAATTTTTGATGATATTATTGATATTAAAAATCCAACGTTTGGTAAGTTAAATGAAAATATACAATATGATAAAAATGGTAGATTTAATTTAGAGCATTTTTATAAAAAATTATTAACAATAAAAAATAATAAATTACCTGAAGGTATTTCTTTAGAGCAATTATTAAGGTATCAATATGAATACTCAATGGAAAAAGATTTGTTAATTAGAAATAAAAATAAAAAACCAACTTTACAACAACGTATAGACTATAGATTAAAAAATAATTTTACAAAACAAATGGGTATTGGTCGTATTGAACCTAGTGAGTATTGGTCAAGATTAAATTATGGTCATAACACAGAATCAAGAAAAGTTATGCAAGAAAGCATAGAAAAATATGCTAGGCAACAAGCAGAATCAATAGGTGGTACTAAAGAAAAAATTGAAAAAGAATATCAAAAAATTGTAGAACAATTATTACAAGCTAGAGAAAAAAGTTTAAATAACTCAGCAAGATTTGAAGATGCATTTTTAGATAAACAATATGAAAATGTAGGATTTGGTTCAAGACCTCCTAACCTATTACAAAGAGGTGAAATATTTATTGATGGTTATGATAAAACACCCAATGCTTTTTCTTCTTATAATCAAAGAACTATAAGAAGTTTATTTTCTAATATATCTGCAATATATGGAAATAGACAGATAGATTTATTTAGAAAAAACAAAGCTATGGATAAACATTTTCAAATATCTGATGATATAAAAAAACATAATTTAGAAGTTGAAGTACAAGCTAATGCTTTGTATAAAAAAATTATAGCAGAAGGTACAAAGAAAAATATAGCTGAAAGAAAAAGAAGTGAATATATTAATAAAAATGAGTATAAAAATAATACAGATATGTGGGCTGATTTTCTTTATATTTATTTAAAAAATAGTTTAGGACATCCTTCTTTACTTACTAATAGAATACAAAAGTCTATTGCAGGTGCTGATCCCTTAAAGTTAAAATTCAACCCATATTATTTTACATCAGATTATGCAGTTACTAAAGCTTTAGAAAGATTATATAAAACTGACAATTTTAATAAAATGCCTTTTTTACGTAATGCACCTGAAGGTAAAGAAGCTAGAAGAGATTATTTTGTTAGAAGATTACATGATTTAGGAGCTATGGAAGCTCGTTTTAATCTAATGACTATATTAGCTAATACTGGTACTATGTCAACAAATTTATATGGTGGTGCTGCAATGAATATAGGTAGTGCTGGTTTAAAAAACTTTGTTGATTCTAAAAAAGAAAAGGTAGTTGTAGATAAATTACTAAAAGATATTAATGGTGAATTTGTTATAAAACTTAAGAATGGTAAAAAAGTTAAAACAAGAAAAGATTTAATTAAGTATTTACAAGAAGAAGGTATTATTGATAACTATTTAGCACAAGCAGATTTAGAGTATAATGTAGGTTTAAAACAAGGTATAGATAAGTTAGGTGCTAATGCTAAAAATTTTATTAAAGATATAAAAAATACAATGAAATCTAATAATAATGAAAATGCAAAAGATGTTGTACAGAGATATGGTATCTCAGATACAATGACTAAATATGGTGGTCTTTTTATGCAATTTTCTGAAAGAGTAAATAGAACTGATGCTTTTATATCACATGCATTACAAGCTAAAGAAAATCTTGGTAGACATGGTATACATGTTAATATGAAAGACCCTTATATATTTGATGCAGGTTTAAAAGGTATTGAAACAACACAATTTTTATATCACAATTCTTTTAGACCAGCATTTATGACAACTGCATTAGGTAAAGTACTTACACGTTTTAAATTGTTTGCATTTCAATCTGTTAGAGTTAGACAAGAATTTTATAGAAAAGCAAAATCATATGGTCTTAAAGAAGGAACACCAGAATATAAAAGATATAAAGATTTATTTTTAATAGATATGTTTACTATGGCTATGGCTGGTGCATATATGTACTCTATATTTGATACAGCATTACCACCACCATATGATTGGTATCAAGATACAGCAGATTTGTTGTTTGGTGATAAGACAGAAAGAGATAGAGCTTTTTATGGAACTTTACCAAGACCTATAGCACCATTACAAGCTGCTTTACCACCTATAAGTAGAGTTCCTGGTTCTATAGTTGAATTAATATCTGGTGATTGGCAAAAGTTTTCTGATTATACAATACATACAATGTATCCTTTTGGTAGATTAGTTTACACAGGAAAAAAACAAGCAGAGAATCCTGAAAGATTTTTTGAAAACTTTTTTAGAATACCTGTTAATAAAGTTAAATATAGAATGGAAAGACAAGATATATTAGAAGAACGTAAAGGTTCTATTAATAGTTACCTTTCAGATGATGAAGAGTAAAAAAATAGGTAGAGCACTATGTATCTCGCAGGACACCCATTCATAAGACACCTTGTCTTAATGGAATCATACATGTACTCTACCTAATCACACGAAGTAGGGATTACTTTTTATCTTTAATTATATCTATTGCATTTGTTAAGGCTTCTTCATATCTATGCCTTATAACAGGGTCTACAATAAATATATGCACTTGACCTTTTAGGTTTTGCAATATGTCTAAGAGTACTTTTTTACTCATAGAATAGGTCCTGTAGCTCACCTCTGTAATTATTACATACATCTTTTTCTTCATATCTATCTAATGCATCTTCTAAGAATGTAGGGTATAAAGAATATACTTTTTCTTTTGTATTTTTTAAGTAACCTTCTGCAATAATTTTTTTATACAAAGCATTAGCTTGTACTTCAAC
>CAACVF010000024.1_pt1 | contig 29669 bp, 37 predicted proteins | sample 2381781 | NCBI WGS metagenome assembly CAACVF01 (sample SAMEA5211967, study PRJEB30684) | marine metagenome | biome: Marine; feature: Epipelagic; material: Water | collected 2015-10-15 | depth 60 m | reverse complement strand
CCTTCAACGGCGAATATCAATACAGCACAGAAACCTTCGACAATTATGACGATGCGTTAGCCGCAGCAAAGCCGCACATCAATTATCCGATCCAGCTTAACGAGCATTGTGATTTTGAAACCAGCGTGACACTTGCTGTCTACAATCGTTTCTATGACGAGAACGGAAAGCATTTGCAGGACTCGGAAGAGATGTCAGAGATTGTGGATTTGTTTCTCGAGTTCGAGTTGGACGAGAAAGAAATTTTGCGACAGGCAGAGGAGGCAGCAGCCTAATGACTGTTTACGGGTACGTGCGCGTCAGCACCGAGCAACAAGCCGACAACTCTTCTATGAGCACACAGCGCCGCCAGATTCGCGGCACGGCAGAGGCGAACGATCTTGACCGCGATGATATCACTTGGCTCGAAGATCCTGGTGTCAGCGGCGCTAAGGAATTCTTCAAGCGCCCCGCGATTGCGCCCAAAGTGTTTGTTAATGGTGATGTGGTTATCGTTGCGGGTCTTGATCGATTCTCGAGAGATCCGCGCGACTGCCTGAACACGATCCATTTTTTCAAAGAGCGCCATGTGCGACTTATCATTAACGGGCATGGCGAAGTGACCGACGAGTCCAATATTTATGGCAAACTGATGATTGAAATTATGGTCGCATTTGCCGGGTTTGAGCGCGCCAAGATTCGCGAGCGTAACCTTGCAGGGCAGGCCGCGTGCAAGCGCGACGGGCGTTATGCAGGTGGTCCTGTGCCTTGGGGACAGCGCGTTGATGAGAACAATTATCTGCATGATGCCATCACAAAAGAGATGGTCCCAGACTGTAACTGGTATAACGCGACACCGCGCACGTTCATCATTCATCGCATGGCAGGCGAACGCAAGTATGGCGAGTCTCTACGCAACGTGCAGAAATGGATACTACTCAAATATCCAAAATTGCCTTATATTAGTCACACTACTTTGCAAAAACTCACGGATGAGTATGAGCGCAAACCCGTATCTGGCATGGCTAAAAAAGTACGCAAAAAACCCCTCCGGCTTCGTGACCGACGTGTTAACTTGCCAGCCGGACATGTGGCAGAAAGAGCTCTTAGAAGCCGTGAACAACGGCGAGAGGAAGCTCTCCGTACGTAGTGGCCACGGCGTCGGCAAATCCACAGCAGCCAGTTGGCTTATGCTGTGGTTTTTGCTCACAAGATACCCCGTCAAAATCGTTGTTACTGCACCAACCTCTGCGCAATTATTTGATGCTTTGTTTGCCGAGCTCAAGCGCTGGATCAATCAACTCCCGCCGCCATTAAAAGATATCCTCGACGTAAAATCAGACCGCGTCAGCCACAAAGCTGCGCCAAGCGAAGCATTCATCAGTTGCCGCACAAGTCGCGCAGAAACGCCCGAGGCGCTTCAAGGCGTGCATTCAGAAAACGTCTTATTAATTTGTGACGAGGCAAGTGCCATCCCAGAAGCTGTTTTTGAAGCTGCCGCAGGGAGCATGTCAGGGTCCAACGCAAGTACAGTGCTGTTGGGAAATCCCACTAGATCAAGTGGCTTTTTTTTCGATACTCATCACAGACAGGCAGCAGAGTGGTGGACCCGTAAGGTCAGTTGCTCAGATTCACCAAGAGTTTCTGAAAATTATATTGAAGAGATGGCGACACGCTATGGGGAAGAATCGAATGCTTTTCGGGTGCGCTGCCTCGGGGAGTTTCCAAACCGCGATGATGACACTGCGATACCGTTAGAGCTCGTCGAAGCTGCGCAAACAAGAGAAGTCGAAGTGTTAGAGGATGAGCCTATTATCTGGGGCTTGGATGTTGCACGATTCGGCAGTGCTAAAAGCGTTCTCTGCAAACGCCAGGGCAGAAAGATTTTGGCGCTGACCAGTTGGCAGAATCTGGACCTCATGCAACTTGCAGGCGCGATCGTTGCGGAGTTTGAAAGTCTGCACCCGAGAAATCAGCCGCAAAGGATCTGCATCGATTCAATCGGTGTGGGTGGTGGTGTGACCGATCGACTGAGAGAACTTGGACTGCCAGCGATCGGCGTGAATACCAGTGAAGCCCCTGCGCTGCGGCAAACCTACCTCAATCTGCGCGCAGAGCTCTGGTTCAAACTCAAAGCTTATCTTGAGGCTAGGGATTGCTCCATTCCAAAAGATGATAATTTGTTAGCCGAGCTCGTGGCCGTTAAATATAAATTCACGAGCAGCGGCAAACTCCAAATCGAATCCAAGGATGAAATGAAACGACGCGGTCTTGCAAGCCCGGACCACGGCGATGCGGTGTGCCTCACGTTTGGAGTCGAGGCCGCGACTGTGATTCATGGTAGTAACCTCGCCTCGGACTGGAACCAACCGATCCGTAGGAATCTCGCCGTCACCTAGCGTAGTAAAATATAAGATCACCTTTAAACCCATATGTGGTGGTTTTGATGGCGCACACTGATATTTCTACGCCCTACCGACGTGGTCCTGGTGGCATTGTTGATGCTGCCGTTGCCGTCGAAAAAATCCTGCCAGGCAACAAAAAGCCAGGCAACAAAAAGCGACAAACAAAGAAAAGTCGTTAGATGGCAGTCTGGCGTAATTTAATTGGAGCCGTTATCGATAACGCTCTAAAAAAACAGGATTCTTCTTCGCTTTTAAAAATAGAAGAGGTTGAAGATTACGCTGCAACTAATCCTAATTCTTTTAAAAAAATACAAGGCAAATTAAAAACAAAACCCAGAAACAATTTGGTCAATGATTTTCACAAAGAAGTTATTTTTAGAAAAAAAGAAAATGAAAAATTTCAAAAAGAATTTTTTGAAGAACAGCAAAGAAAAAAAAATACAAAATCGTTGTATGCCGGGACGGGCGACGGCCGCGACATTCTTCATGATTTAGGCTTCCAAAGTGTCGGGTTTTCGCAAAGTGGGGATGCCATTTCTGATGGATTTTCTGAGTATTACCGTCATCCTAAAACTGGCGTTACGGCAAGAGTTTCTGATCATGCACCTGTTTATCGAAGATCATTTGACAACCAAATATTAATCCACCCTGGTTCGCATTCATCTTTTGAAGATTTACAAAAAGACATAAATAAAAAACAGACAGAAAGCGGAAACCTTCTAGCCAGCGCAGCGCCTGTTGCTACTGGCCTTCTAGGAGCCGCTGTTTTGCAGCCGGAAGATGCGGAGGCCAAGTTTTTTACAACTACACAAAATCTTTTACGATTAGGTTTATTAACTCCTGATAGCGCTACAAACCCCAGAGCCGTAAAAGGAGCAAACACAAAATACGACAAAGCGATGCGAGAGAGTCGAGCGTTCAGAGCTCGGGAAACGCTGCGCTCAGACATTGAGAACCAAACCCAAACTCTCGACATTGGCGAGAGACAGATTATTGACCCCGAATCTTTGTTAGGAAAAGTTGGTGTTCCTGTTACTGGCGATACCAGTGTCACTGGTCGCAACTTACAAACCATTGGCGGTATCGAATTAGATAATCCAGTAATGGTAGAAGGCGGGGCAAACTTCCCTCTGCGTTATCAAGACCAGGATTTTGGGTGGGCTTCTATGCAAAGCGCTGCCGACAAAAAGCAAAAGAATTTTCAAACTGCACAAGAACAAACTGGTGGCATGGACCCACTCGGAATTTTTTCTGCAATGAGTCGAGAGGCAATAAATTTTAGTACACCAGTTGCTGAAGCGCTTTACTCGCAAGCAACAAAACTGCCTTTGGCTAAAAAAGATATTGAAGAATTTGATCGATATTTGCGTAAAGGTCCAAAAGGAACGAAAGCAAAAAAACAAAAGGGCATCAAAAATTGGGTTGGGCTTCAGCATCCAGACGCGCTTGATCAATTGCTAGGGCAAGGTAATTACCCTAGAGATGGATCAGGAGAAATTAGAAAACAATTCGTAGAAGCAATGGAGCTCGCGGCTTTTAGAGATCGTGGTTTTCCAATCAAAGAGGATGTATACGCTGAAGCTATACAGCCAGAGTTGCAAGGAGCATTACCTGGCGATGCAGGGTTTTCGATATTTGATGCGCTTCCTAAAGTCGCAACAACTCAGCCTAATGTTCATCAAAGTTACGATACTGTTATACCTGGTACTTATCGAGGCGGCCTTGAACAAAATATTCCATCGCGGGTAATGTTTCCTCAGATTTATGAAACACTTGATCAGGTGCGGGACAAATCTGGCAACCCAATAACGGAACAACAAAAGTTAGGTTCGTTGATGATGCGTAATGATTTATACGAACCTTTAAATGAAAAATGGGTTGAGGGCGTTTCTAAATACATAAAAGAGAATCCAAAAAAAGCAACCACGGCTGGATTGCTTGCTGCTGGCAATGCAAACGCGGCGCAAGAAACCGAACCGACAACGCGAGAAAAATTCCAAGGCATTCTCGATGTATATAGGAACGCTGGTCAGGCGATAACCGCCCCCGCCGCAGATGCGCCTTACACTTTAATGGATGCGTTAAAATTTGAACGCAGCGACTCTTTCCCTTTTGTTGAGTTTACCAATACGCCTGAAGAAGTAAGAGCAAGACAGGCAGCGCGTTTTTCAGGAATGGATTTTCAGCCAGGTCCGCTCGGGCAGCAATACACTGAAAACTCACAACGAGCTATTGGCAACGCAATAAATAATTCCAACATACTGAGTGCGCTAGGCAATATTTATGACCGCTCGCGCATTCTTCAAATACCCGAACGAGCCATTGGTCAATCAGTTGAGCTCTCGAAGTTGATTTTGCCTGATCGAGCAAGGCTAGTTGGTGGCTCATTATTAGATGCGATCCCACTATGAGTGAAATAAATATTATTGATAACGAAGAAGATTACGAAGAGCCTTTTGAGGAGCTCGAAGAAGAACAACCTCTCGTCGATGAAAACCTAGAGTCCGTTGTTCGACTGGCGATTGAAGACGCCGTCGATTATGTCGATAACACGCTCTCGCCAAAGCGAGCAGAGGCCGCCGATTACTACGAAGGAGCCCCGCTAGGCAACGAGCAAGAAGGGCGCTCAACCGCGCAAACTATGGACGTGCGCGACACGGTCCAAGCGATGCTGCCTAGCCTGGTTAGAATTTTTTGTGGATCTGAAAAGGTCGTTGAGTTTGCGCCTCGGTCAGCGGAAGACATCCCGGTCGCCAAGCAAGCAACAGACTATGTGAATTACGTGCTCGAGAACGATCAAGATCAATCGTACATAGAAATTCTTTATCAAGTTTTCAAGGACGCCTTAGTCAAAGGCAGTGGCATTTTAAAATATGATTGGCGCGAAACTGAGCGCATCGTTTCTGAAAATCTTGATGGCTTAAATGACGATGGCCTTGCGGCCTTGAATAGCGATCCTGACGCTGAGATCGATATGCTCAATACCTCCATCATGGATGGTATGCCGTTGCATAGCGTTAGCGTTACGCGCAAAACAGTCGAGGGAAAAGTCACTGTTGCTGCTGTGCCGCCAGAAGAATTCATCGTCAATCGATATGCCCGATCTTTTGAAGATGCCGATATCGTCGGTCATCGCAAATACGTTACGGTTGGTGAGCTCGTTGAAATGGGGTATGACCCTGATGAGATGGCAAGTTTTTCGACGGACGATGATGACTTTGAATTGACGAACCAAGAAGCGCGTCAGCGTCATCCAGGTCAAATGGATGATCGTGATTACCAGGACGATCCGAGCCGTCGCCGCGTACTTTATGTCGAAGCGTATATGCGGCTAGATACGAACGGCGATGGGATAAGCGAGCTCCGCAAAATCTGTTGCGCAGGTCCGTCTTACGAAATCCTCCGCAATGAACCTGCCGAAGATATTCCGTTTGCACTGTTTTGCCCGGACCCCGAACCGCATAGCTTTTTTGGTTTATCTATTGCCGATCTTACAATGGACATTCAGCGAATAAAAACAGCAGTGCTTAGAGCGTCACTAGATTCGCTTGCGATGAGCACGCATCCTCGTGTTGGCATAGTCGAAGGGCAAGCCAGTCTTGAAGACGTTCTTAACGTCGAGGCGGGTGGTGTTATTCGCATGCGCAACCCAGGAGCGGTTGTGCCGTTTACTTTGCCCTATGTGGGTCAGCAAGCATTTCCGATGATGGAGTATTTGGATCAAATGCGCGAGAACCGCACGGGTATTAGCAAGGCCGCTGCCGGGTTATCACCAGAGCAACTCCAAAGTTCCACTTTAGCAGCTGTGACCAACACCATAAGCGCCGCCCAACAAAGAATCGAAATGATTGCTCGCCTGTTTGCTGAAAATGGCATGAAGAGAGTCTACAAAGGCTTATTGAAATTGATCGCCACCTATCAAGAGGAAGAGCGAATTATTCGCTTGCGCAATGAGTTCGTGCCTATCGCACCCGATGCTTTTAACATCAATATGGATGTGGTGACCAACATAGCGCTCGGTGCGGGTGGCAACCAAGAACGATTAGCGTTACTAGGTCAGATAAGCAATATCCAACAGCAACTGTTGCAGCAACTCGGACCTAACAATCCTCTGGTGAACGTACAGAACTACTACAACACCCTAGTAAGCACGTTAGAGCTCGGTGGCCTCAAAGATGTTAATCGATTCTTTACCGATCCTGCACAGTTCCAGCCGCCACCTGAGCAACCACCTGAGCCAGATATCAATGAGCAATTGATCCAGGTTCAGATGTCTGAGATCCAAGCGAACATCGATAAGAAGATAGCTGAGTTAGAGCTCGAGCGCGAAAAAATGATTCGCGAAGATGATCGTAGACGCGATGAAGCGGAAGCGAACTTTGAACTAAAAGCCGCAGAGCTCTTAGCACGATTCGGAGCGCAAGTAGATACCGCGAAGATAAAAGCAAATGCAGACCGTGACCGCGAAATGGTGCGCTCGTTAGCAGCGCAACGTGGGGCAAACAATGGCGCAGTCTGAGCAAAAATATCAGTTAGCGCTGCAACGATTTTTCGATGATGAAAATTTTCAAGAAATGATTTCGCGTACGAAATATGAATTGTTTGAGGAGTGGCAACATTGCTCGAAGGTTGATGAGCGAGATCGCATATATGCAAAACTGGAGGTAATGGAGCAACTCTGTAACGCCTTACGCGCAGCAGCAGACTCGATTGCGTTTGAGAAGCAACGACAAGGAATCTAGTCATGAATGATAAAATAATAGATGAAGGAAATCCCACATTTGGGATTTCAGAAGCGCAAAGCCAGATCATGGAACTGTTGGCTCCTGAAGAGGAAAAAGCTGAACAACCAGACGAGGCGATTGACGAGTCTTCTTTAGACGAAGAAGGCGAGGTTTCAGAAGACGAAGAACTCGAGGAAGAAGAGTTTGAGGATGACGATGCCGAACTGGAGGATGATGAGCAAGAGCTCGATGAGGATTCTCCCGAGGACCAACAAAAATTCACTGTTAAAGTTGATGGTGAGGAATTAGATGTTGATCTTCAGGAGCTCAAATCTGGCTACTCACGCACTTCAGATTATACGAAGAAGAGTCAGGCATTATCTGAAGAGCGAAAGCTCTTCGCGCAAGATCGTGATGCCGTCTCTTTAGAGCGTCAGCAATACGCCCAATTATTGACGGCATTGCAAGCGCAGATTGGAGCTACAGATGAGCCCGAACCGGATTGGGATCGCATGTTTGATGAAGATCCGATCGAGGCGACACGAGAGCAAAGGAAGTGGACTGCGCGTCAACAGGAACGCCAGCAAAAACTTGCCGCGATAAATGCCGAACAGCAGAGAGTGAGTGAAGCTCAAGGGATTCGTCAGCAGGAAGATTTGCAAACCATGTTGAACGCAGAGGTAGCACGGTTGCCCGAAGTCATTCCGCAATGGCGCGATGATAAGGTAGCAAAAAAGGAGAGCGAAGAATTGCGCTCCTACTTGGCTGATCAAGGTATCAGCGAGGAAGAGATGGGAGCTCTTGTAAGGGCAAACCATATTAACGTGCTACGCAAGGCAATGCTCTACGATCGCGGTCAGAGGCGTGTTAAGAAAGCCTCGAAAGCTCGTCGTAAAAATAGTGTGCAGCCTGGTGCGAGTAGCGCCCAGGTTAGACCTAGCTCCAAACGAGCGAAAGCTCAACGTCAACGTCTTGCGAAGGATGGCCGCATAGATAGTGCGGTCGATTTAGTTGAATCTTTATTAGGGTAAAAAACCTAATAAAAACAATAGTTTAGGAGCAATACATGGCTATCATCACTAATACCGCCACGAGGTATTCGGTCAACGGAATCAGAGAAGATTTCAGTGACATCATCTATAACATATCTCCTGAGACGACTCCGTTCATTTCAAACATGACGAAGCGTCGAAAGGCAACTAATACAATTTTTGAATGGCAGATCGATTCTTTAGCAGCCGCAGCGAGTAATGCGCAGATTGATGGCGATGATCTGAGCTCATTTACGGCGATTACTGCTACGACAAAATTATCAAATGTAACGATGATCAGTCGTAAAGATGCGATCATCGCAGATAACCTTAATGGTTCGATTGACCAGGCAGGATTACGATCTCAACTTGCCTATCAAATTACCAAAAAAGGAAATGAGCTCAAGCGAGACATGGAGTTCAATTTGGTGGGCGTCAACGTAGCAGCCGTGTCTGGTGCTGCTGGTACTGCACGAAAAACAGCATCCCTATCAGCTTGGATAACGAGTAATGTAGGTCGCGGCACAGGTGGCGCATCTGGCACATTGTCAAATGGTATGCCGAATGCCGCAGCAACTGATTCGACAGCAGGTAATAGACGAGCCGCGACGGAAGTCCTTCTCAAGCCCGTTTTACAGTCAACGTGGTCCAGCGGGGGCGACCCGAAATTCATCATGGTTGGACCTTTTAATAAGGGCCAGGTGAGTGGGTTCGCAGGCATTGCCGCACAGCGGTACATGGCACCAAGCGATAGTCCTACGACAATCATTGGAGCCGCTGACGTGTATATGTCGGATTTCGGTTCTGTGCAAATTGTTCCTAACAGATTTAGTAGGGAGCGCGACTTGTACGTCATCGATCCAGATATGGTCGAGCTTGTGACGTTGCGGCCTATGGCTGTTACAGAACTTGCGAAGACTGGCGATAGTTCGAAATTTATGACGCTGTGCGAATATGGCCTGCAAGTAAATAACGAAGCTGGCCTTGGCGTTCTCGCCGATCTAACAGGTAGCTAATGTCGGATCGACGCACACTTGAGCACGATCCTCTAACGGGGATCAAGCATGACTTTGTCTTCGAGGCGGGGGATACTCCGTCTCAAGATAAATTTGTTATCGAAACAACGCAAGACGTCACTGCGATTATCAATCACAACAAGCGCAGCTTGAATGAGGTCGATAGACACCAGCCGTATGGCGAGTGGAGCAAGGTGGCGTCCTTGCCGTTGTCGGTTTATTGGGACTTAAAAAAACAAGGCATCGTCGATGACAAGAAAGCGTTCAATAAATGGTTGAACGATCCTGATAATCGTTACTACCGCACCAGGGTTGGAAAAATCTGATGGCGGTAACGACTTATGCAGAATTGCAGAGCTCAATAGCAGATTGGCTAAACCGTAGTGATCTGACCACCGTCATACCCGATTTTATTAGTTTGGCTGAGGCTGAGTTCACGCGCAATTTGCGGCATCGCAAAATGATCACTAGATCGGATGCTGTCATTGATGAAGAATATACGCAAACACCTGATGATTGGTTTCAAACACAAACACTAATTCTAGAAACTGATCCCGTGACTGAGCTTACCTATTTGACCCCGGACGCTCTGAATGAGAAACGAGCGGCATCCACAGCAAATGGTAAACCTCTGTTCTACACGATGATCGGCACAGAAATTCAAGTGTACCCAGTGCCGAGCGGCGACTACACAGCGGAGATGGTGTATTACGCGAAGATACCGCCTTTGACTGATACAAACACCACAAACTGGCTGCTGCAATATGCGCCTGATATTTATCTCTATGGTTCGCTGATGCAAAGCGCTCCATACCTGCAAGATGACCAACGGTTAAGCGTTTGGAATGCACTATATACGACGAAGATGGCTGACATCGAAGTAAGTGATCAGCGGACTACCGGACAAACTAGCGTGCGCATGCGCACAGCAGCTTTGGAGTGACAAATGCCTTTTAGTAATTTTTTAGCAAATGAAATTTTGGATGATGTTTTCAGCGGTAACAGTTACACACCGCCAGGGACATTTTACTTGGCGCTCTATACGGTCGCGCCGACTGCGTCAGGTGGCGGAACCGAATTGAGCGGGAATGGCTATGCGCGTCAGACGGTCGCGTTCACTACTACAGCGCAGCAATCGACAAACTCTTTGGCAGTTGAGTTTCCAACGGCAACTGCCAGTTGGGGCACGGTAGTGGCGTGTGGGATCTTCGATGCCAGCACAAGCGGAAACTTGTTGGCGTACGCAAATTTAACATCATCAAAGGCGGTCGCAAGTGGCGACGTTTTGCGTTTCCCAGCGGCTGACCTTGATATCAATCTCGCATGAGCGTTGAGAGCGGATGGGGTTCGAGCGCTTGGGGTTATGGAAAATATGGACAGGAATCAAATGAAGATGCATCAGCGATTATTAACGGCGTGGCAACGATTACCGCAAACGCTACTGAGGCTTCAGGGGCAAGTGCGACAATTAATGGCGCAGCGACAGTTACTGCTTTGGCAGGCGAGGTCCATTTTGCGCAAGCTCAAATCGATGGCCAATGCACTGTGGCAGCGAGTGCGCGGTATCTTTGGGAACCGAAAGCCAGAGCAACCACAATCTGGACCAAGCAAGTCGCGTAAGAGGAGGAAATAAAAAATGCCAAGTACATACACCAATGACCTGCGCTTAGAACTGATTGCAGTTGGCGAGGGCGCGGGTAGCGCACCTAATGACTGGGGTAGTAAAACAAATTCGACGTTGACGTTGATTGCAGATGCGTTTGGACCTGGTACAGAAAATTTAAGTAGTGACGCAAATGCAACCTTAACTTTAGCCGATGGGGCAGCCGATGCGTTACGTGGTTTGCATTTAAAAATTACTAGCGGTGTGAGTTTAACCGCAACACGAACGATCACGATCGCACCAAACACGGTAGCAAAAGTATGGATGATCGAGAACGCAACGAGTGGGTCGCAAAGCATCACCATCAAACAAGGGAGCGGCGCGACAGTTACTATTGCTAACGGCGCAACCAAAGTGCTTTATAGTGATGGAGCAGGAGCAGGAGCAGCCATGACTGATGCTTTGGCTGATCTTGATTTGACAGGCACAACCACAGCAGCGTTACTCGATGTTGCAGGTGGAGCGACTAATGGCGTTTCGATATCACAGGGAAAAATAGAGTTACGCAATGGGGGAGTGCAGAGCTCGATTGACTTTTTTTGCGAGGCATCGAATGCCCATTATGTTCGTCTCAGAGCACCCTTACATTCGGCATTTTCTGGTAATATCATATTAACATTGCCTGCTACCGATGGGAACGCGGGTGAATTTTTACAAACTGATGGCTCAGGCAATATGTCCTGGGGTACTGCCGGGGGAGCCTATTCCAATTTTGCCCTTAAAACTACTAATTACACCGCCTCGGCGAAAGACCAGTTAATCTGTAATCACGCTTCGACGCCATTCACAATAACCCTGCCAGCATCGCCAACAGCAATGGATACCATAGTGATATCAAATCAAGGGGCAGCCACAGTGACCGTGGGCCGTAATGGGTCGAACATAAATTCATTAGCTCAGAATGCGACTTTAGTAGGAGGGTCTTCGGCTCAACTAACTTATGTCGATGCAACGATTGGTTGGGGCGAACTTTAGGAGAAGAAAATGCCAATATTAGGTTCAGGAAATAATGTTTATGGAGGGATCTATCAGGCCACAGCCAGTGGTTCTATTGCAAATGGTAAAGCCTGTATCATTAACGCCAACGGCACTGTTTCACAAGCACAGCCGGTAGCAGGTGGAATGATTCAACTTCTACAAAATCAACGTATCTATGGTTTTTATTTAGCCACCCCTTTTGATTCTACAGCTACTACAAGTGGAACTTACACACAGGCAGTACAGGCAAGTGCTTATACAGATAGTTATTATACTAATGGAGGCACTGGTCAGTTTGCGGCAAATACAACAGCAGTACATTCTATTGAGTGGAATGCTGATGGTACGAAATTGTTTGCTTTAGATATTACTAGTACAGGAAGTCAATCAGCAGTTAGAGAGTTTACAGTAAGTCCTGCTTATGCTCTTACTGGAATAACTTATGTTGATGGTTATGTGGTTGGAGGTAAAACTACTGCTCCTAGAGGTTTAGCGTTTAAAACTGATGGCACTGAAATGTATGTTGTGACTTATGGTGATAGTAACGTGCATCAGTGGACATTAAGTACAGGATTTGATGTTTCTACAGCAAGTTTTACCAGAACATTAGATACTGGAAGGGCTGATTATGGGCAAGCTATTAATTTTAAACCTGATGGGACAAAAATGTACATTACTGAAAATACTGCTGAAGCAACAGATCAATATACATTAAGCACCGCATGGGACATTTCTAGTGCTTCTTATGATTCTGTTACGTTAGATCACTCTGCTTACGAAACTTCTCCTGAGGGTTCACGATTTAATGATGATGGTACAAAATTTTACATAATTGGGGATGATAACAATGACGTAGTAGAGTACGCATTAAGTTCAGCTTACGCTTTAAATACAGCTAGTTATACGGCAAAAACTGATGTTTATTATAATAATTGGTTTGGCATTAATTTTGCTCCAGCAGTAAACGCTAATAACAGTAATTATGTAGGTATATCTGTTGGTGCTGTTTCAGATGGACAAACAGCTTCTATACGAGTTCTTGGTGGTTTAGATACAAATCAGTCAGGTTTAACACCTAATGCTCTGGCTTACATACAACAAGACGGTTCTATCAGTTCAACTTCCGCTTCTACAGTAGCAGGATGGGCATTGTCACCAACAACAATTCTTATTAGAGGAAGTTATAAAGGTACTTACGAAAACTCTGGAGTTCTATTATAAATGAGCAATTTAATTCGAGTAACAAAAGACGGGGTAACAAAAGATTTTGCTACGCTAGAGGATGCAAAAAAAGAATTTCCTGACAGTGAATATTTAGTTGTTACTAGTGAAACACCCGAAGCTAAACAAGCTATTTTAGAAACAGCTATAGAGCGTAGAGCATGGCGTGATGCTGAGTTAGCGAGAACTGACACTATTGTAGATGCGAGTGATTATCCTAATAAAGCGAATATGGTGGCATACAGAAAAGAGTTACGTGATTGGCCTAGTATAGCTAAATTTCCTGCTGGCCCTAGACCTGTTTTGAAAACGGATTGATAAATGAGTGATTTAGAAGCTCACCAGCGCGAGTGTGCCTTGCGTTATAAAAATATCGAGGCGCGCTTGGATCGCGGCAGTGAGCGTATGAATCACATCCAGGCCGCCGTTTATGCCCTCTATCCGTTCATGCTTGGATTACTCATCGCTTCCAATTTTTTGAGCTAATCATGTTTTTTGAGATTGGCGCAGCACTATCTCTGCTCAATTCGCTTAATTCTGGAATTCAGACACTTCGTGAGACTTCAGGAAATTTAGAAGCGGCATCGAAACTGCTCACCAAATATCAAGATAGTAATGAGAAGATTTTAAAATGGGAGCAGAAGACGCTTGCTCGACGGCCTTTAACGTCGTCAGAAAGTCTAAAGCTGGCAAGTTGTCGCGCAAAACAAAGACAGATTGAATCAAATTTAAAGGACCATTTTCTAATGTTGCCGGGAGGGGTCCAAATCTATGCATCGGCAATGAAGTTGAAAGCGCAGAGCGAGCGGGAGCGAGAACGATATTTAAAGACCGTTGCAAAACGTCGGGCCGAATGGCGTAGAAAAGTGAAGGGCGTGACTTACGGTCTCATCATCGGTTTGTCGTTAATAATCATCAGCGTCGGTGGCTATTTTTTTTACGATGTAGTTCAAGAGCAACGCATAAAAATGGCGAAAGAAAAACTAAAAAAATTGCAAGTGATCCAGCGCAACATCCGCAGTTGCGGTCGGCCTAAATGTTAAAATAAGAGGTTAGTAAACATCCCATATTTGGGTTTGCACGGAGGCGAACTTTGACAATTTTCAAAATTGATGGTGAAGAAATTGATGTCGAGGAGTTAGGTCCAGACGCGATGTCTCACGCACAACGAATGAGCGAACTGCAAAATAATTTAGAAAATTTAGAAATGCAGGCGCAAGAAATCAAAGTGCTGATCAACACCTATGCCATGTCGATAAAACAAATTGCCAATCCCGATCCAAAAATCGAGGTTGTTAAGTGAGCTATTTCTCTGCGGCAGAATTTCGCTGTCAGCACTGCGGACAGGATGGCATTCGCGATGAGATCGTCGATCGACTTAACGTCATGCGAGAGGAGTGTGGTTTTCCATTTGTTATCTCGAGCGGCTTTCGCTGCGAGCAACATCCGATTGAGGCAAAAAAGTCACGCCCTGGCGCACACGCTGCCGGGTATGCTGCTGACATCGCAGTGCGAGGCGAGCAGGCGCTCAAGGTGATAGAGAGTGCAATGACTAACGGGATTAGTCGAATTGGTGTGAATCAAAAAGGTAATGCGCGATTCATTCACGTTGACGTCGATCCCAACCGCGTAAGCCCGGCACTCTGGAGCTATTGATGCCTTTGATCCCGTTAGCAATTAGCCCCGGTATCGTCAAGAACGGTACGGAGCTCCAGCAACTCAATAGCTGGAACGATGGCAATCTGGTTAGATGGTATGAAGGTAGTTTGCAGCCTGTTAAGGGTTGGCGTAGACGGTCCACTAGCGCTGTCGATGGAAAATGTCGAGCGTTAATAACCTATCAAGATCACAGCAATAATCGTCGCACGATTGCAGGAACCAATACTAAACTCTATGTCATCCAAGAGGCGGGGCAGGTCCACGATATCACACCTGCTGGCTTTACGACGGGATCAGAATCAGCCTCTGAAAATCTGTCGTGGGGAGGATCAAGTTGGGGCTCCTACGAATGGGGAACTTTGCGTCCAGACATTGGCACTTACGAAGCAGCCGACACTTGGAGTTTGCAACCTTGGGGACAGTACGCTCTCGGCTGTTTCACAGCAGATGGAAAGATCTATCAATGGACGAATAACACAGGAACTGTTGCAGCAGTTTTAAGTAATGCACCGACATCGAAAGCGATAGTGGTCACAGATGAGAGATTCGTTTTCGCTTTAGGCGCTGGCGGTGAAGACAATCGCGTTGAATGGTGTGACCAACAAAATAATAATCTATGGACGGCAGCGGCAACCAATCAAGCAGGGGGTCAATCGCTAACGACTGATGGTACGTTGATATCAGGCCATGCACTGCGAGGCGAAACACTCTTACTGACTTCCACAGACGCGCATGTCGCCCGTTACTCAGGACCGCCGTTCGTCTATTCATTCAGTCGCGTCGGAGATGGTTGCGGCAGTGTCAGCGCGAACGGTTGCGTCGCGGCAGATCAATTTGCCTGCTGGGTTGGACTTAATCAATTCCATATCTACGATGGTAGTGTGAGAAGTTTGCGGAGTAGTGTGGGGGATTTTTTCTTCGCAAATCTCAACTCTGCGCAACGTAGTAAAATTGCAGGTGTGCTCAATTCTGAGTTCAACGAGATTTGGTGGTTTTATCCTTCTGGGAATAGCACCGAGAACGATAGCTACGTTAGTTGGAATTACCGCGACAATCACTGGTCCATTGGCTCGCTCGCAAGGACCGCTGGTGCAGATGCGGGTTCGTTTTTGTTTCCGCAGATGATCGGTACAGATGGCTATGTTTACGAGCATGAAGTCGGCTACGCCTATGATGACGCACAAGTCTTCGTGCAGAGTGGACCTATCGAATTAGGCAATGGCGATCAGGTGATGAAATGCACTGGCCTTATCCCAGATGAAAAGACACAGGGCGATGTGACTGCAACGTTTAAAACCCGGTTTTTTCCGAACGCGCCTGAGTCTTCGCACGGTCCTTTCACGATGGCTAATCCCACCAGTGTTCGTTTTACCGGGCGACAGGTCAGCATGAGAATCGATGCGAACATTAACACTGATTGGCGTGTTGGCACTATGCGACTGAATGCCGTGGCAGGAGGGAAGCGATGATATTGCCTGTGCCCGCGCAGAGTTACGATCGCACGACCGCGAATCAGACAAATCTAATTCTCGAGCAAGCTGATTATCTGAATCATAAACGCAACCAAGATATTGAAGTCGGTGACGGTCGAGTCATCATTAAGAGCCCAAACGGAACTCGATATAAAATTGCCGTCGATAACTCTGGCAACCTAACAGCGAGCGCAATATGAGAGATGAATCATTAGCAGCAGCGACACCTCTTGAAGCAATGCTGCCATATCGCAAGATGATCGAAGCGGCACTTGCGCACGGCAATGACACGCATGGGTTTAATGATATCGTCAATGGTGTTGCCGATCAGAACATGCAGTTCTGGCCGATGGAAAAAAGTTGTTTGGTTACTGAGGTCATTACCTATCCGAACACTAGGGCGCTGCATATCTTTTTAGCAGGCGGTGATCTCGACGAGATCAGATCAATCGATGACACGCTGATGGTTTTTGCAAAAGAAGCGAACTGCGAAATTATTTCTCTGAGTGGTAGAAAGGGTTGGGTAAAAGCTCTGGCAGATTTAGATTATCACTTAGCTCACGTAACGATGTTTAAGGAAGTCAAATGAGTGCATCAGGCAAGAGCGGCAAGATGCCGCAGCAAGGCGCGGGTGATCAACCAGGTTCGCGAGGTGGTGGCATGAAGATGCGTGGTCAAGTGATGCCACAGCGTACCTATAACCCCACACAGGATTTCTATGGACCGCAACCGATGAATGGTCGTTTGATGGTGCGGCAACCGTTGCCTGGGTATTACGATCGCTTTCCCGCGCCCGGAGCCAACTTCAGCCCGCCACCGCAAGGGCCAGTCATCCCAGATCCGACACCACCGCGATTGCCAAAACCTGTCAGCCAAGCCGATCGAGAGCGTGATGCAATTATGGATTATTTTTCTACGAACGGCGATGGCGCGCCGATTGGTCCAGAGGATTTTGGTTACTATCGAGCGCCCCAACAAAATGTGGGACAAGGGCGTCAACAAATAGCAAATCGACGAATGATGCAAGCACCTCCGCAGCGGAGACGGGCTCCAATTCTGTCGGATTTTGAGAAAAGATTCATTAAGGACTAATTATGGGCTTCGGAAAAAGCAATCAAGAATCATCAAGTTCACAAACATTCGATCCGCAGTTGAAGAGTGCGTTACTCGGCGTGTTTGGCGAAGGACAAAACCTGTACGACACTCTACCTTATGCGCCGTACAACGCTGCGACAGTTGCGCCATTTTCAGCTATCGAGATGGCTGGTATGCAGGGCAAAGTTGATGCAGCGCAAGCAGGCCTAGGCAGAGGTGAAGTTCAGGACGCCATTGCTACGACAAGAGATGTGACCGGGTTTAGTCCTCTTCAAGTTCAAGCAGGCATGATTCGGCCAGGCAACGTCCGAGCGAATAACATCGGACAATTGTCGCAAGTCGGCGAAGGCTTGTTCAATCCTTATCAGCAGATGCAGGAACAACGCATCACTGCTCCAGGTGCTCTTGCCGCTGATCAGTTGCGTGCTGAACGGTTGCGCGACACTGACCTAAGTCCTTACACCAATCCCTATGAAGACCAAGTCGTGCAAACGACATTAGACGATATTGAGCGCGCGCGGCAAATGCAGCAAACGCAAAATCAAGCCTCTGCAACAGCAGCAGGCGCGTTTGGCGGAGATCGAGCCGCGATTGTGGAAGGTCAAACAAATGAAGCTGCCCTAAGAGAAGCGTCAAGAGCGGCAGGAGGATTGCGGCAACAAGGTTTTGAAAGTGCAAGCGCCAGAGCAGCAAGCGACATTAGCAGAGATCTGGCTGCGCAACAGGCGAACCAGGGTGCTAATTTGCAAGCTGGACAGTTCACTCGCGGTCAACAGTTGACCAGTGACCAGTTGAATCAGGCGGCTAACATGCAATCGCAAATGCAAAATATCAGTAACGAGATTGGTCGCCAACGCGATCAATATGGCGCGCAGGTGCAAAACGTCAGTAATGATATGGCGCGTCAACGAGCGAACCAAGAGGCCAGCTTGCGAGCTCGCCTTGCGAATCAACAAACTAATTTAGCTGCTGGCCGGGCCAATCAAGAATCTGCATTGCGAGCCGCTCTTGCAAATCAAAGTGCTGATACGGCAGGCGCGCAAATGCGACTGGGTGCTGCCAACCAGTTAGCGAACCAGGGACAGACGTTACGCAATCTAGCATTTGCTGATGCTGATCAGATTCAAAATGTCGGAGCAGATCAACGCGGGTTAGCGCAAGCACTGTTAAGTGATCAATACAACCGCTTTCTGGAGGAACGTGAATATCCATTCAGAATGTTTGATGTTCTGCGTGGTGCAGCAGGCATACTGCCTAATCCATTGACGTCACAATCTCGCGGCAGTGGAAGTAGTACCAATTTTAACTTGAGTGCGGCTGGCTAAGGAGACAATATGATTTTTCAAGCACTTGGACAAGCATTAGGTGGTGCTGGTGGCGCGTTAGCCGGTGCGCTTGAAGGGGCTGGCGGGGCGTTAGCGAGCAGCCTAGAAAACACGATAGGTAATGTTGCCAATTTGGTGGATGACCCTATGGCGGCGATTGGCAAGACCCTACAAAATACAGATCTGTTTGAGCTCGCGCAAGATCCTCAAAAATACGCAGCCGATCAGTTAGCGAAAATTGGTCAAGGCGAATCTAGTCCTATGCCCACACCGCAAATTGGTCCCTTGCCTGGACCCAACTTTAGTATCGGCACGGGCGGCTTTGTTAATCAAAATCCAAATTTTTTAAACACAGACCAATTGATTCTGAGTAGGTTGATGCAATGAGTGAGATGGTTTTGAATGACGATCAGCAGACTTTCCAAACTATGTTTGATAATTTGCCGCAAGAGCAGCAGCAAAATTTAATATTGAATGCCGCGATCAACCAAAATCAGCAGCGGCTGCTTGCGCCACCGATCGCCAATCAAATGCGCAAACAACCGTTTGCTGCGCCAGAAAATTTCGGCCAAGGGTTGCGCAACATCGGCGCAAACTTAAAAAATAATTTTCTGCAAGGAATCGGGGCAGCCCCATCGTATCGGCAAATGGCCGCACAAATCGATCGTGATCAATACGAGCGTGACCTCCGACAAAATCAAACAACTGAATTAAGGGCTCAAGTAGGCCGTAATTTCTTAACAAAGGCAGGTGCTCCTTCAGATATGGTCGAAGCTTTGTCAGCAGAACAAGTTGATAACGCAATTACAAATTCAGTTGGAAAGCTGCAAAGGGATCAGTTTGGAAATACGTATGTGGTTGAAAACGTGTCAGGGAAACCTATCCAAATAAACCAATTACCTCAAAACCTCCAAGAGTATTTTTATTTTCAATCACTACAGAACCAGAAGCTCAATGCTGACCAGAAAATCCTTAGCCCAGCCAACCAACAAGAAGTACCACCAGTAAGTTATGAAGAATATCAAAGAGGGAACCAATTAGCCCTAAAAAGTGGAGAATTAGCAAACACTGATTTGAGCGCTTTAGGTAAAACCTACCGCGACAATGCTATCCTGGGAAGTGCCACTTCTCAAAAAATGGATCAGTTAAAAGATTTTCTTACTATTTATAAAAGTCAATCAGGCACGGGACAGGAGCTCCTTAATACAGCCAAGGGTTTTGGTTATAACGTGTTAGGAATTGAAGAATTAAATCCAACAAAAGAACAGGTCTTTGATGCCATCACAACGGGTATTATTGTTCCTGAAATTAAAACTCTAGGAAACAATCCGACTGACTTCGATTTCCAACAAATTCAAAAAGTTTTCCCGTCGTTGAAGCAAACGCCTGAAGGAAACCTGATTTTAATACAGCTTAAAAAAATCGAAGCTGAAAGATCAATGATTATCAATAATAGTTGGTTAACATTCAGCCGTGAAAATTTCAACAAACGGCAAACAAACCCTGCTCTCTTCCAATTTGAATGGAATCAAAAATTGGCTGAAATTCAAAGAAGCCAAGAATTCCAAGGTAACGAAGTTAGCACATTAATTACAAAAGCTTTTCAATCTCTCGGACTATCCGCACCAGAAACAACTACTACAAACATAGTACAAGAAGTTTCTAAAGGCGGTATAAAATAATGGCTAAAGTCGTCGGAAAACTTTATACCATCAGACAAAATGGTGAAGAAAATACCGCTCGGTATATGGGCGGCGATGTCACTGATTCTAATAACTACGAAATCATTAGTAATTTTGATCGCGTAGTAGAAGCGACAACGGGTAATGGTTGGAACGAACTAGAGTTGCCTAGCTATCGCGATGTATTGTTAGAGCAAGGGTTTCCCTCATTTATGGGCAAAGAAGACCGCTCGTTATTAGCGCTAATGTTTTCTAGCGGCGATGTCGAAAAACAAAAGCAAGCAATACAGCTTGTTGATCCAAAAGCCGCTTTTGGAACTGACTCAAATGGCTATGTCTATACCAATTTTAAAGAGCCTAATAGCGGTAATAATGTTAATGCCTATATCAACAAACCAGGTTTATCGGAGCAAGATATTTCGCAAGGCATTGGAGAATTTGCTAGTTTGCTTGGTGCTGGAAAACTTACGGGGCTCGGAAAGCAGGGAGTAAGTATCGCTGGTAATATGGTAAGAGCAGGCGGTGCTGGCACGATCGCAAGTGCGGGAAGGGACGTTACCAGTAATTTATTAGCAGGCGAAGACGTAGTAGATGGTGTTGTTGGTCAGAACGCAGTTAATTACCCGAGAGCTCTATCGTCAGGAGCATTAGAGGCAGCAACCGTTGGAATGTTAGATGTGTTGCCGATCGTGGTTCCCGCCGTAAGGCAGCTTATGCAAAGTGGAACTCGCGCAGTCAATAAATCAGGAGAACCAACAAAAGAACTGGTAGAGACTCTGAAAGAATTTGGTATTAAATGGGAAGAGCAAACACAAGAATGGCGAGAAGAATTAGTTTCAAGAGCTCTATCAGGCCGTGTGTTTGATCCTAGAGAGGCGACGATTGTTGCTGAAGCTAATACATTACCAGGGCCGAATGTACCTCTGACAAGAGGTTCAGTAAGCGGGTTGCCTTCACAACAATTATACGAGGATCAAATACGCAAAGGTGTTTTTGGCCAAGAAGCAGCGGAAGGAATTAGGGCTTTTGATGATGAAACAATGGCGGCGCTTGATGCAAATCAATTAGCATTACAGTCAAACATTGCTGGAGACGCTCCGATTGTTGGTCGTAATGAAGGTGCATCACTGGCGCAACAATCACTCGCAAGCGCTCGCCAACAGGCAAAAGGTCGCGCTGATGCAATGTATGATCAAGCTAGAGTCGTAGGGAAAGACGCTCGATTTACAGAACCAAATGCAAATCAAACACTGCTTTCTCAACCTGCTGACGCTGGTATCTATCCAATTGCTATTACACCAGTTAATTTGAACACTTTTTCCAACCAGTTAAAACGTGAATTGAGCGAGGAATATTTGCCAGGTGATTTGGGTGGTGCGAGTCAATTGTTAAAACAATTAGAAGACTTGTCTGCTAATGAAGCAGGGGCCACCGTTAATCAATTGTTTACGTGGCGACAAAAACTGAATAAAGGAACGCCAGGGACTGACGATGCTGCTGCTCGGAAAAGGATGAAATCAAAATTCGATGGATTCCTTGAAAAAGCGCTAGATAACGAATTGATTGCAGGAACGCCCGAATCAGTAAACGCTTGGCGAGACGCCATTACTAATTATCGTGATTTCGCAACCACATGGAAATCAGGAAACCTTGTCGATAAATTGACTCGCACTGCTCGTACTGGTGATGGTATTGAATTAGAAGTGGCTCCAGCGGACGCTGCTAATTTTATTTTCAACAGTAGTAACCTCGGCTTTATGAACAAGCGTAACCTGCAAAGAGATTTGTTAAATATGAAACAACTCATGCCAGCAGGCGAATTTAACTTGTTACGGCAAGAATTATTTTTACGAATTATGGATGCAGGCAAAACTGGTAATCGTCAAATTTCTGGAGCCAAACTTTTATCTGCAATTGAAAAAGTAGTGGGGGAAAATAGCGCAGTTTTAAATGCTGCTTTTAACGGAGATGAAATTTCCTTAATCCGACAATTTGCTCGAGTAGCAGACAGAGCAACAAACACGCAAGCAAACAGAAGTAACAGTGGCATCGTTGCTGTAACCAAATTACAAGATGTTGCTGATAATTTGGCGAAGGTAATCCAATTCCGAGGCAATATGCTAGAAAACTTTATGAGCAGAATCCCAGTGGTTGGGGCTACGATGATGAGTGACATGCGAGCTCGTTTGAATGTTCCCCAAACGGGTTTCGAGGGAACTGTGCCACGCACTGGACCAGCACTACCAGCCGCTGTGCAAACAGTTATACCGCCTAGCGTTGAGGAAGAATTTTTCAACGAAGATCAACGCGCTCTAATCCAGTAAAAATCACGTACGAAACAATTGGTAGTGCTATTGGTAGTGCAAATTACCCCTTAAAACCTAAACCCCTTGATTTTACTGGGCTACAGAGGGTATCTGGCGGAGGGGCAGGGATTCGAACCTTTAGGAATGCTTTAGCATTAAGTCAATAAAAACAATAGTTTAGCTATCCCTCTATTGCATTAAATGGAATTATCAGGCATTATCTATCAATCAATTGGTAGTGCAAAAGGTAGTGCAAAAATGCCAAAGTCATTAAGCGATATTCAAATTAAAAACATCAAAAAATTAGGTAATCACCGGGTTGGTCCGAGTTTATATATTCATGTAAAGAGAGAACGAAAGCTTTGGTACATCCGTCAAACAATCGACGGCAAACGTAAATGGATTTACGTTGGCACTTACCCAGCCATATCTACCAAACAAGCTCGCACAAAAGCAGCGGAGCTCTTGAGCGCTGACCAAGCACCGCAACAAATTCTGCGAGAACAGAAACAAAAGAAAGTAGACAGCGCTAGAAAGACCGCAAAAAAAGTTACTAGCTTTGCAGTAGTCGCTGAGGACTACATCGAAAATATAAAGCGCCCGGTTTGGAATGATCGAGGTCGCAGTGAGCAGTCTTGGCGTAATACGTTGAACAGTTACATTCTGCCCGTGGTTGGTAATAAAGAAATCGAAGAGATTTATCCTGATGATGTAGTACAACTTTTAAAACCAATCTGGACCACGAAACACGAGACAGCAATACGGACCCGATCTCGCGTAGAAAATATCATCGACTATGCGATCGCAAAAGGTATGAGCGAAAAAAGAAATCCAGCACAGTATAAAAACTTACTCGAAAATCTTTTGCCTGCTTACAAACCTGAGATAAGACATCACGCTGCATTACCTTTTGATGAGCTTCCAGCATTTATGGGAGAGTTATGGGACAAAAATGAGAGCTCGTATGAGGCTCTCAAATTGATTGCGCTCACCCAAGTACGCAGCGGGGACGCGAGAGAGGCTCTCTGGACACAGTTCGATTTGCAATCTGGCGTCTGGAACTGCCCAATTCAAAAATTAGGCGGGGAAGAGCACCGACTTCCGATACCAAAAAAACTTTTGTGGTCCCTGCAAGAGCAAGTGGAAACGGCAGAGGATGAGCGATTGTTTCCAGGCTTAGGGAGAAACAAATTTATTACGTCGAACGCGCTCGATAAATCGTTAGATATTTTTAAGAGAAAAGATCAGACAGGAAAACGAATCACTATTCATGGTTTCCGATCGACGTTCATGGATTGGGCAACAGCGACTGGCTCTGCAACACGCGAAGATGCCGACCGTCAATTAGGCCATCGAGAAAGAAATGCGGTGCTCGCTGCTTATATGCGGACTGACCTTTTTGATCGCAGAGTAAAACTACTTCAGAAATACGAAGACTTTGCGTTATCGGAAATTTGATCATGCAACCACTCGTCGATTTCTTCTTTGACGAAAAATTTAAGACGTGCCGAATGCGCTAATTTTTTTGGTTGGGGGAAGCCCTCGATTTCTTTGACCATGTCGCTAAACTTGCGCAGCGACACGCCGCACTTTTCAGCGGCAGCTTTTTGTTTGATGATCGTAATGCTTTTCATATAACAAATCCTAAAATAATTAATAGTAAAAATGCATAGCCATAAATTGCTGGCCATAAAATTCTGTGCTTCCATGCCAAAGGGCTATCGCCCCATCTTCGTCGTTTTAAAATTCGCATGTTCCTCCCTCGCAACCTTGCTGATCTAAATATTGTTTGAGTTTCGGGTCATCAATCTCGCCTAACTCTCGTTTCGGTTTCGACTCAGGTTTCTGCGCACTGTTAAGCTCAATCAAAATGTCGCAGTAATGTTTTATTTTTTGTAGATCTTCGATGCCGCCCTTCAAGCGCCAACGAGAGATATACTTCACAATGTTAGATTCGCACGCGCCTAAGTTGTTTCGCTCGCAATACACGATTGGCTGAATGGCCATTCCCTTATAATGCTGCCCATCAATTTGTTTATCTAACGCACCCAAGGCCTTTGCTCCGAAAAGTTTTCACACTCAATAATTTCATCAGCCATCTCAAAAGGAATTTCTTGCTGAAATACATCACACCAACCAATGATGTGCCAATCACAGTTAGTGCATTTGACCTCAAGGGGCTTGTCACTCCATCTACCTTGCTTCATTTTTTTTCAACTGCTCTAAAATCGATTGGAGTTCGCTTAATATGTTTTCTTGCGTGTCGAGCACCTCATGCGCGAAATCGTAAATTTCTTTCACCTCATCGTCATTTAATTCCAAATTTATTTTCATCACTGCAACTTCCCATCAAATGTATTCCGCAATTGATCGATGTTTGCATCGCCAATCATTTTTATATTTTCACAAGCTGTGATCTCCGCACTGGCGTAATCATTTTTGCCGTTACGAAAAATTGTTTCTGTTTTTAGGTTTTTATATTCCACAAAATCATCACCTGCGTCTGTGGTTTCTGCCCAATTTTTGAGAAGGGCAGGCATGAACAGATGGTCCTCGCAACCTTCTTTTTGCTGCGGGATGGTCAAGTCTTTTTGATGTTTTTCACAGAGCCAGCGAGCGTCACCATCTGTTAGTGGTGTCGAATGCGCACAGGTCCGACAGTTTGTTTGTGGCGTACGATCGCTGTAGTGACAGAGCTCTTTATACTCACACCAGGAACACTTAAAAAACGTAGGGTCATCGGTCATGCGCTCGGGCGGTTCGCTCGAGGCAATTATTCTTTCGGCCTTTGCGAGCAAGAGCTCTGCATGAGTTTTGTTCGCAGGGACACGCTCAAAATAAAGCTCGTCAGTATTTTTGTTTACAACCAAATAGGCCGCAAATTGTAAATCAGCCAGGTACATGTAGATTTGCATCTGGCTATAATGCATCGGCTTATCGACTTGCACGCCCAGTTTTTTCGTACGATCAAAACTTTTTTGATTCGCTGTTTTCTCTTCTAATAAATGCCATTCATCGCTGTCAGGGAGATTACGCACGAACCCATCCGCGTGACCTAAGAGATGACCACCGCACGCAGAGAACTCCCATTGCTCGCCTGTGTCCTCATCGACATCGTGGACCTCAATCCCGGCATCGCGCAGATAGCCATTCAATAACGCTTCTTCGGTATGCCCTCGACTGAGTAGCCGGACCATGCGCGGTTCCCACTGGCTGCGATCCACCCAATGGAATGAATACCAGAGTTTACGCTCGCATTCCTCGCCAATGGCCGAACAACCAAGGTAACGCCTACCGACGCTCCCTGGATTATTCTTGGCGATGGCCGCATCAATGGCCTCGATAACCGTGGTCATTTATAAAGGCTTTTGGTGCGGGAAAGTTGTGCCAGTAGTCGGGCTTGGAGCCGAGGTGGCCGATGCTTCAGGCTGCTGTTGCGGTAACGGATGGTATTTGGTGATCTTGTTGCGGTCTTCACCGTCCTTACCGTGATCAATCACCACATCAATCATCAATTCGTTATTAAGAATATCTTCCTCGTTGTTGGCGGTGCCGCGCAAACCGATGGCATGACACAAGCGTGATAACTCCTCTACCGCAATTTTTTGAGCCACAGGATTATTGTGCTGGATGTTGTAAAAAACACTAAAGTCATTGCCTGCGTGCGGTCCATCTTTAATTTCAAAATCCAAGCGCAAATATGATCCTGTGCCTTTTTTGTTTGGGCTTTGGTCGCTATCGAAAATAACCGCCTTATAAGTTCCTGCTGGAGTCAGAGCTTTCGCATAAGTTCCTTGCTCAATCTCCTCCGCTTGTTGAATTTGAAAATTTAGATTACCCATTTGCTTGTTTCTCCTTGATTTCTGGTGTCGTTGTTGATTTCAAATGCTCAATGAATGCTGCCCAATCAAGCGGCAATTCATCGGGCAAGTTGTATCGGTTTTTCGCGACAGCGTGCGGCGTCTCGACACACATTAGGACACGTTCGCCCGTGCTAATCCCTTTGGTGCGTTGCTGCCCGAAGCCTTTGTCTTCCCGCCTGATATTAATTTTGTGTTTCGCAAAGAAAATGCAGTCACAAGTTTCTGCAATGATCGCGGCAGCTTTCGCGTGTAGTTTCATTTCGTAGCGATCGAAGCTGCCCTCAATAGGGTCTTCAAATTTGCGGATATGAGAGTGTGCGATCAGGATGATCGTCATGTCTTTCTCTGCTCGCAGCCGCTCTAACGTGCGCATAAGCTCGCGGAAGACGTCAGCGGTCCTTGTGTAACCCTCGCCCCATTTAGCATCTGCAATGGACTGCCAGTTATTTTCCTTACAAAGTTTTTCCCAGATCAACGGTTCAAGGTGATCGATAGAGTCGAGCACGAGTGTGCCGTAGTCGTGGTCTTGGGTCAGGAGCGCTTCTAGGCTCTCTGCAACGTGATCGAAGCTTGTAGCGAGATCAAACGTATCAAGCTCGAGCAATCCTTGGCCTGCCTCTGTTCTAATAAAGATTGGTTTATGCGCTTTGGATGCAAACGTGGTTTTCCCAACGCCCGACGTACCGTGCACGACGATCATTGGTTTTCGTTCTAGCCCTTGTGTTTTTCTTATGTTCGATAAATCGATTGCCATTCGTTTTCCTTTTTTTAGAGGAGCGACGGGAAATATGAAAGCCAGTCCACCCCCGTCGCCCCAGGGTCTTACAGGAGTCGGTGGACTGGTTTTCGCTTTCGCTTAGTGATCGATTTTGAAATTGGCTTTAGCGGGTTTAGTGACGATGCAGCGAGAGAATTTCTCGTAGTAGTCGGGTTGATGAGCAGCCATATATCTGAGGCGATTAGTGTCTAGAACTTCGGAGATTTTAAGGGGCAGATCCATATCTGGAATTTCTTTGCGGATCTCGAGCAGTTTTTTGCCATCAAGTTTGCGGTTCATCTTGGTATTGACGGTGATCTTTTTGCCGTGCCGAGTGGTGGTAGTGGCTTGGCCGTCGAACTTAGTACCGCATAGCGGCAGCATTTCATTTTCTAATTCAATGCGGCGTTTGCGAGCGCCGTCCTCAAGGGTTTTTTCTTGGACCCATCGCTCTGCGAGTCGGTCAAGGTTTGGTTCGTTATGCGTTATTGGGACAACTTTCTGATCCATTTGCTCACTCTCTTTTCTGCATTAAGAGGCAAAAGTTAGCAAATGTTATCTGTGTTGTCTAGAGTTTACATCGATTGTTTTTATTGTTACGTGAAATTTCCAGGTCTTGTGGCCCTTTTACCAAGTTTTTTGCAGTAATTCTTCAGCGCCTTCGCCGTAAATAAACTTCTTAATCGATTTGCCTTTGAACATCGCTCGCGGCTCGTTCGCCCACTGAATCCAATTTCGCCTTTGCTTTTCGAGCCTCGCGATTTTTGCTTGCAGATAAGCAACTTGGTTTTTCATGCTCTCCATTTCAGCGGATTTTCGGCCTAAATGTGAAACCAATTCGTCCTCAAAATTAGGGCTAGACATGTCTTTCCACAGCCCAATTTTTCGCCCATATTCCTCGAACGCTGACTCCTTGTGCCGCGGAATCATACGGCTATAAGTTTCGTCATCGACGTAAATTATCACGCTAACATATTGTTTGAAGCCTTTTAAAATGCAGAAGCTTGGCGGTTCTGCTGCCTCTTTCAAAACGGTTCGATTCGCCGCCTCTGGCAAACCGTGCGCGAGGGTTCGACGCATCGGGACTTTCCCTAAGTAGATATCGTTCAAAAATTCCCTTATAAATTTTGAGCATGGATCGTGACGTCCTTGCAGGCTCTCAATTAAAACGAGCTCCCCCATGTTGTTTCTCCTTACGCTTCTTTGTTAAGTATTTGCCTTTCTAAAAGACGACGCTTCAATTGCAACAGCATTTTGTGGTCTTCGTCGCTGAGAAGATTGACGTCCATCCATTCTTGCGAACGATCAGTGATCGTTTTCGTTACTGCGGGGTTGAACATTTCCTCGAGCAGAAAATCTGGCGTGACATTGAAGATGCGGCACAGTGCGGCCACCACTTCTTTTTTCGGGATCGTCACGGTTTCGGCGGCGAGTTCCCATTTGCGAATAGCGGTGTGCGAAATCGTAATGCCGTGCTCGTCATCGAGTAATTTTTCCAGTTTTCGATAGGAAAGATTACGGGACTCGCGCAGCGCCCTTAACTTTTCGCCGAAACTAGTAATCTTTTTTTGTGTCATTTATTGCTCGTTGATTCCTCCTGGTGCAAGCATCTAAGCACAGTTATCTGTGTTAAGTCTAGTGAACAGGCAAAAAAAAGATTGGTTTTCTTGTAAACGGGTGTGTTAAAACTGTTGCCTCGAATGAACAAAAGATTCACAAGGACCGCAGTACATGCCAATCGAAATTTGGAAATCAATCACCTCGTTTGGCGTGCAGAATCTTAGTGAAGAATTGAACATTAGCAGGCGGGCAATCTACGCTTGGCGGGAGAAAGGGCGCATCCCGGCGAAACAGTTTCGCAACCTTTCAAACTTGTTAGACGTGAACAGCGATTTACTCGCCGAGGCAATCTGGCCGCATGAGTAGTTTGGCTCGGCAAGAAGCTCATCGATTGATTGAGGAAGGCTTCACAGTCGTTCCCGTCCACCCTCAGAAAAAAATTCCAATCGTTCCTTGGGCGCAGTACCAGGATCAAGAAGTACCAAATCAATTGTATGAGCAGTGGTTATCGGATCGTTTCAACGGTTGCAATTTCGCGATCATTTGCGGCAAACAAATTATTGTGATCGACACCGACTCTGACGAGGCAGAGGTTTGGGTCAAAGAAAATTTGCCATTCACGCAGCGCACTGTCAAAACAGCGAGAGGCAGACATTTTTATTTCAAAGCGATTGATGGCCTAAACATTCGTAACAGCACCAACGCCGAAGCCAAGATCGATGTCAGAGGCAAAGGCGGGATTGTCGTAGCGCCAGGATCAACCCATGAAACCGGGCACATATATACCGAAGAGATTGCCATCGGTATGGATGGCGACTGGCGAGAGCTTCCTCCGATTACGCAGCAAGACCTTGCGAAGATCGATGGCTTCAACAATCCGCTAAGTGTGGTGAATGCGGCGGTCACTGGTGTGATCGAAGGTAACCGCAATGC
>CAACVF010000010.1_pt2 | contig 30020 bp, 33 predicted proteins | sample 2381781 | NCBI WGS metagenome assembly CAACVF01 (sample SAMEA5211967, study PRJEB30684) | marine metagenome | biome: Marine; feature: Epipelagic; material: Water | collected 2015-10-15 | depth 60 m | reverse complement strand
TAGGGTGCTGTCGGTTACCCCAGTCGAATGTTGCCTTGTTATGTCCTAAGTATACCATAAGTATCGTCAAATGTCAAGAGCAGAATCCAGTAAATCTGAATTTTTTTCTGCTTCTTTATCCATCACAACCATAACGTCGATGACGGCATACTTAACATCCTTCGACGCTCCAGCTTTTTCAAGCTCATAGTAAACGTCCCACAAGGCAGATTTGATTTTTTTAGTTTCTGTAATCATTTTATTTTCCTTTCGTTATGCCTTAATTATACCACAAAAAGTTAGTTTTGTCAAGGGCTATTTTGAAATTTTTACGATAAAACTTCTGCACCCAAGAGACCAATTAAACAAGCACAAACCAGTAAGATAAAAAACGTCATATCAACTTCCTCCTTTATATAATATATATCGGCAAAAGTCAATAGGTATCTTTAGAAAAAACCATAAAAAAAAAGAAGTTTACAGTTATCGTCGTAAGTCCTTTGATAGCAACGACTTACGGCCTGCGGCGGCGGGCCCATTTTGCCCCCTTTTAGCCCCCTCCCAGTCGGCTTTGTTTAGATAAGACCGGAGAGAATTAACCCCAAGATAAACGCAACAATACAAAACGCCAAAGCTTTTTTTTCTTCTTTCATATCTTTCCCCTATTCAGGTAAACATCCGTCAAGTATACCACCGTGAGCGTCAAGCTCTGCCTGTACTACCTCAACCGGCACGAAACCATAAACGGTTTCGGTGTAGTCACTAGTACCGCACAGCTCTGCATAGCTGCGTAGCTCTGCTGTCTTTGGTGTAGTGGTAGGGAAGCCACACTCTACAGTAAGCAAGTCGCCCGTTGTGTTGCGTTGGCAGTAGCTACCACTGTGAGCCTGTACGCTAATGTTGAAGCCATCGGTGCAAGTGATTCTAGGATTGTGACTGTACATAATAAACCTTTTCTAGTATAGTGTAGTTGTGTTGGCCATTGTTATTCTCTTAGGCTTGAGTGGTTATTGTTATAGTGTTAAACCTTCACTCAGGAATAGCCACATGGCTACCCGTCTACTCGCTTCCGTATTGATCACAGTAGCGTTGTTTAGCATCACAGTAGGTCTTACGACCCTCTGCAAAGGCTGGAACTTCCCAATAGTTATATCGCTCGTTCCAAACGATCTCAACATCTCCATGAGCTTCAATGAAACTCTGCTTGTTGAAGTCGTTAGTAAACAATCGGTGAGCGTCATTGTTAGGAAGCTCGACAGAAGGCGATTGTGGGTAAGCGGCGGGTTGTAAATCTGAAACTCTCATAGTTTCTCCTTTGTGTTATGTTTTTGTTATACTGTATTATACCATAGGGTAGTGACACGTTAGGTCACCGTTCCCAATGAAATTTCTGTTTTCCGGAAAGTTTTTCCCATTTCTTTACGACGTAGGATTGTTGCCCTTCGCATGACGGATTGCCGATACAACGGCGATCATCGCTCACATAGTCGCAAATGATGGTCTTGCCATAAGAGCCATCGACCAAGTACTTTGTGCCGGTTGCGGTTTCTTTACTTCTTTGAATTCTGTACATCTTATAACCTTGTATTGTGTTAACTTCTTATATTATTATTATCGTCTATGGGTGTGACACGTTAGGTCACAATGATTAACTATTTATAAAAGAAACCAAAATACTTTTCATTGCCCAAAGCTTTTCCAATTCAGCTTCAACGATAGCTGTATTGTGTTGACCCAGTTCATTAACGTGTTGTTGTATCTTCTTTTCGATACGACGATCAATAGTGAACAACTTTAGTTTAGCTTGTGTTTTGTTTTCGATTTTAGTAACGTTCATTGTAGTCTCTCTTTCGTTGTATTGTTGTTAACTTGTTATGTTCTTATTATACTATACTTATCGGCTTTTGTCAATAGTAATCTTTAATTATTCTTAAAGTTTTTTTATTTTATTTGACGTTGCCGGTTGTTATTAACTTCTTAACTGTTTCCCATTATAATATATATCGGCAGATTTGTCAATAGCCTTTAGGGTAAAATCCTATTTTTTATGAAGTTTTTTTATGCGGGGGGGTTTTTTGTTCAGTCTGAAAGTCATCTTTCCCGCGCCAAAATGCCGGGGTGGTTCAAACACAATTCAACCAAAATATTTCAATATGTCTTACCTAAATAGATCCGACTAGCCCCTTAAAGTCGCCCAAGTTTCGCAATGAACCCGTCTTTTGTGTGCATATCGCCGTTTTTGGTGTATAATACTATGACAGAACTAATTTTTTATAGTAGGAGTATAAAATGGGTCGCAACAAAAAGAAAAAAGCGCAAAACATACAAACAAAGCTTCTAGCTAGAAGCACAGCCCAGCTAGAGAAAGCCCTTGAAGGTTTTATGGATATACCAGACCCAGAACAAGCAAAACCATTTGACCCAGAGGACTGGGCAGGTGATTCTCCAGAACATATTATAAATGGAACACCCTACAAGGATTTAGTAGGAGAGGAAAAAGAAGAGGATGAAAATACCGAATAATTTAACAGAAGACCAAGTAGTAGAAGTAATTACGAGAGTAGCTAGAAAACTCGCCCCTAAATTTGTCTTTGCCTCATATGATGCGGACGACATAGAACAAGAAGCATTTTTGATGGGTATTGAGGGACTAAAAAGATATGACTCATCAAAACCTCTTGAAAACTTCATGTACGCACACATTAATAATCGCCTAAAGAATTTTAAACGAGATAACTATTACAGGTTTGATTATGGAAACGCACAGAAGATACAAGAACGTAAAAAGAGTATTCTTGAACCAATGGACATTGCCGCACTATATTCAGTGTCTACAGAAGATGAAACCATAAGCAATGCCCACATAGCTGAGATGTTAGACCTCATAGACAGAAAACTCCCATCTGAATTACGTGGTGACTACCTAAGACTACAAACAAACTCTTCTTTGCCAAAAGGCCGTAAGGCTATAGTCATTGAAGCGATTGAAAAAATAATTAATGGAGATTATGATGAAGAAGGGTAGACTATCAAAAGAAGACATGTCCTTTATCGAGGCGAATGCCGAGGTTCTTTCTCCAGAAGCCATCGCACAAGAGCTAGATAGAGATCCAGATTCGATACGGGATTGGATCAAAAGAAACGTGGGCTTTTCTCCAAAGCAAAAAAAAGAGGCTGCTGTTGCAAATGAGCTTAAAGCTAAACCATACTACAGAGAGCTATCTAATCAGTTTTCTTCTGAAGAGTTAGAAATGTTCGAGTTTCATTTCAAGAAAATGTGGAGTCAATTTAAGGACGATGTGTTTCATACAGAAGAAATGCAGATAATTGATACCATCAAACTAGAAATACTCATGAACCGTATACTCAAAAGTCAGCATGAGAATCAGAAAGAAATAATATTGGCTGAAAGATTGGTGCGAGAAGAGAAAAGTGTTGACAAGGATCAACGCGATATGGATATGGTTGTTAACCTAGAGCGTCAGGTGGCGATTCTACGAGCTTCGCAGGAAACCCTATCAAAAGACTACAAAGACCTCCAAGCACGCAAGGCGACAATGCTGAAGGATCTCAAGGGCACCAGAGAGCAGCGAGTCAAAGCAATCGAAGATTCAAAACTTACTTTCGCTTCACTGGTGAAGAAAATTGCAACCGATCCTCAATACCGAAACGACATCGGCATCGAAATGGAAAAAATGAGACTAGCGATGGAAAAAGAGAAAGAACGATTATCAGAATACATGTCCTTCAACGATGGACAAGTGGATCAACCATTTTTAACAGCGGAAACGGCAAAGGAATAAAATGAAGGCTATTATATTTGGAATAACAGGACAAGACGGGAGTTACCTAGCGGAACTTTTACTAAGCAAGGGCTACGATGTAGTTGGAGTGACCAGAAGAGTTAGTGTGGACACCCTACAAAGAATTGAGCATATCTTGCCCCAAATTAAGATTGTCGAAGGCGATATCACGGACGCTTTCAACGTATCGAATGTAATAAAAGAATATGAGCCAGATGAGGTATATAACCTTGCCGCACAATCACACGTTGGTACATCTTTTAGTCAGCCATCCCTAACTTGGGATATTACCGGAGCGGGATGCCTAAACATACTAGAGGGAATAAGGTATTGTGGCAGAAAAGAAGATATAAAATTTTATCAAGCCAGCTCCAGTGAAATGTTTGGTAAAAATTATACCACAAGCGGTTATAAAAAGTATCAAGACGAAGAAACACCCTTTGCCCCGCAAAGCCCATACGCTATAGCAAAGTTGGCCGCTCACCACCTAGTAAGAAACTACAGAGACTCTTATGAGATTTTTGGATGTAGTGGAATTTTGTTTAATCACGAAAGTGAACGAAGAGGCGATAAGTTTGTAACACGAAAAATAACTAAGTGGATAGCTGATTTCTATAACTGGTGCGAATTCCAAGGGTTGGATCAAGACCCTAGACATTTTACATATGACGAGGATTTTATCCATTCAAGAAGAGAATCATTTCCTAAGCTTAGACTTGGCAACCTAGATGCAAAACGCGACTGGGGTCATGCAGAAGATTATGTGCGGGCGATGTGGCTAATGCTACAAGAAGACATCCCAGATGATTACGTAGTCGCAACTGGCAACACTTATTCTGTAAGAGAGTTTTTACAAATAGCATTTGGCCATATACATGTTAATGACTGGGAGGATTATGTCGTAATTGATCCAGAGTTTTATCGTCCCGCAGAAGTGGACTATTTATTAGGGGTTCCCGCGAAAGCAAAAAAGGTTTTAGGCTGGGAGCCCGAAATTTCGTTTAAGCAATTAGTACAAAGAATGGTGGAGAGCGATATTAATGAGACGCAACTACGACGATCCGGCCTACAAGGAGTTTAGGCTAAAGGTACTTAAAAGAGATAATTTTACATGTCAAGTGTGTAAAAAAAAGGGAAAAAGAGTAAGGCTTAACGTCCACCACATTATGAAGTGGTCATCGGCAGCCTCCTTGAGATATGATGTCGATAACGGAATAACTTTGTGTAAAAAATGCCACGATGATGTAAAGGGAAAAGAAAGTCATTATATTACATATTTTTTAGAATTAATTAAGAAGGGCTAAACAATGTTCAAAAAACCAGAAGAATCAAAAAAGCTAGACTCCGATCCACTAGCCTCGGCTACAGACAAAATAGAATCAGTTTCAAGCGGACAAACATTAAGCATTGATATTGATGGTGTTTCTTTTAATGAGCTTTATGGCAAATATACCGCAAGAAGAAAAGCCGGAGAGTTGGTTTTTTCATTTGATTCTGACAATCAGGTCATGACGGTTTCTTGTCCGGCAAGCGATCCAGAACCGGCCCCTGAGCCAGAAGCAGCCCCTGATCCAGAACCAGAAGAAGATCAGGAATAGCTCGCAATGGATGGTTATACAGTTATAAAGGACACGCGAGAGCAGGATGGCTGGACATTTTCACCTTATGATATGTGTAAGGGTATGGAAATTGACACACTTCACACCGGCGATTATACAATCAAGGGATTTGAAGACGTTGTGTGTATTGAAAGAAAGGCGTGTACTTCTGAAATAGCCATGAACCTAGGTCGCAAAAAGAAGCCGTTTCAAGCAGAAATGGAAAGAATGAAAGATTACAGTTTTTCGTTTATCATTTGCGAATTTGACATGGACGACCTCTTGAAGTACCCAGAAGGGTCTAGAGTTCCTAAAAGCGCTAGATCAAAGGTGCGTGTTACTGGGAAGTATTTACTTAAATGCCTACTGGAATTTGAAATTTGGTATGATACCAAGATTATATTCTGTGGCAATAAAAATAATGCGTTTTTAGTATGTAACAGTCTTTTTAAAAGGCTCAATGAACTTTTTCACAAGAGGGACAAAGATGGCGGGAGGCAAGAAATTACCTGATAAAGTTTATGTTCTTGGTCACGAGTATGAAGTACAGGAAATGTCAGAAACGCTTTTCAAAGAAAGAGAGGCGTATGGCGATTGTTGTAACGAGCAAAAAAGAATAAGAGTATATTGTGGCGTTACAAACTCTGTGCAAAGGGACACACTTTTACACGAGATTCTACATGCGGCTTGGTCTTTGTTGTATATACAGCAAACAGAAGGAGAAGAAAAGATTGTTTCTAGACTAGCCACGCTTCTCATAGGGCTTTTTGATGACCCTAGAAACCTAAAGGTTAAAAACTTTATTTTGGGCAAAGGAACTAAAGGAAAAGATGACCAATAATACAAGCAAAATAGAAAACGCTTGGCTTGGCATAGATGTTGATGAATCCGAGTTATTCAACCCTATGGAGTTTATAATAAACGGAGCCAACAGAGACGACCTTTTAGAGCGTATCGCTTGGCTTATGGTCAGGCCAGAATACTTTTCGTTTGTCTGTAAGTATATACTAAATATCGAACTCCTTCCATTTCAATCACTTCTTCTTTATGAGATGTGGAACAGGAAGTTTCCAATGCTAATTGGCTCTCGTGGTATGGGAAAATCTTTTATACTTTCCGTATACCCACTTCTCAGAGCACTATTTATGCCCAGAAGAAAAATTGTTGTTGTTGGTGCGGCATTTAGACAGTCTAAGGTATTGTTTGAGTATATGGACACCATCTGGAAAAACGCTCCCATCCTTAGAGATTTGTGCGGCACAAATAGCGGTCCCAGAAGAGATGTGGACAGATGCGTAATGCATATAAATCAAAGTACTATCACATGCCTACCTCTTGGTGACGGTTCTAAGATTAGAGGTCAACGAGCTAATGATATTATCGCTGATGAATTTGCGTCGATTCCTAGAGACATATTTGAAAACGTTGTTGCTGGTTTTGCCGCTGTTGCAGCATCACCATCAGAAAAGGTTAAAAGTAAAGCCAAAGCAAAAAAAGCAAAAGAACTCGGTATAGATATCGAAGCTAAACAAAGCCTAATAACTGAAAAATCAAACCAGATTATACTTTCCGGAACTGCATATTACGACTTTAATCATTTTGCAGACTACTGGAAAAGATACAGAGACATAGTGAACAGCAGGGGAAACATAACGAAACTACAAGAGGTTTTTGGATCAGAGGTTCCCTCAGAGTTTGATTGGACAGAATATTCCGTAATAAGAATGCCTGTTAACACGCTTCCGGAAGGTTTTATGGATGAGGGTCAGGTTAGCCGAGCTAAAGCCACCGTCCACTCCGGTATATATAACATGGAGTACGGAGCATGTTTTACAACAGATAGTCAGGGGTTCTTCAAAAGAAGCCTGCTAGAAGGATGCACAACCTCACCCTCAGAACCAGTAAAACTTCCATCTGGCGACGTTTCGTTTGAGTCTCTACTCAAAGGCTCCCCAGACCAAAAGTATATATTTGGAGTTGATCCGGCGTCAGAAGTTGATAACTTTAGTATTGTTGTATTGGAGGTCAGGGGCGATCATAGACGAATTGTTCACTGCTGGACTACAAACAGACAACAGCATAAAGATAAGCTTAAATCCAAAATTGTAGACGAGGATGATTTTTACTCATACTGTGCTAAAAAGATAAGACAACTTATGAAGGTCTTTCCTTGTGAGGAGATAGCTTTAGACGCTCAGGGCGGCGGTATCGCCGTTATGGAGGCGTTGCATGACAAAGATAAGATACCAGAGGGAGAAGTTGCGATATGGCCAGTTATAGAAGAAAAGGCCAAGGATACCGACGATCACTCCGGACTACACATACTTAGACTTTGTCAGTTTGCCAGAGCCGATTGGCTAGCAGAGGCGAATCACGGGCTTAGAAAAGACTTTGAAGATAAAGTGTTGTTGTTTCCGTTTTTTGATTCCGCTAGTATTGGTTTATCTATCGAGCATGACAAGGTTTCCGGAAGGAAATACGATACACTAGAAGATTGTGTTATGGAGATTGAAGAACTAAAGGACGAACTCTCAATGATAGTTATGACGCAAACGGCCACCGGCAGAGAGAGATGGGATACGCCAGAGGTAAAAACTGGAGCGGGCAGAAAAAGTAGATTACGAAAAGACCGCTATTCTTCTTTACTTATGGCCAACATGTCCGCCAGAAACCTTACGACAGAAAAAAATATTTCAGAATTCTCTACTATTGGAGGATTTGCACAACGAGACAACAGTGCAAAGTTTGAAAACGAGCAACTTTATCACGGACCAGCATGGTTTGCGGAAAAAATGCAAGATGTTTACTAGCTTGTGTATAATAGTATTGACAGTAGCATTAACAATAATATTGACCGGAGATTAATATAAATGTCCAAATCGCCACTATACAGAACATGGGACAGTGATTCCCAAAAACAAGATGCCTACGCTCAAACCTCTGATGCGATAGAAGCCTATGATGGAATCCAAAAGGCTGTTGCTTACGGCAGAAGAACTAGCTATATAGACATAGAACCCAACAGGTCTGTAAGAACAAGCTTTCTTCGTCAAGATTATGACAACTTCCGTCCCGGCGAATCTGTATCAAGCCATCAAAAAAGAATAATCAAACAAAGTATGCAGGCTTATGATAGAGTTGGTATCATTCGCAATGTTATTGATTTGATGAGCGACTTTGCTTCACAGGGACTTACTCTGGTACACCCAAACAAAACCATCGAAAAGTTTTATAGAAAATGGTTTACTCAGGTTAGTGGCGTAGATAGATCCGAAAGATTTTTGAACTATTTGTACAGATGTGGTAATGTTGTTGTAAAAAGAAGAACAGCAAAATTAAACCGCAAAAAGGAACTAGAGCTTAGACGAGCCGCAGGAGCCGATCTTGAAATAAAAGACGTAAAGGTAAACAGAAGAGAGATACCTTGGACTTATGATTTTCTAAATCCTCTTGCTGTTGACGTTAGAGATTATGGATCTCAGGTTATTGGAAAGCCCGAATTTGTTTTGAACTTATCTAAATATACTTATGAAACGCTGGTAAAAAGCACAAACAGCAATAAGACAATATTTAAGACTCTCCCAAACGATTTACAAAAAAGACTCAAGCAGGGCGACAGAACAATTCCCCTTGATGAAAACAAGGTGAGTTTTTATCATTACAAAAAAGACGATTGGCTATTATGGGCAAACCCTATGATATATGCCATCCTTGACGATATCATCATGCTCGAAAAGATGAAGCTTGCAGATTTGGCTGCGTTAGATGGTGCAATTTCCAATGTTAGACTTTGGACAGTCGGTGACTTAGATCATAAAATTATTCCAACAAAGGCCGCTATAAATAAGCTGCGGGATATTTTGGCAAGTAATGTTGGTGGTGGAACAATGGATTTAGTATGGGGGCCTGAGCTTCAGTTTTCCGAAAGTCAGTCTCAAGTTTACAAATTCTTAGGAGCTGAAAAATATCAGCCTGTTCTTACTAGTATTTATGCTGGGCTTGGAATTCCGCCCACTCTTACAGGGGCTTCTGCCAGCGGTGGATATACAAATAACTATGTTTCACTAAAAACACTTATCGAAAGACTTGAGTACGGGAGAGAAATACTTGCTCAGTTCTGGAGACAAGAAATTGAACTCATCAGAAAAGCAATGGGTTTTAGATTCCCCGCTGAAATTCATTTTGATTCAATTGTGCTTTCAGACGAGGCGGCAGAAAAACAACTGCTTATTCAGCTTGCGGACAGAGATATTATATCCAGTGAAACGCTTCTCGAAAGATTTAGAGAGCTTCCGGGCATTGAGCGTATTCGTGTTCGCCGTGAGGAAAGAGAGCGATCTAACGACAAGAACGCACCCAAGAAGGCTGGACCATATCACAATCCTCAACATAAAGACGATATCGCAAAGATATCTTTGACTAAGGATGTATTAGATTCAGATGAGTACTTGGAAAAAATAGGGCTTCCTCCGGCCATTAAAGAAGAGGTTGTTGATGTTCAGCCAACACGCGAAGAAGAGGAGTACGATCCAGAAGAACCCAATGGGCGACCCAAGTTCTCTAGAGATACTACAAAACGCAAAGAAAAGCGAGTTCTACCTCGTAGTGGCCAAGCAACCACGGCAACGCTTTGGGCTGTAGAGGCTCAAAACAAGATATCTGATGTTATCTCTCCAATAGCTCTTGCACACTTCAACAAGAAAAACGCAAGAAGCTTAAACAAAGCTGAGGTTGATCAGTTGGAGTATCTAAAGATGTGTATCCTGACAGGGATGACACCATTCATGGAAATAACCCCAGAGGTCGTTAAAGACTTGTTAGATAGGGGTACAAAGCCATCAGACGATTTTAATTCTGTCGTTCAAGCAAACATTGATTCGTTTGTTTCTGCAAATAGTAAACAACCAAACACGTCTGAGATGAAATATATATACGCTTCTGCCTTTGTAGATATGTGTAAATTTGCCTAATAATTACCAAAGATTTTATTTTTTGTGTATTATCGTTGTGGAGGCTTTTATATAATGAAAATATATGAATCTGAAATCAATGACGGCTTACAGGATGTGCTTTTTAAAAGTAGTAGCATAGCCTGCTGTGCCGTTGCGGAAACATATCAACCTGATACGTCATTAGAAGAATCTGATAACCTGAAAAAGGTTATTGCTGAAAATTCTAAAGATAGTGCTACGGCACAAAACGAAAACCAGATAGATCTATACTACCTGAAGTCTATTCTCGTTAGCACAGGCTGGAACAAGAACGACGATGTTTTTGATCCTGCGGAATTGTGGACGGCTAGGGCCACTCCCGAAGACAAACCATTTAATTTCATGCATAACGAAAAAGATATTATCGGCCACATAACCGGCAATGTTGTGGTTGACTATAACGGCGAAGAAATCGACGTTGACACAAACGAGGTACCAGACGCATTTAACATACTTACCACTTCTGTTATTTACACTGAGTGGAGCGACAGCGATCAAAGAAATCGGATGCAAAAAATTGTTTCCGAGATCGAAGATGGAAAATGGTTCGTTTCTATGGAATGCCTTTTTCCAGATTTTGATTATGCTCTAAAGTCTTCAGACGGTTCTACTAAAATGATCCGTCGCAGTGAAGCTTCAGCATTTTTAACGAAGCACCTAAGATCTTATGGCGGAAGTGGAGAATATCAAAACTATAGAGTTGGCAGATTGTTACGAAACTTATCGTTCTCTGGTAAAGGCTTGGTTTCCAAACCTGCTAATCCTCGTAGTGTAATTTTGGAAGGAAACGATTTTTTTGACGAATCGAAAGCAGAAATTTTAACTATATCCTCTATAAAGGAGAGTACGATGAGTGATAATCATGAAAAGCAAATCTCTGATTTGCAAAAGGAGCTTGCTGAAGCAAAAACCGCGAACGAAGCACTTCGGGAAAAGGTTGTAGCAGAAAAGCAGGCAGAATTTCAGACTAAGGTTGAGGCTTTGGAAGCTAAAATCGCTGAAAAAACTGAAGTAAGTGAAACTCTTGCTAGTACTTTGGAAGAGAAAGAAGCCCAAATCACTGAATACAGTGAAAAGGTTGAAGCTCTGAAAAAGGACAAGGAAGAAAAAGAAGAAGAACTAGCCGTTATGAAGAAAAAAGAAGCGGTTATGAAACGGAAAGCCAAACTGGAAGATCTTGGGTTTGACTCTGAAGAAGCTGTTGCGACTGTTGAAGAATTCGAGTCTGTAGACGAAGAAACTTTCGACAAGATTGTGGCTGTTATGAAGAAGAAAGCAGACAAGCATGGCGACAAAGAAAATCCTTTTGTAAAGAAGGATAAAAAAGATGAGGAAGAGAAACCAGCTAAAGCTGAAGAAGATTCATTGGCCGACGAAGAAACTGATATCGCTGAGGCAGGTGCTGAAGCTGAAGTTTTAGAAGAGGCTGAAGAATCTACAGACGTTGCTATCGCAGAGGCTATTGGTGAAGAAGATCCAGCGGAATCACTTCGTTCAGTTGCTAGCGAATGGCTTGGCTCTATTTTACAGTCCGTTCCAAAAGAAGACAAATAACCTATTTTAAAAAAGGAGATTCATAATGGCTCTTAAAACAGACAGAAGTACCCTTCAAACTGACATTTCATTCTTCATGAATGAAGCGGCCACCAGAGGGGGAATTGCAACTATCAGTACTGGTGGCTCAGGCGCCTCATTAGACAACGGTAATGCGGTTGTCACTTACGCGGCTGCTCCATCTGGAAAAGTAGCTGTTGGTATTTTGATCAACGATATGGTTAACATTGACCTGACTCGACAGCATCTTAACCAACATAAAGACGAAGTACAAAAAGGTGGTAAAGTTACTCTTCTCACTAAGGGTTGGGTTGTTACCAATAGCTTAGAAGGAACTGATCCTAATGCTGGTGACTTGGCATACATTTCGCATAGTGGAAATCTCTCTGCTGACGCCAGACTTGCTGGTAGTGATGCAGCAAATGAGATGATTGTCGGACGATTTTTGTCTGATGTGGATGAGGATGGTTACGCTAAAGTGTTTATCGACCTTCCAAATACCAACATTGACCACTCGGCTCACTAACAACTCAATAAAAAAGGAGAGATTAATATGTCTACTAAAAATCGACCTACACCCGAATTCATTGAGTTGCTCAAGCGCTCGGGTAGTTCAGATAAGATGGTCGCTGTTGCGGCCCAAAGAGAAATCGCTAAAGCTCTAGAAACCCCGATTCGTAAGGGTGTTCTTTTTGGCGATATTGTTACTTCAATTTATGAGGCTATGCCTCTAGAACCGGGAGCATCTCCAGAGTTTCCTTTGGACCTTCTTGCACCCGGAACTGAGACAGAGCACATCGCTTATACGAATCCCGGCAATGGCCGAATTCCTGAGCGACACGTAGAAGGTGACTACGTAATGGTTAACACTTACGGCATTTCTAGCTCGATTGACTTCTTGCTTAAATATGCTCGTGAGGCTAACTGGAACGTTGTTGCTCGTGCTATGCAAGTGCTTGAGTCGTCCTTCGTTAAGAAGATCAACGACGACGGATGGCACACACTTCTGGCCGCTGCCGTAGACCGAAATATTTTGGTTTATGATGCCGATGCTGCTGCTGGCCAGTTCACTAAGCGTTTGATTAGTTTGATGAAAACTGTCATGCGTCGAAACGGTGGTGGTAATGCCGCTACTGCTCCGGGTCGTCTTAGCGACCTTTACTGCTCTCCTGAAGCGATTGAAGATATTCGCAACTGGGGTGTTGACCAACTTGACGAAGTTTCTCGTAGAGAAATCTATGTTGCATCGGACGAAGGTCCAGCAATCACTAGAGTCTTTGGTGTCAACCTCCACGATGTCTTCGAGTTTGGCGACAACCAAGAGTATCAGACTTACTTCACTAGCGATCTCGGTGGCTCCTTGGCCGCTGGCGATGTTGAGCTTGTGATTGGTCTTGATCAAGGGCCAAACGACAGCTTTGTAATGCCTGTTAAGAAAGAAGTTGAAATTTATGAAGACGAAGGTCTCCATAGACACCAACGACAGGGTTACTATGGTTGGGCAGAAATTGGGTTCGGTGTCCTTGACAATAGAAGAGTTCTTGCTGGCTCGTTCTAGTATTATAGCTTCCCGATAACCCACGGGCTACCCTGTTTTCGCGGGGTAGCCTTTTTTATTATATCTACCCTTTTTTGTGTATTATTTACTGGAGGTAGATATGTTTGGTATAACAGCTTTTTCTGAGGCAGCTTTTAGCGAATCTAAGGTTTCCAAGAGTGTTTTTCTTGGTTCGCTACCTATAATATATTTTAACGACTCAACACTAACTTTTCCGTTGAGTATAAATAAGTTGTCTAATTTCAGTTTAAGTGTAAATAAAATAAATAATCTTTCACTAAATATAAACACTATCAACGACCTAGACCTAAATATAAACAAATTACAGAATCATGAATTGTCTATTAATACGGCAATAAATTTTACTCCAAGGAGATAACAATGGCCCAGTTTTGTGTAGAAATCGCAGACGCCGATGTAGATAGGGTAATTGCCGCCATGTGTGCAAATTACGGATATCAGGAAAATGTCCCTAATCCAAATTACAACCCAGAAGAGCCTACTGATCCAGAAACCAATCCAGAAAATATACCCAACCCAGAAAACTCTTACCAGTTTACCAACAGAATGGGTAGAGAGTTTTTAGAAAACAATACGGTAGCTTATGAGCTTAAGTTAGAAAAACAAAACGTACCACAGCCCACGCCTCCAGATATTACCGATCCTCAAGTGTAGAATCTAGTCTTTTAATATCGGGTAGGAGTGATCATGGTACTTAAAGTAGCAGACAGAATAAAACAGTTGACAACCAGCACTGGTACTGGCGATATATCGTTTAGTGCCACGCCCACAGGTTTTTCACCCTTTAGCTCTGCCCTAACCAACGGCGACACTACATACTACTGTATAGAAGAAAACGACAAGTGGGAAGTTGGAGTTGGAACCTACGGCTCTGACAATATGGTGCGTAGTTACATCCTAGCTAGCTCCAATAATGGAAACGCTATCAACCTAGGCGGTAGTGGCACTGTTTTTATCACCTACCCCGCTGGTAAAAGTACTTATCAAGACGAACAGTCTCGTGTCGTTATCGGAGCGTCTGGGATAATCCTTTCTAACGGTACAGTTATTAAGGAAGGTAAAATAACAGAGTTAACAGATGTTGATTCTAGCGGGACAATATCGTCCACAAATCTATTATCTTTTGATAGCACCCAAAAAAGCCTTCTTGTTGGAGATGGAACGGGGCCGTCTAATGATAACAACACTATTATTGGGTATGGTGCAGCCAGCGGCACAACCGGTAGTGATAACACTGTTGTTGGAACGAACCCTTTCGTTGCGGGAAATGGTGGTATACAAAATGTCAGCATAGGCGTACTCGCTGGTCCTTCAGAAGCCGATTTCTCATCATCCGCATCTTATGGTGTCTCCGTAGGATATAAGGCCGGAAGTCGCATGAGATCGAATTCAACAGCGGTTGGCCATCAGGCTGGTATCGCTGCCTATGAAATTGGATTTGTAGCCATTGGGTCGGCAGCAGGTTCTGGCATTGGTAGCTATTCTGTAGCGGTTGGTAATCAGGCTGCCGATGGAATGAATAGTGACTATGTGGTTTCTGTTGGCTATCAGGCGGGTAAAGGTGCCGCAGGAGAAAGCTCTGTTTGGGTTGGTAACATGGCGGGTATCTCTGCTACTTCCGCAAGTAAATCTATAGGTGTAGGGCATCAGGCGGGAAAAAATTCTTCCGCGAATGATAGCATTTACATAGGTCAAAGTGCTGGACAAAGCAATAGCAGTAATGACTATCTGTATATAGGTAATGGTTCACCATCAAGCAACCGCACGCTAATTAAAGGTGACATGCAGTCAAAAAGAGTCGCCATTGGTGCTGCTGATGTTACTTTAGAAGACACACTTTATGTTGGAGTAGCCTCTTCTGTTGACACTGGTTTAGTAATAAAGGGAGCGGTCTCTCAATCCGCCAACCTAACAGAGTGGCAGAATTCTGCCGGTGTTATTCAAGCTAAGATGGCTAGCTCTGGTATCCTTGGAGCTAATGGTGTACACGTTAGCGGCGAGGGAATTTTAATAGATAGTTCTGTTCCTACCACAGCCGCCAACAGCCTATACAATGTTGCTGGAACTTTATACTGGAATCTTAGCCCCGTTGGAGTACCTACTGGAATACCCCACAAGGTTCCATACTATGACGAATTAGGTAGACTTACGTCTGAAGAAGATTTCGCTTTTGATAGCGGTAACGCAACACTGACAGTTGGAAAGGCCTCGATTGGCGACCGTATAAGTGTAAACGATTCAACCGGAAGAGTTAGAATTGGTAGATATGTTGGTGATGATGGAATCACAAACTCCAATTTTTCAACGACTCTTGGATATCAGGCCGCCACAAACGCTAGCGGGGCAACAGGATCTACCATCGCTGGATTCTACACAGCATATAACTCTATAGATTTAAGCTATTCGCAAGCTGTTGGTTATTTTGCAGGAATTAGTGCTAGCGGCGAGAGAAACACATATATTGGTGAATACGCTGGAGGATATTCTTCAGGAACCTACAACACCTTTATTGGCCATCAGGCAGGAAGATACTGCAAGGGAAGTCAGAACATAGAAATACTTGCCAGTGGTGCAGCCAATAGCGTTATAGATAATTACAGCAATAAGCTCCATATTGGAAATACCATTATTGGAGACACGTCTAACAAAAAACTGGCTATTGGGAATGTGAGCGCATCAAACGTCACTCCAGATGCAACCCTTGAGATTTTGCCCAAAAACAGTAGTGATATAGGGGTTATTGTTCAAGGGGCCGCTTCCCAATCAGCCAGCCTACAAGAATGGCAAGCTAGCAACGCCGTGCCTGTTGTTCAGGTTTCTCCCGAGGGAAATCTTTCAGCCAGTGGAACCATCTCCGCAAGTGGTGCATTTTTGATAGATCCGCTTGTTCCATCGGTAACCACAAATAAGCTTTACAATGATGGTGGCACGCTTAAGTTTAACGGGTCTGTTATTGGCGGTGCCGATGACGACACATATGTTTCTGGTGTTGCCGCTTACGCTTCTGGTCAGGCCATTGAAAATGAAACGGCTATCGCAACCAACACGTCTAACATATCTACAAACACGAGTAATATTTCTACTAATGGCGGTAGAATAACCTACGCTTCTGGTCAAGCCATCCAAAATGAAGTTGATATAGCCTACGTTTCTGGTGCAGCAGTTTACGCTTCTGGCAGCGTCCATGATCACGACTATGTTTCTGGTGTTGCTGCTTACGCTTCTGGCAATACTATAACTACTCAAGCCATTGCAAACTACGCTTCCGGTCAAGCTATAGACAACGAAACTGACTTGGTTTACGTCTCTGGAGCGGCTGCGTATTCTTCAGGGGTTTTAGTTGATGGTGGAACCTTGATACCTAACGCTGACAAAGGTATAGCACTAGCTAAGGGTGCAAACAACTTCCCAATGACTATAACTCAAGAAGAAAATAGTTCTGGTGGTGCGTACTATATAAGGGCTAGAGACAATGACACAGACAATATAGTCTTTGGTGCTACGGACGTAGACGCATTTCAAATTACCGCTAGTGGTGAAGGAAGTTCTGATGCTGAAAATATATTTAAGTTTTCTTCTCCTGCTAACGACAATCAACTGGTTTTTGGTGGAAATACAGTTCCAACAAAGCTACTAGGACAGACTGTATCTATAGAGTCCTCTCTTGCTGTGACCGGCTCTCTGTCAAGTGCTGGAGAATTTCCCTTTGTGTCCGGTATTGCGAATTACGCATCTGGTCAGGCCATTCAAAACGAAAGCGATCTTATTTATGCTTCTGGGGCTGCGGCTTATGCTTCCGGTCAAGCTATTGAGAACGAAGGGTTGGTAACGTATGCCTCTGGAAACACCGCAAATATTTCCTTCGGCTCAAATGCTGAGGGCGACATGCTGTTCCATAATGGCACAACTTTTGTTAGATTGGCTAAAGGTGCGGATGACTACATTCTTAAAATGAATGGAAATCAGCCAAACTGGGAAGAAGACACCGGAGGTGGTGGTGGAGACGTAACAACGGCTCAACTCGTTTATGTTTCGGGAATTGCTGTACATGGCTCTGGTGACGCTGTTTACTCATCTGGTATTGCTGCCTACGCTTCCGGGCAAGCGATAGCAAATGAAACAGATATTGCTACCAATACTTCAAATATTTCCACCAACACGACTAATATTGCAATCAACACAAGCAGGGTTGCTTATGCTTCCGGGCAGGCTATTGACAACGAAACGGATATAGCGTATGTGTCTGGTGTAGCCACGTATGCGTCTGGTCAGGCTATTGAAAACGAGGGTCTTGCTACTTACGCCTCTGGTCAGGCTATTGAAAACGAAACGGCTATTGCTACTAATACCTCAAATATTTCCACTAATACTACAAACATTACTACAAATACAGCTAGAGTGACTTATGCTTCGGGGCAGGCAATAGATAACGAAACAGATCTGGTTTATGTTTCTGGCATAGCAAATTACGCTTCAGGACAGGCCATCGAAAACGAAGGGCTTGCTACCTACGCTTCAGGACAGGCGATAGAAAACGAAACAGCGATAGCAACAAACACTTCCAATATCTCAACAAATACCGCAAGGGTTAACTACGCTTCCGGCCAAGCAATCCAGAACGAAACAGATATTGCGTACACTTCGGGTATTGCAACCTACGCCTCCGGAAACACAATAGTAAACGACGGTCTTATAGCCTATGCTTCAGGCAACACGGCAAATATTTCCTTTGGTTCAAACGCAGAAGGTGACCTACTTTATCACGACGGCACTAGTTTTGTTAGGCTTGCTAAAGGCACAGACAACTACATTCTCAAAATGAACGGCAATGTTCCAAATTGGGAAGCAGAAAGTAGCGGTGGTGATGTTAGTGCGGCAGATTTTAACTACGTTTCTGGTGTTGCCAATTACGCTTCAGGACAGGCCATCGAAAATGAAGGTCTTGCTACCTACGCTTCAGGCCAAGCTATAGATAATGAAACCGATTTAGTTTATGTTTCCGGAGCGGCTGCATATTCTTCTGGCGTTCTTACCGCTGGTCCGTCTTCCGGTATTCCGTTTTATGGAGACTCTGGTCAACACGGAGCGATTACTACAAGCGACAACTTTGTTTTCGATAGTGGTAACAACCACATTATACTTCAGCAAGACGGCTCAAGGATGGAGTTTCGTGGGAGCGATGGTCAGAAAAGTGTTAGAATTGGTGATAGTGATGACAACTCTACACAGGTTGGTCAGATTTCCGTATATGTTAACGACACAACGATTGGAAGTTTCCTCGCAAACAGCAGCGGTCCAATTATAAGAGCACATGTTTCTAGTGATAATGTATTAATAAATAATAGTTCTAATACAACCATTGCTAAATTTAATGGCAGCAGTGGCGATCAAGAATTTTTTATAGAGCCTCATGGTGCTACAAAGATTGGTCAAGTAATTAAAGGTGCGGCCTCTCAGTCTGCCAACCTGCAAGAGTGGCAAGCAAGTGACGATGTTGTTGTGGCACAGCTTGGTCCAGACGGTAGTATTAACACGTCGGGCAACATTACCGCTAGTGGAGAAATTAATGTAGCTGATAATGACAGGGCCGGTAATGGCGGCTCAGTTAGATTTGGAAACAATGCCTACCTTGCTTCTTCTGCGGATGATGAAATTTATATGGGCATTGGTAGCCAAGAATACCTATCTTTGATGGCAGATAGATATTCACTCCGAAGTGGTAGTAAATACGCTTGGAGTAATAATAACGCCCCCAATAGCGCCTACGACACTGCACTAGCCAGAGTTTCTGCTGGCGCTGTTTCTGTTATAGATGGTAGTAATGATTACGGACAACTATATGTTGGAGCAGCGACCGTTGATGTACAGACTGCCACCGATGTTGGTCTGACAGTCCAAGGAGCGGCCTCTCAGTCTGCCAACCTGCAAGAGTGGCAAGCAAGTGACGATGTTGTTGTGGCACAGCTTGGTCCAGACGGTAGTATTGCTAGTAGCGGTACGATATCAGCAAGCGGTGGCGTTTTACTTGACAACATTGTGCCCTCAGTAACCACGAACAAGTTGTACAACGATGGCGGTACACTCAAGTTTAATGGAACTAATGTGGTTGATCCTTATACGTCTGGAGTAGCCGCCTACGCCTCTGGAAACACCATAGCCACTCAAGCCGTTGACCTTACTGCCGGAGACGGCTTAACCGGAGGAGGAACGCTAGCATCCGATAGAACCTTTGCCGTGGGAGCCGGAAATCTTATAGATGTTCAGGCCGATCAGGTAGATGTTGATCTCACTGAAGCTGCTGCCGCTACGATAGCTCACGGAGATAACTTAATCTTCTTAGACGGAGGAGCAACGGGGGCAGCGTCCAAGGGTAGCACGGATGACTTAGCGGGATTGCTTGCGGGTGATGGCCTAACAAAGTCCAACTCTGTTATGGCTGTTAATGTAGATGACTCCACAATAGAAACCAACAGTGATGCAATAAGGGTTAAGGACGATGGAATAACCCTCGCTAAAATGGCTGGTCTTGCTAGAGGTAAGATTATATATGGCGATAGCAGTGGAGATCCTGCCGCATTAGCTTTAGGGACTGCTAATCAAGTGTTAACCTCTGATGGCACAGATGTTGCTTGGGCAGACAATGTAAATGCATACCTTTCGGGTGTTGCCGCCTATTCGTCTGGTAACACTATAGTCAATGATGGCCTCATAGCTTACGCTTCAGGCAACACAGCAAACATTGCCTTTGGATCAAATGCGGAAGGTGATTTACTTTACCATGACGGTACAAGCTTTGTTAGATTAGCTAAGGGTACTGACAACTACATCCTAAAGATGAACGGTAACGTTCCTAACTGGGAAGCCGAAAGCGGTGGTGGCGGAGGTATGACAAACTTCACCCTCGCCGGAGATGGTGGATCAAATCAAACAATCGCAGATGGAAACACCCTAACCGTAGCTGGTGGTAATGGTGTCACTACGACCGGAGCCGCAACAGATACCGTTAGCATCGCCGTGGATGCAGCACAAACCACTATCACATCGCTCTTGGCTACCGATATTAAAATTGGTGAAGACGATCAAACTAAGATCGACTTTGAGACAGAGGATGAAATTCACTTTTATGCAAATAATGTAGAGCAGGTATATCTTGCCGATAATATATTTGGTCCGCAGTCTGACAGTGATGTTGACTTGGGTACTACTGGCGTTCGCTGGAAAGATGCTTATGTTGACTCAATCACAGTAACTGGAGAAATTGATGGGGATTCGTTAGACATAGAGGGCGATGCCGACATCAATGGTACAACAAATCTAGACGCTGTAGACATTGATGGTAATGTCCAGTTAGACGGAACTCTTACTGTCGGCGTTGACGATACTGGACAAGATGTAAAGTTCTTTGGAGCAACCTCTGGTGCGTATGCCTTGTTTGATGAGAGTGAAGATAGGCTTCATTTAGTAGGCGTCAACTATGTTCAAGAAGCTGTACCGGCCAATGACACACCTACAGCAGAAGATGCTACCGTAACTTTGGATCTAAAAAAAGGAAACTTCCACAATATATCTCTTGGTAATAACGTAACTAAGTTTGAATTTACAAACGCTAAACGTGGACAAAGATTTATATTAAGAATAACACAAAATGGATCTTCAGCAAAAACAGTCTCTTGGAGCAATGTAGATTCAGACACCGGTGGCACAGCAGCTACTGTTAGATGGGCTGGAAACGTAACGCCAACCATGTCTACCAGCACCGCACATACAGACGTTTATGGCTTCCTGTGTACAAACAATGCAGGCACAGCATTTGACGGATTCATTATAGGACAGGATTTACCAGACTAATGTCTAAAAATAGTTTTTATCCAGACAGACAATACATAGTAGTATTAGACGATAAAACCCCCTCAAGCGTTAGCGGCTCAGGACCGAGCTACAGCGTAAACTATGGTTTTGTCGATATGTCTGCCGCAAAGCAGGGAATGTATGCACTTGTTCACAATAGAGAAGCGGGAGCGGGAACAGGTAGCACCATATTATCTACATATGCTTATCTAATAACCGGAATAAATGATGGAATCTCACCTGCTACATTTACACTAACTTATGTTGGAGATACAGCGGGAGATGGCGACGACTCTCCAGCAGATTTGTATTCTGGCGGTGGAAGCTCAGGGTCTCCTCAAAAAGCACCTCACGACATTGTTATGTATCTAGGGCCAGCGTTTGAAATGTTTGTGGAGTAGTAAATGAGAACAGAGGAATGTATATGCCCGCAAGCAGGATTTTGCGAGCTTTTTAGACAGGAAATGACATACGACCCACCCAACTGGCAATGGTGTCAAAATGCAACACCAGAGGATAGAGAGTGGTACAGAAAGCAATGTATAAAAAAACACGACAGAAAAAAAAGAGTTCTAGAGGGAAGATTTATTTCAAACAACCAGCTTTTGGAAGACTGTAAAACTCATCTTATACCAAAAATTGGCGGAATGAATATCAAGGGTATAGCCGCCGTTCCCAGATCTGGTTTTCTTCCGGCAAGTTTTTGTTCTGTAATGTTGAACCTGCCATTGTACTCAATATCTTCTGACGGAACACCAATCTTACTTTCCGGACTCTGTGAGTATGGTGGAAAGAGAATGGAAAAACATGAAGATATAGATGGTAAGATATTAGTACTAGACGATACAGTTTATAGCGGTAATTCAATTTTGCCCATAAAAAAATCAATAGACAGAGATAAGTTTATTTTTGGAACATTGTATGTTCACCCTGCGTCAAAAGACTTGGTTGATGTATATGGAAAAGAACTTCCTCCGCCACACTTATTGGAGTGGAATTTTTTTAATAGTACGTATATAGAAAAATGTCTGCTTGATTTTGATGGCATACTTTCCCCAAACGTTCCCTATGAATGTTGCAAGGATGAGGACAAGTATATAGACTACATAACAAACGTTGAGCCAATTTACCACAGAATACCCAGAACCTATATATGTAAAGGCATAGTAACAGCAAGGCTTGAAAAATATAGAGACATAACAGAACGATGGTTAGAAAAACACAAGATTAAGTATGGATTCCTAAAGATGTTTCCCACCGAAAGAAAAGAACAAAGAGATAATAACCATGTAGCAGAAGCCGCAACATTTAAGCTGTCAGTACTCAACGAGCTTTACGGACACTTTTTTGTTGAGAGTGAGGCCGCTGAAGCGCAATTTATGAGAAAGAGGTGCTCGCAAAATCTTATTATTTGTCCCGATGAAGGAAAGTTTAGCTAATGAATATGGAAATGTATATAAACGACACGCTTCATGAAAAACCCCCTATGGGTCACATAGAGGACAATGTACATGCTTGGGGTAAAATCTCCAAAAGGAGAATGAAAAAATACTGTGAAAAGTATGACATACCACTATCATACCACAACGAAGAAGATCCCCACCATTTAACGCTTAATGACTTTTATTATAAGTTCTACAAACAAGAATTAATAAAATTTAAATCAAATAAAAGATACCAATCGCTCTCGGGATTTACATACTGGTGCTGTGCCACGCTTAAAAAGATTGTTAGGTGGTATCGCTTTGTGGAGAGTGATAACGACCTAGCCCTTTTTGTAGACTTAGATATAATGCCACTTAAAGACGTAGACGTAAGGGACTACATCAAGCCAGAGCATTTAGGAATCTCCTATGCCCCAAGAAATAGCAGTGATCGTTGTTATGGTTGGTACGATGAAAATTGGTATGAAAATGAATGGTTGATGGCTTCCGCCCAACACTTGTCTACAAAGTCTAACAACATTGTACAATCATCTTCTATTGCGGTAGTTAACAAAGAACATGCGATAAAGCTATTGGAGATTCTTGAGAAAGAAAATCTAAATCCCCTAACAGAAACTGGATATAAGAATATAATAGAATTTTCCAGAAGCTCTCCCCCATCTGTGATGGAAGAGCCCGACTTTGTTGGACTGCCTTATGATGAGCTGCTATTAAACATGGCTATAAATAGCGATGATTTTGTCAAGCCTAAAGCTACCGCTGGACAAGTGGCCAAAGACACAAGTGGTAATCCGGCCATATACAATCTGAACAGAGACTTATTATTTGACTTATGTTTCCAAAAGGTTAACTGTCTTGAACACGCCGTAGAAATAATCAAGGTTCACGATATGCCGTTCTGTCATTTTGGAGGAGCCCCAGCTAAAAAATATATACAACCCCTAGATGAGCTATATCCTTATGAGTAAAGTTTTGTACACAGGTGGAACTTTTGACATCTTCCATTCTGGCCATGTGAGCTTTTTGAAAATGTGCTCAATGATTGCTGATGAAGTGGTGGTGGCACTAAACACAGATGAATTTATACATGAATTTAAAGCAGCAAAGCCCGCCCTTAGCTATGAGGACAGGCGAGCCTGTTTGCAATCGTGTCGATATGTAAGCAAGGTTATTAAGAATACAGGAAATCAAGACAGTAAACCCTCTATTTTATCTGTTAATCCAGATATATTAGCTATTGGAAGCGATTGGTGTTCAAAGGATTACTACCAGCAAATGGGCTTTACCCAGAAGTGGTTAGATGAAAACGAGATAGTTTTAGTCTATTTACCTTACACTCAGGGCATAAGCTCTTCAAAAATCAAACAGGATATTTTAAAAAAATAACACAACTTGTGTATAGTTAGTAGGAGGTGAGTTATGGCATTTGTAGAACAGGCACATGTTAACGATATAGGCACCATTTTTCGAGTGACCGTGTATGACACCACGTCTACTGGTGGAACTACGGTTGCCGATATTAGCGGTGCAACGACAAAAAAATTTACATTCAAAAGACCCGATGGCACGACTTTTGAAAAAACCGCTGTTTTTACCTCAGACGGTACAGACGGAAATATTCAATACCTTTCAGTTGACGGCGATCTAAATGTTGCCGGAACATGGAACCTACAAGCTTATGTCGCTACTGGGGCCGGAACTTGGAGCACTAGTGTGGGCACTTTTAAAGTACACGAAAATTTATAAGGTAAATGTATCATGCCGTGGAAAACAGATTTAGTTTTAATGCTTAGGTCGTTAATTGGCGACTTAGACAACGCAAAATTCACAGACGAAAGACTGAAGCAGATTTTGGTCTTCGGTGCTTACAATGTTATTAACGACGCAGATTTCAGTCAAACGTATTCAGTGGACGTTGGCGAGGTTACGATATCCCCAGACCCAATCTCCCAAGGTGATACAGACTTTACCACTTTAACAGTATACAAGTCTGCGTGCATTCTTCTAGGAAGCGAAGTTAAAACAGAGGCGGCAAATGCCATTTCGATTAAAGACGGACCCTCCGCAATTGACTTGCGTGGAGTGACACAAAATCTAAATATAATGTATCAAGATTTTTGTTCAAAATACGACGACCTATTAAAAACATATCAATACAATAATACGCTGGTTGGTCAGGCGGTACTCGGTCCTTACAGCCCCGGTAGCATGGTGCTGGGGGCGAATCAGTTTGATTATCGCGGCAATTCTTTTAACTAGGAGATATAAAATGGCTGTATCACAAAAAATAATAAATCTCAACGACCAACCAAATGGGGGAGCCGGAATAGTTAGTATTGCCGGTGCTAGAGGGTTAGCGGCAGCCGATAAGATAGGGGCTAACAATAGCGTAAGTCCATTTCCGCCGTTGCAACCATCTCAACTAGATATGTCTATTGCAAATGTAGACGGACTCCTTGATGGTAGATATAGTCTTGTTCAAGCCTACAATGCAAACTCCCCATCCGGAGTTGCTGTTAATCCGTAGGAGGTTTTGAAGTGGCTATCAATATTCCGAGCAGTGTTTTTGACACATACAACGAGGCGGTCTTGCTTTTTACGAGAACCGCTACGTTGGTTTTTCCAGAAAAAAAAGAAGATTGCCCAAACTGTGTTATGAACACAATGGGCACACGCAATAAGTCTGTAAGTTTTTACAAGACTGGTGGCCCCTATCCATTTGAGCGGGGGATGCCGTGTCCGTATTGTAATGGTAAGGGCTATAAGGCTTCTGAGGCCACAGAGGACATTACCCTTAGAATATATTGGGATAGAAAGTCTTGGGTTAAAATTGGAGCATCAATAGATATACCAGATGGTTCCATTCAAACTATAGCCTATATGACAGACCTTCCCAAGATAGAGCAGTGTAAATACATGATTCCAAACTATGATGGAATAGAAAAATATGATAAGGGAAAGTATGAAAAAAGTAGCGCGTCATTTCCGCAGGGTTTTAAACAAAACGAAACTAAGTACGTGGTAACATTTTGGAATAGGATAGATGGTTAAAAGTAACTTAAGCATAGAACTAGTAGATACCGACAGGGTTATTGTTGCCAAAATAAACAAAGCCTTAGCCAAGGAAATAAACGGCAAGATGCTCAATAAGGTGTCTTTGATAAAGTCTATGCTGAAACCCGTTATTGCCACCGCATTATTCTCAAGCCCTGAAATAATTTCATTAGGCTCCGGTGTTTTGAGATTCGACTTTGGACTAACGGGTGATCCGGCTCCACAAATTGTAAATGCGGTTGTGGACAGTGTAGATGTTAGGATAAAACAAGTTAAAGGAAGTCAGAATGGTATCAGTGGCGGACTTACAGTTCTTGTTCAACCATCAAGTTTTGCCAATCTTTTGTCACTGCCTGTGGCTATGCAAAAACTAGAAATTGAAGCTCGCATACCTTGGCTTGAGTGGCTGTTAACTGCCGGAGACACAATTATAATTGCAAATTATGGCGTTGAGTATGGGGCTGGACTAGGGCGTAGTGGTGGAGCAAGAATGGTATCACTAAGTAAAGCTCCAATAGGCCCATTTAAAGTTAACAGTGCTTTTTCTGGAACTATTGACAATAACTTTATAACGAGAGCTATGGTAGCGGCAGAGCCAGAAATTAAGAAAGCTATAATAGGAGCATTCAAATAATGGTAGGTGGACCCCATACTAAACTAGCAAATCTAAGAAATGGCCAAGACTCAACCTTGTCTAATGTTTTGTTAGATAATTTTATTGCACTATATGACTGGGGCTTCTTAGACAGGGGTCAGTTTTATAATATTGATATACCGGAGTCCGGAATATATGGCGGAGACAGACATAAGCTGCGGGTTACCCAAGACCCCAATTACACAGAAGGTCAAGTCTGGGAAGGCTATAGACAAAACTGGGTTTGGGAAAGTGGGATAGACGCCACAAGCGAACAACCAATTACTATTTCGGGTGTTTTTGTAGACGATACATTTTATGCAACCGGAAATGTCACAAAGCCGTTTTATATAGATTATCCAAATGGTAGAGTTGTTTTTGATACAGCCCTTACCACAACAAGCACCGTACAGTTAGAGTATAGCCATAAGTGGGTTCAGGTTATTCCTGCTCAGGGCGTTCCTTGGTTTCGTGAGATTCAACAGGGCTCTTTTAGAAATGAAGAGGGTTTTCAAGTAAGCAATTCTGGAAACTGGGTTCAGTTAGGGCAGACGAGAGTTCAACTACCAGCGGTTGCCATTGAAGTCGTTCCTGCCAGATCATTACAGCCATACCAGTTGGGTGGTGGACAATGGACTAATACTGATTTGGTTTTTTATGTTATGAGTGAAAACCACTGGGAATGTACAAATTTAATGGATAGTATATTGTACCAAAATGATAGAACCGTACATCTGTTTGATCCAACTGCGGTAGCCATTTCTGGAGTATTCCCATTTAACTACCGAAACGAACTAAACGAAAACGCTATTCCGAGCGGCTTATATCCTAATATGATTGATGATTTCTTTTATAGAAGGTGTTGGATAAGCGAATCTCGTGGAAATCAAGTAACACAGCTATCGCCCGAACTATATATAGGAACAACCCGTTGTTCCACGCAAGTTAAGGCTATCTAATCCATTTTTTGTGTATATAACAGTGCCTTTACCAGAGGGCCAGAAATAACAATAGGAGAATAATTATGGCAGGTCAAAATAAACGTATATTTTACGCTGTGCAATCAGTGGCTATTACGCCTCGGGGTGTTGACCCCATAACGGCGGCCCATATTGTACACGGCCTTCAGAGTGTTGGTATGAGTTCAACTTTTACACTGGACCAAGTTTTTGAAATGGGCCAGATCGAGATTTATGAAAATATCGAAGAAGTTGCTGATATCGAAGTGACGCTTGAAAAGGTTATCGACGGTTATAAACTAATTTATGACTTGGCTTCAAACGGAGCCTGTAAAACAAGTATCGTTAATGCGTCCAAAACGCGATCAGATGTCTATCTGGCGATCTTCGATGATGGACAAGACCATGCTACCGGTGTACCGCAAACTGTTTGCATGAATTCCGGTATGTATGTAAGTTCAGTTAGTTATAGCTATAGTGTTGACGGTAGTGCAACAGAATCTGTTACCCTTGTTGGTAATGATAGATTTTGGAACACTTCAACGACAGTAAAGAATCCAAGCCTTGTTTGGACTAGTAATCCTTCAGTAAACATTAACGGTACAGATACGCCATTATCTGGTGTTGTTCGTCGTACAGATGTTCTGCTGGGTGCTGGAGCTGCTAACTCGACGATTCCCGCAGAGGTTGATATAAATGCAGCCGGTGGTGAAGCTCTTGGAAATAGCTCAAACCGAAAAATTCAAAGTATTAGTGTGAGTACCGACTTTGGTCAGGAAAACATTCAAGAATTGGGCCGATTTGGACCGTATCACAGATACGCAACCTTCCCAATCGAAGTTACTTGTGAGTTTGAAGTTGTTTCCGGGTCGGGTGACTTGGTTAGCGTTTCTGGATCTCATCCAAACTTACAGAACCGCGAGATTGTGATTAAAGACAATGCTGGTACTGTAATTAACTTGGGTGATAAGAACAAGCTTTCATCTGTATCCTACTCGGGTGGTGATACCGGTGGTGGAAATGCTACTGTTACTTACTCTTACTCGAACTTTAACGTGCTTACCGTTCAAGGTGGTAAGGCTCACGCTTAGTTCGTTTTCGTAACTAGGGAATTAGGATGGATGATGTTTTTTACGAAAAGACTTTATATAGAATATTACAAGGTCGTCTCAGATTGACTCTGGGCGATCTTGTTTTATTTGTATATGAGCCCACGCCAGAACTGATAGAAGAGTCCTTTGAAGTATACGACGAAGCCTACAAGAAGGCATACTTTCGTGGTATATACATTAAAAAAGAACTTCTAGAGATTTTGGTTAATAACGAAATATGGAGCCCCTTTGACGACAGAGAGGCTGAAGAAATAGAGAAACAAATAGAAGAACTAAAAGTTCAAGCCTTTAGATCTTTTTTTGATTCTAAAAAGTTAAGAGGAATTAAGGCCAACATAAGGGCCAAGGAAAGAAAACTTATTGAGTATAAGTCAAAAAAGTTTAAGCTAGATCACGCTTCGTGTGAGGGTGTAGCATCTTTTTCTAAGAATGTCTGGTTAATTTCTCAATGTACAAAGTTTAAGGACGGATCTGATTATGACTGGGTGAATTATCCCATATCAATAATTATGGAACACTACTCTTCAGAACAGATAACTCCAGAAACGATGAGAGCGATTGCCAGAAAAGAACCTTGGAGAAGCATGTGGAAACATGGAAAAGAATCCAACCTGTTGGGCAAGCCGTCGTCAGAGTTCACCAAAGATCAACTTTCACTTTGTATGTACTCTAGTATGTATGATAATGTGTACCAGAGTTCAGAAAGCCCGAACGAAAAGGTAATAGAAGACGACGACTGTTTAGATGGCTGGTTTATATCGCAGAGAAGGAAGTATGAAAAGGACAAGAAGAAGCAAGAGTTAGAAGGTATGATAACAAACCCGAAAATAGCAAATTCTCAAGAGGTTTTTGTGGTGGCAGCAGATCAAGAAGCCGCCCAAGAAATATACGATCTAAACAACCCAGTCGCCAGAGCAACCATACAGCAAAGAAAAGAAGTGATCGACTCATCGGATGGGGAAATCAGCTTTACAAAGTTTCATGACATCCGACAGGACATAGCCGTGGAATCCCATAAAGCGGCAATAAGTAAGATGAAAGGAGGGAAATAATGGCAGAAGAATATAATAACTTTCTTAAAAAATCTTTAGATCTAAAATCCGCACGGGAAGAAAGAAATAAAGATATGTCTAGAGATAAGCTTTTTAAGGCTGCCAAAAAGAAAATACAAACGACGATGATAGGTTCTCTTTCTACTCTAGAAAGTAGTTTTGGTTTTTTGTGGGGGTTTGAAGCCGATGAAGAAGATAGAACGCCAGAACAAAAGAAGCTATTTGAAATCTATGAAGAAGCAAGGGCGCAAATATTAGACAGAGGAAATACTCAAATAAGAAATTTAGAATCAGAGTTTGTTAATTATGACATAACTCACAAGAAGCATTATATTAACTTACCAGTTCAGACAGGAGATAAAAATGACGGATAATAACAAGGAAAGAATAATCGAGGGTTTAGATAACGACG
>CAACVF010000020.1_pt1 | contig 30418 bp, 47 predicted proteins | sample 2381781 | NCBI WGS metagenome assembly CAACVF01 (sample SAMEA5211967, study PRJEB30684) | marine metagenome | biome: Marine; feature: Epipelagic; material: Water | collected 2015-10-15 | depth 60 m | reverse complement strand
TACAAGACACAAAAGAAAGTTTAGGGGAAACTAATGAGCAATTACAGGAACAAGCTAAAAAAGAAAGAAACGCAGCTTTATTACAAATAGGAGTAGATACAGCAAGAGGTATTTCAGCAGCAGTAAAGGCTGGTTCAGGTGTTCCATTTCCAGGTAATATAGCAGCAATAGGTTCAGGAATCTTAGCTGTATTAAGTGGGATTGGGGCTGCAAAGGCAGCTATGAATGATTACTCGGAAGCAGGTCAAGAAGTCTTTACAGAAGATGAGGGTGGTACAGATGACAGAGATACTGCATCAGAGGGGGGTGTACCTCAAATTACATTTGGGGCAGCAGGTTCTGAACAAGCTCCTGTTCAGGCTTATGTTGTAGAAACAGATATTAGTAATGCTCAGGCTTTACAAAGTGAGTTAGATTTACAGTCAAGCCTATAAACAAAATATTAACTTTTAATATATACTATTACAATGGCAGAGAAAAAAGTAAAAAGAAGATTAGTAGAACTAATTATAGATGAAGAATCAGAAAGGTTTGGAGTTGAAGCCATAAGCCTAGTAGAGTTTCCTGCCATAGAGGAGAACTGGGTTTTTTTCAGTAAAGACAATTTCCTGTCCTTAGCAAAATTAGATGAAGAAAAGAAAACTCTCGTTGGAGCTGTGCTTATTCCTGAGAAAGAAATACCTAGATACGACCAAGAACTTAATGAGGAGTATGTAGTTTACTTTAGCAAAGAAACTATTAAACAAGCTCAGGAGCTATTTATGAGCAGTCTAAGGAACAATAATGCTACCTATGAACATAAGACACCAATTGAAGGATTGACTGTTGTAGAAAGCTGGATTAAAGAAGATGAAAAATTTGATAAATCATCACAATTTGGATTTGAAAATATGCCACTTGGAACGTGGTTTGTAAAGATGAAAGTTAATAATGATGAGGTTTGGAATAAAGTAAAAAATAAAGAAGTAAAAGGATTTAGCATTGAGGGGTACTTTACAGATAAACTAATAGAGGCTACAATGCACGATTTTAATAAAAAGAAAAAGTATAAAGACATAGAAAGCAAAATAGCAGTAGTAGGAGCTTTAGATGGTGAGCCTTTATTTGCTACTAAAGAAGAAGCTGAGGCATATGCTAAACTATTTAAGAATTGCGAAGGTTATCACGAACACGAAGAAGAAGGTGTAGTAAGATATATGGCTTGTGAAAAACATTCAGATGCTACTGAAATGAAAAAAAGAAAATATAAAAGAAAAAAGAAATATACAAAAGAAGATAGGATAAGTGATGAGGATTTGTTAGACAGAATTAGAATGATTATAACTCAAGATGAAACAGACCAGTTTGAGTTAATGAAAGAATACATTACGAAAAAGGCTTTAGCTAAATATCCTTGGAAACAATGTATCGCTGATATGAAAAAAAGGTACGGAAAAGAATCTGCTGCTAAAATATGTTCAGCTATAAAAAAGGGTACTGTAAAAAGGTAGCCTGTAAACAATATTAAATTAATTATATATAATTATAAAAATACTATTACAATGAAAGACACGTTAGAAAAAATCAAAACTTTATTGTCTATTGATAATAAAGAATCTAAGGAAGTTAAAATGTATGCTGAAATGATATTAGATGATGGCAGAGTTGTAGCTACTGAAGATGAACAATTTATGATTGGTTCAGAAGTCTTTGTAGTAAATGATGATGGTGAAGCGAGTCCTTTATCAGCAGGTACATATACTATGGAAGATGGAGCTAAACTTACTATTGATGACAATGGTAAAATACTAGATTTAGGCGAAGAAAAAGAAGCTGAGGATGTAGAAGCTGAAGAAGAAGATAAGGAAGAAATGGCAGAAGAAGCTGATGTTGCAGATTGGGAAGGGATGGAAAAAAGAATCAAAAACCTTGAAGATGCTGTAGCTGACTTAAAAGCAGACAAAGAAAATATGTCTGTAGAAAATGAAGAAACAGTTGAAGAAGAAGTAAAGGAAGATGAAAAAGTAGAAATGTCTAAGGATATGATTTCTAGCTTAGTAGAAGAAGTTGAACACTTACGAACTAAGTTGTCAGAAATAGAAAAAGAACCAGGGGCAAAAGGCTTTAGCCATAATCCTGAAAATAATACTAAGTCGGACAGTCCGAATTTAGTTGGAATGACTGCACAGGAAAGAGCAGCATATTACATTAATAATAAATAAATTTAAAAAAATGGCAAATAAAATTCAATTATCAAAATACCATGAGTTTGATATCACAGTAAATGCTGATACTTACGCTGGTGTTCATGCTATGCCTTATGTGACTGCTGCTTTAAGAAGTCCAGACACAGTTGCGAAAGGGTATGTAAGAACAATGGATGGACTTACAAAGTCTGCTGTAATCAACAATATCGCTGCTGCTAATTTAATAGTTGCTGCAGATGAGTGTGGATTCGTTGCAGGTGGAAATACATCAACTTCTGAACAAGTTTTAACGCTTACTGATTTAAAAGTAAATGAAGAAATTTGCAGACAAACAGTTTTCCCTACTTGGATGGGGCAGGGAATGGATAGAAACGGAAACCTTCCACAATCTTTTGGTGACTTCTTGTTACAAGTAGTTGCAGGAAAAGCTGCAGCTCAATTAGAGATTGGTATATGGCAAGGACAAACTCCTTTCGGAACAGGGTTCTTATCAAATGATGGTACTTTAGATGAAACAGGAGCAGATTTATCAGCTTGTAAAGACTTCTCTGAGTATGACTTTAATGCAGCTCTACAATCTTCTGATTCTACAGCTAATGGCTTTATCCTAGATATGATGAAAGGGGTGTATGATACAGCAGCTTCTAATATATCAGGAATGTTAACTAAGCCAGGAGCAGGATTCTATATGAATAATAAAACTTATGGTTTATATATTCAGGCTTTAGCTTCTGCAGGTTCTAATCAAGGTCAAATAAGTGGACTTGGATTTGATTCTAAATCAGATACAGCTACATTTTTCGGCTACCCAATCTATAGATGCCCAGGCATGTTCAATGATGTTATACTTTTCACTTATCCTGAAAACTTAGTATTTGGAACAAACTTAGCAACTGATTGGACTGAAGCAAGATTAATTCCTCATTACCAATATAGTGGTGGTGATGAAGTAAGAATTGCTATGAACTTTGCTGTAGGGGTACAGACTGCTGTAGCTACAGATGGTGTTTATGGTTCAACTGTTTGGACTTAATAGTTAATTAATTAATGAGGGTGTGAAATACCACCCTCGTTTTTTATAATGTTTAATAATATAAAATAAAATAAAATGGCTTGTACACTTACAAAAGGCTTGACAGTAGGATGTAAAGATTCCATCGGAGGATTAAAGGCAATATTTTTTGTCTCTACATATTCTTCTGAAATTCGTTCGGCTGCAACATTTAATGGTACTGATGTACTGCAAATGGACACAGCAGGATTTACAGGATGGAGTGCTTACGGAGTACCAACAGGCTCAACAGTAACAGTATTTAAATATACTTTAAGACCGAACTTATCTTCAATGACTGTAAATATTAACAGCGACCCTGCCACAGGAACTACTTTTTTTGAACAAACTCTGTCTCTTACATTACAAAAATTATCAGTTGCTCAAACAAATGAGTTAAAATTAATTTGTTATAATAGAGCTCAGGTATTTGTTCAAGATGTAAACGACAATGTATTCCTATTAGGAATGGATAATGGAGTAGATGTTTCAGGTGGAACAGCTGTAACAGGAGCAGCTAAAGGCGATATGCCAGGTTATACTTTAGAATTAAGAGCAGAAGAAGTAGACCCAATGATTTGGATTAAACCAACTTCAGGTGGAGGAACGGATTATCCGTTTGACCAATTAGGTGATGCTGATGCTGACTTAACTATTGTAGCATCTTAATTAATAAATCGTTACTCAACATTATTAAAGGGTAGTCTTAACGGATTACCCTTTTTTATTAAATTAATTTTATAATAATCAAAATAGTATAAAGTTTTCTTTATAAAACTTACATTTGAAAACGAATTACAATTATTTATATATACTATTAAAAGACAAATATTATGGCTTGGAAAGTAAAAAAAGAGTATCAAGGTAAAACAGTACCAAATTTTAGAATACCTTTAGATGAAATAAATCAAAAAACTATTAAAGGATTGCCAGAAAGCGTTAGAAATGGTTACTTTGAACAAGATGCTCCTAAACCAAAGAAGAAAAAAGTTAAAATAGAAACAGACTCTTACAATGAATACACCGATTAAAGTTCCTGATTTTGATATGATAGATGAATACAATAAGAAGTTTAATGAAGCTACTACAGAAGAAGAAATATTAAAAGTTATAAAAGAGTATCAACATAAAATATGGAAAGATAATGTATAATTGTGATTTTGTTTTATTTCCTTTTGAAACAGTTTATTTTTACGAAAATCTACAGGCATATACAACTTTACCTACATCAACATATTGGATAGTCCTAAAGGTTACAGGTAGAAATAACAATTATCAGCGTTCCTGTATAGCAAGACCTACGAATTTTGACTTTGTAAGTCCTGTATATGAGAGTAATAATAGATATGTGAAATTTGGTATTAATTGTTGGATTCCAAGATGGGATAATTTAGCAGGAAGTTTAGATACTTTAGCAAATAAAAATGTTGGAAATATAGAAATGCCTACTAAACAAATTTATGATATTAAAGTTTATATTGCTACTACTAGAACAATAGATACAGACCATTCTGATGTAACATTAATACCTGAAATAAAGCCTGTTTTATACGCTACTGATGAAAATAGAGATTTAGTTTCACATCCTGCAAATTGGGCAGATTACTTGAATCCTGCTTTTGTTACTTACAATTCTTATAAAACAAATGATTTAACTGAGGTTGAAATGACAAGCTTTGGTAAACCTGCCTCAGCTTCAGTAGATAATAGAGATGTAGAATACGGAGTACAAACTTGGACACCTAATTATAGCAACTAATGAAAAAGAAAAATAATACAGAAATATCAGTAATACATTTAGCAGAGTTTAATTTGCCTGAAGTTACTGAAACAGCAAACAAAGATTGGGTTCAATTTGGTACTGATAATATGTACCCTCAATATTTACTTGAGCTTTATAATGGCAGTAGTATTAATAGTGCTATTATAAAAGGAGTTTCTGCTATGATTTATGGCGAGGGTTTAGAGTCTACTGATAGACAAGATAGTAATGAACACAAAGAGCAATGGTTAAGATTAACCTCATTACTAGGGCATTCACAGAAAGACCTTTTAAAGTGTCTAGCATTTGATTTAAAGCTGTTTGGTATGTGTTATGTTAATACGATATGGAATAAGCCTAGAACAAAAATTGTGGAAATGTATCATATTCCTGCACAATATATAAGAAGTGGAAAAGCTGATGGCTATGGTAACGTAAATGAGTATTACTATTCAGCAGATTGGACAAATACTAGAAAGCACAAACCAAGAACATACAAAGCGTTTGATGAAAAGGACAGGACAAGTGCAAGTCAAGTATTATGTATCAAAGATTATTCTCCAGGAAGCTATTATTATTCACTGCCTGACTATCAGGGTTCAACTTCTTATATACAGCTTGATATGGAAATCGCACAGTTCCATCTCAGCAATATCAAATCAGGCATGTTCCCTAGCATGGCTGTAAATTTTACCAATGGAGTGCCGACAAGAGAGGAAAGAAGAACTATAGAAAGGCAGATAAATTCTAAATTTGGCGGTAGTGGGAACGCTGGCAAAATACTCATCACTTTCAATGATGGCCGAGATACTGCTCCTGAAATAATTCCTATTAATGCAAATGACAATTCAGACAGCTATCAATTCTTATCAACAGAAACTACTAGAAAGGTACTGACAGGGCATAGAGTCACAAGCCCATTACTATTTGGAATAAAGGGTGATGGTAGTGGATTTGGTAATAATGCTGATGAACTTAGAGATTCTTTTAGTTTATTTATGAACTCTGTGGTTAAGCCAATACAGAACACGCTTTTAGAGGGCTTACAACCTTTATTTACAATTAATGATATAGAGCTTGACCTGTACTTTAAATCGCTTAAACCAGCTGATTTTATAGATATTCAAAATGTAGCAAAAGTAAGTGAAGATGAGCAAGAAAAAGAAGGGATAGATGTAGAAGAAAATACACCTATTGCTGAAGTAGTAGAAACGCCTGAAGATACTACTGAAGAAAAAGAAGATGAAGTTATGGAAGAACCATTAGAAAAAGAAGCCTCTTATAATGGAGCTCAAATTAGTAGTGCTATAGATATTATAGCAAAAGTACAGGAAGGTGTTTTAACAAAAGAACAAGCTACTGTATTTTTAATACAATTCCTACAATTACCACCTGAAGTTGCTAAAGGATTCTTCACTGAGGGTGATAGTGCTGTAGAAAGATTAACAGAATCTATAAATTTAAAAAAAAGTAAAGGTAAATCAGTAGACTTAACAGAGGATGATGGAAAGGTTATACTATCAAACTTAAAAAGCACAGAGGTTGATGAGGATGAATGGTTTGAACTAGGGGAAATAGAGGCTGAGGATAGTGATTCAAGTACTGAAGAAAAATTCCAAGCGTTTGCAGGTCAGCATTTTAGTAAACATTATGAATTTGCTAACGCATCTAAAATACCTTCTAATCCTGACAGCGCAAGTAGTGATAGTAACGCAGGTTTTATAAGGGTTTTGTATAGATATTCAAGAAATTTAAAAACTAATAGCAGAGACTTTTGCAAACAGATGGTAGGATTAAGCAAAGCAGGAACTTTGTACACAATTAATAATTTAAAACAAGCATCTAATTTAGTTGTTAATAAAGGATTTGGAAAAAATGGAAGTTCAACATACGATATTTTTCAATGGAAGGGAGGCGTTTACTGTCATCATTATTTTGTTAGAAAGTTTTATATGAGAAAAAGAGTACCTAAAGGAAGTGAAGTAACAATAGATGGAAAGACTTACAAAGGTGGTACATACCTTCCAAATGGTAGTTTAAATATGTTTAGGAATAGCTTTTTAGCAGAGGTTAATAGTGGTAGATTTGCAACAAGTTGGCAGAAGATTAGAAAGCAAGAACCTAAATCTCCTGCTCCAACAATAGCTCCTATTAACACAACAACAAGAGGTAAATACAATTAAAAAATATGGCAATACAACACACACTTTTCATAAGTACGGACAGACTAAAAAAAGATTCAGCTTTGGGTGGAAGCGTAGATGATAATATCTTACTTCCTTATATACTAATGGCGCAAGATAGGTATATACTACCTGTTCTTGGTACTGATTTAAATGATGCTTTAATTACTAAAATTCAAGGCAGTAGTTTATCAGGGGCATACTTAACACTTTTACAAACATTTATTCAGCCAAGCCTTGTGCAATTTGCCTTCGCTACAGCACTTCCATTTCTTAGACTTAGAATGGTTAATAATTCTATTGTAACAATGTCAAGTGAGCAAGGTTCAAGTGTTTCTCACAGCGATTTAAAGCCTTTAATTTCAGCGAGTATAGACCAAGCTGAGTTTTATAGAGAACGATTAATAGATTATTTAAGAGGCAATCTAACTAGCTTTCCTGAATACTCTACAAACCAAAGTAGTGAGGGTGATGTTAGCCCAACAACACAAAACTATTACGCAGGATTAAATCTTGATGTTGCCCCAATGAGTAATAAAATGAAAAACTTTATACAAGGAGCAGGAATAACAATATGTTGCTAAGATATGTTAACAAAACAAAAGGAAAAACAAAGAAAAAATAACGAACAAAAATTAAAAAAATATTTAGATAGTTATGGCAAATCAAAGACTGACAGACAAAACAGCTCTAACAGAACAAGCAGGTAGTGGAGACTTATTAATGGTGGTAGATGTTTCTGATACTACAGGGAGTGCATCAGGCACGAGTAAAAAACAAGATTTTAAATACGTTATACAAACTGATAAAATTTCTGTTAGTAATGCAGAATTTCTAGATTTAGGTGTAGTTGGTGGAACTCCAAAAACTTTAGTAGGAGCTTTAAGTGGTTATATGATAACTGTATATAGTGTTACAGCATTAACTACATACGCAGCTTCAACTGAATCATCTAATGCTACTTTGCGATTTACTTATGATGCTACAGATATTACTAATTATTGGCTCGAATATAGGCGTTTTATGAATGGTGTAACTACGGATTCTTCTTTTTCCTTTAGCCCTAATCCAAGCGGTGCTGGTACTTGTAAAACTTCTTTATTAAATAAGCCTTTTCAGTTATCTGCAAGTGCAGACTTTAATGGTGGCTTTAGTGCTGATTTTTATGTTACTTATGCTTATACAAAAGTATTATAATGAAGATGAACGAAAAACATTTATATTTTTTTTTAATAGTTTTTGTATTAGCTATAGGAACTTGTAAAGCTCAATTTTTTAAGTATGCTACTTTCTATTCTTCAGGTAGTATTAATACAAGTATGGTAGAAAATCAAGACTATATAGCTGTTAATAAAGGTTATGAAGAAACAACTCAAATCAATCCTTATGACTACAACTTTACAATTGGTATTAGAAAAATTGCACGATTCAACTATGAACAAAAACTTACAACGTGGTATTATGGTAATGAAAAAAGTGTTGCTGACAATACTACCATTGGTAATAATAATGGTTGGGAGTATTTGCTTAATTATTCTTTTATTCGTAATCGTTCTGAAACATTTACTAATAGAGATTTTTGGCTTAGGTACTTAGGTAATAAATGTGTTACTAAAATACAAGTAAAAAATGATGAACGTAGAGATTTAGAATACATATCTTTTGACACAAGGTTTAGAATTAATAAAGGAGCTTTTGATTTTACTATTGGAGCAGTTGCAAGAAATCATCCTATTTATGGTATAACTCCTATTGAGGATTTTTGGGTAAGTGGAGAGAGTTCATTTCAAGAATTAGCAGAAGATTTTGGTTATTCAACTCAATTTGTAATGGGTAGTCATCATTGGTTTAATGATGGAGAATTAATAGCAACTTCAAATGATGAGTTTTTTAAGCATTATTTTGGTTCAGCTATAGGTCAATATAACCAAGAGCAATTAAACGCATTAGGAAGCGTTACAGAGCTTTCTGTGGTTATTGGAACAGCTTATTATTACTATAGTGATAAGTATTGGATTCACGCTTGGCTAAATGTAATGCCTTTTCATTATGGATTAGATGATTTTTCTTACAACTATGAGGGAGTTTCTACGGATGTTGATTTTGGATTGGTTGCAGGATGGAGAATTACAAAGAATTTAGGTGTATTTGTAGAGGGTGCTTACTTAGAGTATTGGGAAAAGCCAATACAAGAGTTCAAATTTGGGTTTAATTATTTAATATTTTAGTATGAAGAAATTGATATTATTCTTTTTTATTGTATGTTATGGATTTAGTCAAACGAATTGCGAATTATGTGTTGAGCAAGGAGGCTTCTATTGTGGGGATGATGAGGCTAATTGGACTCAGTATAGTCCACTTGGCTGTGTACCTAATGGCTTTAATAATCTCTTATATCTTAATGATGGTTGGTTAGATTGTGTAGATGGAAGTGATGAGGATGGGGCTGTTCCTACAACTTTAGCAGATTGTTCTATATATGACTATGAACCTTGTGATACAGTTTATGTAGAAATACCAATTATAGACACTCTTTATGTTACTGAATATATTGACTGTATATCAGGATTACCTTGTGGAAATACAGCTATTTTAGAGCTACTGCAAAAAACAAAAAACGAAAATAAAATATATAATTTAAACGGAAAGGAAATATACAGGAGAGAAAATGTATATATAGAAAACGGAAAAATTAACTTTAAAATAAAATAAAAAATGAAAGAATTAATCTTAAAATTTGTAAAAAGTAGAAAGTTTTGGTACGGATTTGTAACTGTTATGCTGATATTATTCTCAGATAGTTTTGGAATTAGCGATACTAAAATGAATACATTAGTTATTATTACTGTAGCTATGATTATTGGCCAGGGGTTAGCAGACAAATCTTGTAATATGAAAAGCTAATGGCAACAGAGGTATCGGAAAATAGCAAATTTGTACTCTCGTTAAAATCTATTGCAGCTATTATAGCAATTGTTGCGAGTTTTATTGGTATGTATTATTCATTAAGTATGGAAATAGAAGCAGCAAAAGAATTACCAGTTGTAGAAATTCCAAAGCCAGAAGTAACAGCAACTGAATTCGGGTTACGAATTGATTTAATTACACAGACTGTTATGAGTAATGCAGAAAAATTAGATAAAATAGAAACGCAGGTAGAAAAAATAGAGGAGAGAGTATACGAGCTTAAATGAGATACCTTTTTTACATATTATTGTGGGTAATACCTTATCAATGTCTGAGCCAATCGCTTATAACAACTACTCAATTGAAAGATGCGCAACAGTCCAGTGTACCAATTGTCATTGAGTTTTGGGCAGATTGGAACGACAGTAACAAATGTCATTTCTTAAGCAGTCTTAAGGACTGTAGGATATACAGAATATGTATAAGGGACAATCCTGACTTGGCAGAATCTTACAAGATTAAAGTGTTACCTACAATAATAGTTTTCAACAAAACAGAAGAAATAAAAAGATTTAAAGGTAATCTAATGTTTCAACTAGATGTTGAAAAGAAAGAAATTCAAGCTGTAATAGACAGCATAACAATCTCTAAATTTAGATAATGATTTTGTCAAAAAATTTTACACTACAAGAATTTACAAAAAGTGTATCAGCAATTAGAAATGGAATAGACAATAGTCCAACATCTGAACATATCAGAAACATACAACTATTAGTTAAATATGTATTACAGCCACTTAGAGAAGCTCTGGGTAGTCCAATTAGAATTACAAGTGGTTATAGGTCAGAAGAACTAAACAAGCTAATTAAAGGCTCAAAACGAAGCCAACATTGTAGAGGACAGGCATCAGACATACAATTTAAAGTAGATGGGGTAATGAATAATAAGATAATTTGGGATAAAATACTAGAATTAGGATTACCATTTGACCAAATGATTAATGAGTTTGAGTATTCTTGGATTCATATAAGCTACAATGAAGAACATAATAGAAATAGTTTACTTGAAGCATATAAAGAAAACGGAAGGACAAAATATAAGTTTCACAAAATAGAGAAAGGATTATGAAAATACTAAAAACATTATTCGGAGGAGGAGCTGAAAAGCTAGTAGAGTCTGTAGGGGGTGTATTAGACAATTTAAGCACATCTAAGGAAGAAAAATTAGAAGCTAAAAGAAAGATAAAAGAATTAATGGTAAGCCATCAGGTAGAAGTAGAGAAGAATGTAAGTGAAAGATGGAAAGCAGATATGAACTCAGATAGTTGGTTATCTAAAAACGTAAGACCTCTTGTATTAGTATTTACTATTGCCTGTACTATGCTACTTGTATTCATAGATAGTGGCAGTATTGCCTTTGAAGTAGAAGAAAAATGGACAGATTTGTTACAATTAACATTGATTACAATTATTGGAGCATACTTCGGTGGCAGGTCTGTTGAGAAACTTAAAAAATAAATTATCAAAAAAGACTATAGACTTAGATTAACTAAAACAGAACACGACATTATAAAAGAGATGAGAGTTTCTGAGGGTGGTGTTACTAATAATGTCTTAGTAATCGGAGATTTACACGAACCATTTTGCCTTGATAAATACCTAGAGTTTTGTGTGTCTAAATATGAGCAGTATGATTGTACAGAGGTAGTATTTATTGGCGATATTATTGACAATCATTATTCTAGCTACCACGAAACAAACGCAGATGGAATGGGTGGGGCTGATGAATTAGAATTAGCTATAGAAAGAATATCAAGGTGGTATAAAGAGTTTCCAGAGGCTACTGTAATCATTGGAAATCACGACAGAATGATTTTCCGTAAAGGACAAACATCAGCTATTCCTAGTAAATGGATTAAGTCTTATAAAGAAGTTTTAGAAGTTCCTAATTGGAACTTTGTAGAACGATATGAAAAAGATGGAGTTCAATATTTACATGGCGAAGGGGGTACAGCAAGAACTAAATGCAGAGCAGATATGATGAATACAGTACAAGGACATTTACATACTCAGGCATATTGTGAACATTACGTTGGAATGAACTTTAGAATTTTTGGCATACAAATTGGCTGTGGTATTAATCACGAAACTTATGCAATGGCTTATGCTAAGTATGGAAAAAAACCATCAATTGGTTGTGCTGTAGTCTTAAACAATGGTAAGCTCCCAATAAACCTCCTTATGGAATTATGATATTAACAATTTCTTGTTAATAAACTTTATTAAATATTTTATTAAATTGTAAAAAAACTTTTATATATTTGTTTAAACAATGAACGAATCGTTGTTATAATTTAAAACTAAAAGAGAAAAATGAAAAATTTAAGTAAAGATAAAATCAAAGAATGTAACGAATTAAAGTTTATTATTAATTTATTAACAAGTGAACGAATGACAATTGGTCAATTAAAAAATCATTGTAATGCAAGGCACAAAAGATTTTTTGGATATGAAATGACTTTTAAAGTTGCAGAAACACGCATTGCGTTTTTGGAAGAAATGGGAATGATTGACAGAACAAAAGAATTATTGGAAACATCTGAAGAACCCAAATATTTTGATGTTTACACAATATCAACCGAAAATAAAAAATTATAATAAATAAAATAACAAGGGGGTGAGATTCCCCCTAACTTAAAACTAATTGAGATGAAAAATATTAACAAGATGTTAAATGATTCTATGAATAAATTAAAAGAATTACAAGAGGAACGTAGCGAGTTTGATAAATATATGGAAGAATATAGAAAAAAATCAGCACGTTCACAGGAACTAAATAAGCCTGAATTATATAATACTGTAAAGGCTAAATGGCAAATAGATTATATTGATTATAATGGCTCATTTTTAGATGTTGTAAAAGACCATATTACAGGAGATAACTTTAGTGATTTGCCTAGTAGTAGTTATGAGAGTTCGCAGTTTATAGGAACTAAAAAACAATTACACGATATGCTAAAACCTTTAGAGTTACTACCTCATAACCAAATTAAAATAATAGGCTCATCATTTATGGAGGATATTATAGATGAGGATATTGACCACGAGGAAGTGATGAGAGAATACGAGGACTATTTAAAATCTAAAGAATAATGGAAAAAGAGATTGAAGTTTATGTAGATTGGTTTTTACAAGATTGTTCAGACCAAAAAGCTGAAATAGAATGGCTAGTATATAGTATGTTAAACAGTATTAATAAAGAAGATATGGAGCAAGTTTTAAAAGATACTTATGAATATAAAAAAAAAATTAAATAATGGCAGTAAATTATATAGAAACAGCAGAACTACACACATTTAGCTGTGATGGACAAATAACATATATAGGGGGAGTTGATGCAGAAAATAATGAAATAGTAATAGAAGTTTGTACCTATCAATTATTGCAAACATTAGACATCCCTTATATGAAAGAAAAATTAAACGATTATATAAATAAAATTAATACAGAAAAAAAATGAAATATTTATCAGAAATAATGGAAAAGAAACAAAATAATCTTTTCAAAAAAAATAAAGTTTTCTTTGCCTTTGGCAATAAACAATTTAAAGATGGAATGAAAGAACATAATATCCCAAAAGAAACTAAAATGACAAACATGGGGCAAGGTATGGTTTGTCCATCAGATAATGTTAAAGAGGTAATTGAACAACTAGATATAATATATAAAGAAAGCATAAAAAAAGATATGAAGCAGGGTAAGAATAAGGTTATATTCAGGGAATTACAGAATCACGAATGCTTTTATGTAGGAGATATTACAGATTGTGTAAGTAAATTAGAAGATTATCCTATAACAAAAGAAGAAATAGTTAAAGTATATCAAGAAAATTATCAACGTATAACATCTAAATATTAAAATTATAATAATTATGGAAATGGAATTTACTAACTATAAAGATTTAATTATAGAACAAATGAATAAAGACAAGTTTAAAGAACAATTAAAAGGTAGTTTAGGTGATAGGTATATTGATGGGAGTGCTAAAGATAATGTAAAGCCTAATACTCACGAAGGTAGGTTGTTAGACTATTTAGAAAAGTTTGGCAGTATAACGAGCTTACAAGCGATACAGGACTTAGGTAACACTAGACTATCAGGAACTATTTATACACTTAAAAGAAAGGGCTATGTTTTTAATACAGAATCTGTTTCTGTGCCTAATCGCTTTGGTGGAAAAACTAAAGTTGCTAAGTATTATTATATTAAATAATAAACAGTTTTGTTAAATAATATATATATTTATAAAAAGAACTTATTATGGTAAATGTAAACTTAATAGAATTAGCTGAATATTTAGCTTTAGAAGAATGTAAAAAAATTTATGGAGATGAACACGAAACTCTTTATAAAAATAACTATCACGAATTCAGAGGTTATGTTATGCGACCTGCAGTAAAGGTTACATACAACAAGATGTACAATAAATATTATGATATAATTACAGAATTAATTAAAAAGAAAGACAATGAAATATAAAGTATTAAGTACAAGTCAAGACATTAGAGAGTCTATATACAGGCTAATGATTAGAAATAAAATCAGAAAGGTAGAACTTGCTGATAAAATGGAGCTGTCTTATCCAAGTATATTGAATAAAATTGAGAACCCTGGAACATTTAAAGTTTCTGAGTTACTTAATTTATGTAATATATTAAATGTAGATATTAACGAATTATTAATTAAATACTAAATAAAAATGACAAAAAGTAAATTAAAAAATATTCAAGCTAATGGTAATTGGAAAGACTTTTACAAGTTTGATTTAGAATTTGAAGATGGAACTATGGGTACTATCTTTAAAAAAAGTTCAGAGCATAGATTAGAAATAGGAAAAGAATATAATTACTCTAAAAATGAGAAAGGTTCTATTAAAATAATCCCTGAGGGTGGAGGCTTTACTACTAACTATACTAATAATGATGATAGGCAGAAGTATATTATCAGACAGAGTATGTTAAAAGCAGCAGTAGACTTTCATTCAGGCTCTAGCTGTACAACTTCGCAAGTTATAGGAACAGCAGAAGAATTTGAAGAATGGGTTTTAAATAAAAAGAAACCTGTTGAAGTACCTTTTTAACAACACTATGTTAATAACTAACATGCAATTAGTTTAATGATTATATAAAATATATTATATATTAAGCACACAATGAAAAAATCAATATTAGCATCTACTCCATTTCTTATCTTAAATAAATCTCTTTTAGTTGCCTTTGGGATAGATGCTAATGTTGTGTTGTCACATTTATATCAGCAACAAAATTACTTTAAAGAACAAGGACAACTAGATAATGGAATGTTTTTTTGTACTACAGAAAACATCAGCTGTGTAACTACTCTTTCGTACTATCAAATTAAACAAGCTATAGCAACACTTACAAAATGGGGCATACTAAAAGTGGTACGAAAGGGTGTTCCAGCTAAATTATACTTTAAAATAGATGAATCTCAGATATTAAAAAACTTAAACTCTAGTATTAAAAAAACTTCAATACTAGATTGTCAAAATTTTAATAACAAGATGTTAAAAAACTCTAACACTATTAATAATAATAAAGAAATAATAATAAAGAATAATAATATTATATCTCCAAAGGATAAATTTTTAAATGATATTAAAGAATTAAGTCCTAAAGAATTTATAGAAGATTTCTTAGACTATTGGACAGAAGAAAATAATAAAGGTAAAATGAGATGGGAACTTGAGCGCACTTGGAATACATCATTAAGATATAAAAGATGGTGTAGAAATAATGCTAAGTTTGAAAAGACTACTAAAACTACTGAACCTAAATATCCAGACTATTACGATATACATTTTGCTAAAAGGTTAGAACAAGACCATACAGCTCTTAGAAGTTATTATAAACACTTAGAGAGCTTAGGATATATAAAGAAAGTAAATAGCTATGATGGAAAAATTAAATGGCTTAAAAGATGAATATAGTAGTTAATTTTATTTGGAATGGTTTAATGATTGGAGTAAGACATTTTGAAGCTGATAAAAACCATCCTTATTTTGAGCTAAGAATATACTTACTTTTAATACAATTAACAATATTTATAGATAATAGAAAATGAAAGAGATAGATTTACAAAATGCAGTCATAACTTATTTAGAATATAATAATATGTTATTTACCTGCACACTAGGAGGAGTTTTTTTAGGTAAGTCTAATTGGAAACAAAAGAAAATATTATCAAAACATTATTCAAAAGGTGTACCTGATATTTTAATATTTGAGCCTTCAAAAAAATATAATGGATTAATGATAGAGCTTAAAGTTGGATATAATAAACCTACTAAAGAACAGAAAGAATGGATTGCTAAATTAAATGCTAGAGGATATAAAGCAGTAATATGCTATAAGTTAGATGAAGTAATTGAAATAATAAAAACATATAAAAATGAAACCATTTAGATTTTTTAAAAACATTAGAACCCCAAGCCATAAAATATTTACTCATTGTTTTATATTCTTTGTTAATGATGGGGAAAAAGAAAAGACTTTTATACATAGAGATTTAGATACAGACTTTGAGGGAGTAGATTATGACAAGTATATACATAGAAAGGAGAAAGAATTATATAATAAGTATAAAACAAATGTAAAAATAGAGGGTAGTAAGCTAGGACTATGGGAGTATGAACAATTATTAGAAATAGGTGTTACTAAATTGTGATTAGTTTAAATATTTATATAAACAAAAAGTATACCAAACTGACAGAAGTTAGTAGAAAATTAACATCTAATAAATATCCAGACTATGAAGATTTACTACATGAAGTTATATTAGAGCTTTACAGCAAAGAGGAGGAGTTGATTAATGGATTAATAAACAGGGGAGAATTATTGTATTATATCGTAAGAATTATGATAAATCAATACCATTCTTCAACTTCTCCCTTTTATGCTAAATATAAAAGACATTATAAGCTTAGAAAACAATATAAAGAAAATCATATATTTAATAAAGGGGGAAGTATTGCAATAGAAAATTGGGAGGAGCTGAAAGAAATGGAAAGAAAGCTTAATTGGATAGATAAAAAATGTAAAGATTTAAATTGGTTTGATGTACAGATATTTAAAATTTACTATTTAAATGGCTTTAGTTTAACATCTATGCAAATGGCTACAAAGATTAATAGAAATACACTAGGAAAATCAATACGAATAGTAAAAAAGTATTTAAAAAATGAACAAGAAAAATGATATAAAGAAATATGCTTTAATGGGAATACTTGTAGCATTTAAGGAAAACAATATAACATTAAATGAAGTAATAAAATTTATAGAAGATGAGTACAAAAAAGAATAAAGGCTTAGGAGATACTATAGCAAAGATAACAAAGGCTACAGGAATAGATAAGGTGGCTAAAGCAGTATTAGGTGATGACTGTGGATGTGAAGAAAGAAGAAAGAAACTGAATCAAATGTTTCCAAACTTTAAAAACATCAGACAGTTTACAGAAGATGAGATAAAAATATATGATGAAGTTATACCAACTGTAGATAAAAAAGGCATGCTCACTCCTGCTGAAAGAGGAATAGTATCTGCTTTATATGTTGGAGTATTTGGAACTAATCCTCAATGGAAAAGCTGTAGCCCTTGTAATAAAAAGATAATGGATAACCTAAAAAAAGTATATGAAAAGTCTTGTAAGATATGAGAAATCATACTAAGGTATATATGACATTCTTTTGGTTAGATGAAAACGATTATATTGCTTGTGAAATGTGTGGCAGTCAAGGGCAAGACATTCATCACATAAAGCCACGTGGTATGGGTGGCAGTAAATGTGTAGATTATATAGAGAATTTGATTTGTTTATGTAGAGATTGTCACACACAAGCAGAAAGCAATAAAGAATTTAACACATATTGCAGAATAAAACATTTAGAAAACATTAATAAATATTTATATGAAAATTACATTAGTAAGTACAAACAGTCTTAATCCTGCTGAATACAATCCAAGACAGATAACTAATAAACAATACTTAGACTTAAAATCAAGTATGGAAAAGTTTGGTTGTGTTGACCCTATAATAATAAACATTAATCCTGAACGCTTAAACGTAGTTGTGGGAGGACATCAGAGGCTGAGAATACTAAGAGAGCTTGGAGCAGAGAAAGTGCCTACAGTAAGCGTAAATTTAAGTGAAGAAGATGAAAGAGAATTAAATGTAAGGCTAAACAAATCAGGTGGTGATTGGGATATAGATATACTTGCAAATGAGTTTGATGTAGTAGACTTAAAGGAATGGGGTTTTAAAGACGTTGAGCTTGGTTTTAATATAGACAAAATAGAAGATGATTCTTATACTAAGAAAATAAACACCCCAATTTATGAACCAAAAGGAATAAAGCCAAAAGTGTCAGAGCTATATAATGAAGATAAGGGGTTTGAGCTTTTGGAAAAGATTAGAAAGTCTAAAGTCAGTAAAGCTGAAAAGGAGTTTTTAACAATAGCATCATTTAGACATGTTGTATTTGATTATAGTAAGATAGCTGAATACTATGCGCAGTCTAATAAAGAAATGCAGGAACTTATGGAAGATAGTGCATTGGTAATAATAGATTTTAAAAAAGCCATAGAAGATGGATATGTAAAACTTGCAGAACAAATATCTAACGAATATAATGAGGAGTATGGAAAATAAAAAAAAAGAGTTTTGTATTTTTATATTAACACATGGCAGACCAAACAATGTTATAACATATAATACATTAAAAAAAGCCAAATGTAAATATCCAATATATTTAATAATTGATAACGAAGATAAGTATGGTGAAGATTATATAAAAAAATTTGGAAAAGAAAATGTAATAGTTTTTGACAAATTAAAAGAAAGCAAAACATTTGATACTGCTGATAATTTTGATAATAGAAAAACAATAGTATACGCAAGAAATGCCTCATTTAATATTGCAAAAAAATTAGGCTTTAAATATTTTTTACAGTTAGATGATGACTATACACAATTTTTATTTAGAATTAATAATAAAATGCAACATCCAAAATCTTTTTACTTAATTAGAAAAAGATTAAATAATATTATAAAACATACTTTAGAATATTATAAAAGTATAGATGTAAAATCAATAGCTTTTTCGCAGGGTGGAGATTGGTTTGGTGGTAAAGATAATTTTGGTAAGTTTAAAAGAAAGGCTATGAATAGTTTTTTTTGTTCTACAGAAAGGCCATTCAAATTTATAGGCAGAATAAATGAAGATGTTAATACTTATACAAATTATCAAAGTAAAGGAAATGTTTTTTTCAGCATACCATTTGTACAACTAAATCAACTGCAAACACAATCTAATGAGGGTGGAATGACAGACGTTTATTTATCAAGTGGTACTTATATTAAAAGTTTTTATACAATTATTTTTTCTCCAAGTTGTTGTAAAATATCATTAATGGGAAGAACAAATAAAAGATTACATCATAAAATTACTTGGAATAACGCAGTGCCTAAAATCCTAAATGATAAATATAAAGTAAAATGAAAAAAGCAAAAATTACAATAGAAGTAGAAAATATAAATAAAGCTATTTCTTTATATAATGCAATAAGAGTTTTGCAAGATAAGTATAAAATAACAAAACTAGAATTACAACAAGACATAAAATAAATTTAATAAAATGAGCAAAAAAGAACACATAAAGAAAAAAATGTTAATAGAGAGTTTAGAGAATTCATTAGGAATAGTATCTACAGCTTGTACTAAAGTGAATATAAGCAGGTCTAGTTTCTATAAATGGTATAAAGAGGATGAAGAATTCAGAAAGAAAGTAGATGAAATAGACAGCGTTAAATTAGACTTTGTTGAAAGTCAACTATTTAAGAATATACAAAACCTAAAAGAAAAAAGCATTATATTCTATCTACAACATAAAGGGCATAAAAGAGGATATATACAAAAGCAGAATATAAATCTTACTTCTAATGAAGAAAAGATAAATAAAATAGAAATTGAAATCATTAAATCTAAAGGGGACAATAGTTCTACAGAAGAATCTTAATGCGACCACTAGAATCGTTGTAAATCAAGGAGGTACTAGGAGCAGTAAGACTTATTCTTTAGCACAGTTAATAATCCTGAAAGCTCTACAGGAACAGGGTAAGGTATATACAATATGTAGAAAGACTTTACCTGCACTAAAGGGTACAGCCTATCGTGATGTAATGTCAATTCTTGAACAACATAATTTATATAATCCTGACAATCATAATAAGTCAGAGCTAACCTACAGGCTTAATAATAATGACATAGAATTCATATCTGTTGATATGCCTCAGAAGATTAGGGGGCGTAAGAGAAATGTATTATGGCTTAATGAGGCTAATGAGTTCAGCTTTGAAGATTGGGTACAGTTATCATTAAGAACAACAGAAAACATTTATTTAGACTTTAATCCTTCAGACCCATATAGTTGGATATATGATAATGTAATGAACAGAGAAGATTGTACTTTCATTAAATCAACATATTTAGACAATCCTTTTTTACCTAAAGAAACAATTAAAGAGATAGAAAGGCTTAGAGATTTAGACAGTAATTACTGGAAGATATATGGACTTGGGGATATGGCACAGCCTACAGAAACTATATTCAGGCAATTTGAGATAGCTAATAGCGTACCTAGTGAAGCCAGTCTAATAGCTATTGGAATGGACTTTGGTTATTCTAACGACCCTACAGCAATAGCAGAGGTGTATAAATTAAATGATGATTTATATATTAATGAGCTTATATATAGTAAAGGGTTAACAAACCAAGATATAGCTGAGAAGTTAAGAGAATTAAATATCACAAGGCAAACAGAGATTATTGCCGATTCAGCAGAACCTAAATCAATAGAAGAATTGCACAGACTGAATTTTAATATTAAGGGGGCTAAGAAAGGAGCAGATAGTATTAATATGGGTATAGACATTTTAAGGCGATTTAAGATACATATAACTAAGAATAGTATAAATACACTAAACGAGTTTAAATTTTATAAATGGCTTACAGATAAGAACGGACACATAGTAAATAAACCAGCTACTAACCAGCAAGACCACTTAATTGATGCTGTTAGATATGTTGCTTTAAACAAGCTAATGACAAACCATAGTGGCAAATACTATATATTATAAACGATTATTAATAAATTATATATACTTATAAAATGGGAACAGAAAAAAAGAAAGTTGCAGTACCAGTAGATTGGAATGGTATAACAATAGAAATGTACCAAAAGTTTGAAGGATTAAAAAAAAAGGGTTTAGATAAGAATGAATTTAATATAGAAATACTATCAATTATTTGTGATTTAAAAAGAGATGAGGTTGAGTGTATGGAAGTTAGCAGTTTGAATAAGGTTTTAAAAAGCCTTCATTTTTTAACTAAAGAACCTAATACTGATGAGCTACAAAAAAAGGTAGAATGGAATGGGGTTACTTATGGCTTTATTCCAAATCTGAGTGAGATAACAATGGGGGAGTATGTAGATATTGAAGAAAGCTGTAAAGATGCTTATAATAATCTACATAAGATTATGAGTATATTATATAGGCCAGTAGTAAAAGAAACAAAAACAAGGTATAGCATTGAGCCTTATAGCCCAAGTGAAGAACTAGAAGAATCCTTTTTAGACTTCCCAGTACTTCCCTCAATGTCAGCATTGAGTTTTTTTTTTCATTTAGGCAAAATACTACCAGTCGCTTCGGTCAGATATTTGAGGGAGGAGAGAGCGAGGTTGAAGAAAAGAGCTTAACAGGAAAATGGGGTTGGTATAATATTATCTTTTCTTTAGCAAATGATGATATTTTAAATATTAAAAAAGTAACAGAATTAGAATTGTATTTAGTATTGACTTATTTATGTTACCAACAAGACAAAAATAATACACAGAAAAATAACTATGATAACATTCAAAAACGTAATAGATGATTTTAGCAATATCGCCACTAATCATTATTTAATAAACTCTTTTCATTCAGGGTTCTTAGATGAGGTAGATATAAATAAGCTTGACCAATCAGATTTTCCAATACTATATTGTGAACCTGGAACAGCCACTATTGATACAGGAGTATTAACATACTCATTTACAATCTTTGTTTTAGATATGCTTAAAGAAGATTTAACAAACAGAAACACAGTATGGTCTAACACCCTTGAAATAAGTCAAGATATAGTAGCTGAGTATAGACAGAACTTAGCTTTACAAACATCAGGAGGAGATAGTGGAAAGAAATTTAGTTACGTTCCTGATGAAGCTGTTTTAGAACTCCCAATTACTACTGAACCATTTACAGCGAGATTTGCGAATATATTAACAGGATGGAGTTCTACTATGTCTATACAAGTAAACAATGCTAATAACCTCTGTGATGCCCCTATAGAACCATCTGATAATAACCCTAATACATAATGGCTGTAGTATTTAGATTAAGAGGGCCAGATGGCAAGTTTGTAAAAGGTGATGCTAAGAACCTAGAAAAAGCTATGACTAAATTTGGTTCTAATGTTATAAAAGAAGGTAGGAAGATACTTAATCAAACAGAAAAAAGAACACAGGAAAATACTCTATTTAATCAATTTCATTATACTATGAAAAGCACAGACAGTACAATAACAATGGGCTTTGATTTTGGAGATGCTAATGATTACTGGCAATTTGTTGACCAAGGTGTTGAAGGTACTGGTGGAGCAAAACAAGGAAGGACAGCAAAGGGTAAGCAAAGTGCAAGGGGTGGTACAGGAGTAGCGAGAGGTAAGGGGAGTCCATTTAAATTTAAGTATGACAATCCTGGAGGAGCTTTAGTAAATGCTATTCAAGGTTGGATAAAAAATAAGCCTATTAGCCTCAGAGATGGAAATGAAATAGGAGCAGCTTTTGCAATAGGATATTCTATTAAAAGGCGAGGTTTAGAAAGAACTATGTTTTATACTAGACCAGTAAAGAAAGCTCTTAAAACACTTCCTGATGAGCTTACAGAGGCATTTAGATTAGACTTTGGTAAGCTATTAGACAAACTACCAAACCAAATATTAATAGAAACAACGAAATAAAATGGCATATTCAATAGCACAAAAACCTCATTTATTAGCAGCATCAAATAGTCCAATGATATTTATATTAAAAGAAACAAGTTCAGTAATATATAATGCTGCTAAATTCAGATATATAGCTCAAGTGTATATAAGCACATCAGATGCTGCTACTTGGATACAGAGGGCTAAAATAAAGCTATATAAGAACAAATCAAATGTTGGTATATTAGATGTTTCAAAAATAGTTTCAACATATTTAGAAACACAAGAAAATAATATTGGTGACCAAGAAGTAATAGATGGCAGTATACATTCTATAGGTATATCAGATACAAGTAATTCTTATTCACAAAATAGAGGTCAAGTAGTAGGTGTTAAAATAGAAGGTGGATATGAAAAGGCTGCAGATACAAGCTCGACTCCTGAAGAAACATTAAATCAAGCCAATACAATTATATACTCTATTCCTGCAACAACGCCTTATACAGACACAGGAGCAAATGTAGGAGGGTTAGATATATCAGGCACTAACTTTCCATTAACAAATTACTTTCCTAGTGGGGTTAATAAGAAGTTCTTAACAAATTCTCCAACAGTTCAATTTGTTAGAGGGGGTAATACAGCAGGGGATAATGTTGATGAATTAACAATAGCTTTTATTCAAAGGGGTTTAGTAACTAGCTCTACAGTTATGTATAAAATAATAGTAGAATTTTTTACAGCAGCAGGGGCATCTATTAACGCTACTAATATGATATGTACTACAAGTGTAGGTGGTAAGGCTACTGCTGATGATGTCAAAAATAGTTTAATATATTTTGGTTGTGGAACTTCTAATTTAGAAAGTTTTAATAATGGTGGAACTAATTTACAAAGACCAAGTAATAATACAGATTGGGCGTATTATACCATTCAAGCAACTACAAGTGGAGACTCAGCTTTAACACAAAAATATTATTTCTATAGATATGGTAGTGGAGCAAGTGTAGATGATAGACACCAAAGTTGTACAAGATATGAGAATACTAGACTTGCTTGGCGTAATAGATTAGGGGCTTGGGATTATATGAACTTCAGGGGAAAATCAACAGAAAGTGTATCTATAACAAAATCAGAAAGTGCTAAAATACCAGGTACTTGGGGTGACCTTACATTTACCTATGATAACTGGGATAGAGGCAGAAAGACTTTATATACTGAAGCAACAAGAAAACTAACTATTAATAGTGATTGGCTTAACCCTGATGAGGGGGCTTGGTTAGAAGAACTATTTACATCTACTAATGTACAAATATTAGATGATAGTAATATAGTATATCCTGTTATACTAACTAATAAAGCATACACTAAAAAAACAAGTGTAAATAATAAAATAAAAATACAGTATACAATTAATTTGGAATACGCTAACAAAGTAAGAACAAATAGCTAATGAATACAAGACTTGTCGTATATAGACCAACCTTAACAGATACAGGTATGTTGGTCAATAATCCAGGCTCAACCTACCCTCTTTCAGACACCAATACAGTAATAACAGTAGATGGTGAAAATGCAGTATCTTCAGGAGTACAAGCAGGTGATGCTTTAGTAGATAACCAACATAATATATTTGGAATAATAAAAAGTGTAGATAATTCTACTACTATTACCTTACATAGTGTTACAACAGTTATTCCTGATAATGCTATGCTTTATTATTTACCTGAACAACCTTACGATTTAGACTTACAAAAAGCTCCAAATGTTAGGCTAAATTATAATTGGTTAGACATTAAAGAGCCTGACCAAAGAAAATCTAATTTTAGTCAAACTGTAAAAGTTCCTTTTACTGATGAAAATAATGATTTCTTTGAGAATTGGTTTAATGTTAATTTAGATACTTTAGTATACAATACAAGAAAAAAATTTAAAGCCATTATATTAGTAGATAGCATTCCACAGCTAGAGGGATATATACAACTAAAATCTATTTATATAAACAAAAGATTATACGAGGTTGTAGTATTTGGTGATACTGCCAATTTCTTTGCTGACATTAAAGGTCGGAAATTAGCTAGAGCTTTTATAAACGAAGATGGAACACTAGACCAGCAACTTGACCATAAAATAACATTAGCTAATGTAGAGGGCAGTTGGGATTCAGGATTAACCACTGTAGGTGGTGTTACAGACAATGATGTGATGTATCCTATTATAGATTATGGTCATACTGACTTTCCTTTATGTGATAGTATGTTCTGGAATCCTGATTACCTTGACCCTTTAAACCCAAATAATGAAGTTGGTAATTATACTCAATTTGAAGAAAACACTAATTATTATGGCTTAATTACAGCAAACAATTTAAAGCCTGCAATACGACTACAAAGACTTTTAAAGATAATAGCAGCAAAGGCAGGGTACTCTATTACAAGTACATTTTTAGGATTGACTGGAGATGTGCAAGATAAGACTACATTTTTTGGCAGACAATTTATGACATTAGCTCCTCAATATGAAAGAACTAGAGTTGAAGTAATGGAGGGATTTAGTGCCTCTACTACTACAGTAGTGACTGATACAATGGGTAATGAATCAAGTGGCAATACTCTTACTCTAGAGGGCATACAATTTGAAACAATAAATTATAATACGAATAATTATTTTAGCAACACAAATGCTGATGGAGATACAGCCCCATCAGTTAGTGTTATTTATGACCCTGAATCAGGTGAAGCAATTCCTTTTGGGGAGCTGACAATACAAGTGGATATGGCTTTAACCTTACCTTCAACAACTGTAGGTGGAGCTACTATACAGAGTTTTACTATTACTCAATATTGGATGGGTTGGGGAATATTATGGGGATTTTTTAATTCGCAGTCTGTAACTGTAAACCCAGGCACTCAAGTAGTTCAATTTACAATGACTATGAACGTTAGCTCTTTTATTAACTTTACTCCTTATGTAGAAATAGAGATTACACCTAATTTTGCAAGTGGTTCTTTAGGCTCAGACACTTTTATAGCATCAATGTCAAGTGGTTCAATTCAGAGTATAAATCTGGGTACAGGATGGTATAATAATGGAGCTATTAACGGAGAGGTATTTATGGAGCAAAATATGCCTGATGTAGACCAGGCTGACTTTGTAAAAGACTTATGCTCAAGGTATAATTTAATAGTAACAAGTAATCCTAGCGACTCTAAAAATTTAATAATAGAACCTTATCAAGACTATATTGCTGATGGGGAAACTAAATATTGGACTGATAAGCTAGATATATCAAAAGAGCAAGTAATTAAGTCTACTAATGAAATGCAAAAAAGAACTTTATTATTTTCTGATTTAGAAAATAAAGATTATTTAAATAAAAGTTATACTGATAAATGGCTAAGGGTTTATGGTAGTGTTGAGCAAATAAATAACAATGATTTTGCTAAAGGTGAGTTTAAAAGTCATAGTATATTTGCCCCTTTTATAGCTCAAGGAATAGGACATTGGGCAGAAAATCTACAAGGAATGTCGCCTAATGAACAGGTTGCAGTAGCGTATACTTATGAGGTAGATGATGATGGAATAAAGAAACCCATTACTGATGGTAAGTCTATGATATTTTATTATAGTGGAACACCTATTACGTTAGCAGATATGAATGACCAATGGAATAACGATTGGGAATTTAATATATTATCAGGAGCATATACTACCCTTGGAGAAACTGAGTCTTTAAATGTAAGTAATAAGTTTCCTTTATGTACTCAATATGATTTAAGCACTATTGGTAGTGGTGTAACAACATCAACTAAAATACTCCATTGGGAATACTACAGCCCTACATTTTTAACAGGCTTTACTTTTAATATATTTGGAGATACTGTCAGTACTCACGGATTTTATAATGATTACTGGGCGAGTTATATAAATGAAATATACAGTGATGAAGCTAGAATAATGGAATGTAATTTACATCTAACAGAAGATGATATATTAAACTTTTCATTTAAAAATCCTATATATATTAAAAACACATTGTGGCGAGTTTTAAGTATAGATAACTATGTTGTGGGTGGTAAGGAGACAACAAAAGTAAAGTTAATAAAAGCCCTTTCAAAACTAAATTATGATTGTCAATACATACCAACAAGTTGGAATATTAATGGCGCAATAAACTTTACTAATATAAACACTGGTGTTTCTTCAACATCAGTAACTTATGAATGTTGTAAAGAAGTAAATCCATTTTACTTTTGGCAACAATCACCTCAACAAGCTGCTTTAGGATTAGGCACTTGTTACTGGCAAATGATAGCTCAAGGTGGAAATGGTGGTGGAGGTATTAATATTGGCGCAGGTGTTAGTGATTTGTCAACCCCAGGCAACCCACTTGTAGCCTTACCAATGCTACCTATTCAAGATAGTAATACTCAAATAATAAGAAGAAATTCACCTTCTCAAGAATCTACATTTTATTTAGAATGTGTTACACAAAGCTCTACAGCAGAGAATTTAAGACAGAAAAATGTAAATGATAAAATAATAGCATTACCACCTTACACTATGGCTTATATAAATGTTGAGCTAACAGGAAATATAATAGGTGGAACAGCAGGTAATACAGGCAAGGTAGGGTTCTTTGAATATTATAGCGTATTGGTATGCCCTGGTAATGAGCCGAAAAGAAGTGCAGGGTCAACAAGTCAATATAAAGATAAGGAACAAAGAGATAATGATTTTCCTGAGCCTACAGTTGATATATCTACTTTTGGTTCAGACAATACTTTAAAACTAACTATTACTCATTCAGGGGAAAATACCACAAGATGGCTAGCAAAAGTAAAATTATTAATTACTCCTATTCAAGACAAAAATAATCCTATTCGTGAAATAGCAATATTTCAAAATAGTAGTGGAATATTATTACAAAATTATGGATTTTTATTATGGAATTAAAACACATTAAAATAATTGGTAGTATGATACCAGACTTGTTAAAATTAATTATAGATAAAAAGTTATCAGGTGATGAGTTTAATTTTGCTTACGGACAAGAAGAATATACAAAAGATTATAAAAAGGTAAAACAACAATTTAAAACACAACTAAAAAAGACATTTAGATATGGCAATGGGTAAACAAGAACTAGTATTATTTTTTAAAGTAGCTGCAGAAAAGGCTAAAAAAAATATTAAAGAAGTAGGTGATGGCTTAAAGAAAGTAGGTACAGGTGGTAAGACTGCTCAAAAGGGTTTGAACTTTATGAGTGGTGGTCTTAAAAAAGTAGGACTTGCTATAAAGGCAGCAGGTATAGGTTTACTTATAGGAGTGCTGTCGCAACTTACAGGGCTGTTTTCACAGAACCAAAAAACCTCAGATACTTTTGCTAGAATAATGCTAAAGCTAAAACCGATATTTGATGCTTTAGGAAAAGCTATTGAAATTGTAGCAGGTTTTTTAGAAGGGTTGATTGATATAGTAAGTAATGTTATTGGGGCTTTATTTGGATTTTCAGGAGCATCTAATGATGCAGCAAATGCTTTAGTAGAACAAAGGAATAAGGTTAAATTACTGACAGCAGAATTAGCCTTACTACAATTAGAGTATCAAAGGGAAGCTGAGATAATGCGACAAATAAGGGATGATGAGTCTAAATCCATAGAAGAAAGGATACAAGCAAACTTTGAATTAGGCAAGGTATTAGCTGAACAATTGGAAGAAGAAAAAAGGTTGGCTAATGAAAGCTTAAGACTAGCAGAGATGGAACTTGCTATGAATAAAGACAACATAGATTTGCAAACAGCCTTAATAGATGCCAAGACAAAAATGGCAGAAATAGAAGAAAGGATAACAGGTCAAAGGTCAGAACAATTAACTAACCTAAATTCATTAGAAAGAGAGAGAGATGCACAAGCAAAAGAGGCAGCAGCAAGAAGGGAAGAACAATTAAAGAAAGAAGCAGAAATGCTACAAGAATTAATTGATAAACAAAATGAAGATATAGTAGTAAAAAAAGAAGCATACAGAACTATTAATGAACAGTTTGATAATGCTGAAGAAGCGAATAAAGAGCAAATAAGATTACTAGAAAAAAAGAAAAAAGAAGAATTAGCAAACTTAAAAATAAGTAAAAATTCTGCTGACCAGAATATACAATTAAAACAAGATGAGTTAGCAAACTTTGAAGAAAGTAATCAACAACTAATACAATCTAATCAAGATAAAGCTGATAATTTTGAAAAGGTAGCACAAGAAGAATTAAAAAGAATGGGCTTTAATCAAGTAGATTATATAAAAACTCAAGAAGATTTAATTACTTTTCAGGACAATGTCAATAAATATATAACTAAAGAACTTGGGAAAGTTGAAGAAGAATTTGGTTATACTGCTCAAGAGATGGCAGATAGTTGGAGTCCTGCTATGATATTAGCAGGAAGTCAAGCTTTAACTTGGGCAGAGAATATACAAGAAAAATCAAGCCAAGCTATAACAAATATAGAACGTTTAACAAGAACTTCTGGTGAAGAAATAATTGCTATAACTGATGACCAAATTGCTCACACTCAAAGCTCTTTAGATGCTTCTTTGGTTATTACAGATAATTATGAATCCACAAGAGCAGGAATAATAGCTAAGTATGACCAAGAGATACAAGACACAAAAGAAAGTTTAGGGGAAACTAATGAGCAATTACAGGAACAAGCAGATGAAAAACTATTCTTACATTTTGAAACAACACAACAAAAAGAAATACGATTAGCTAAATTAAAATATTCAGAGTTATTAGGAGCAGCAGAGGGTAATGCAGAAATGACACAAAGAGTAAAAGATGATGAAGTAAGGGCTTTAGAAGAAATAGAACAAAAATACATAGATGCTCAAAAAGTAGATAAAACTGAACTTGATAATTTCTTAAAAGTAGAGGCTAAGAATAACAGGGAAAAAGAAATAATGGCTTTAGAAGAACACTTAGCTAAGGTATTAGCTATAGAAGGGCTAAGTGATGAAGATAGGTTATTAGCAGAAGAAGAATTCAACAGAAGAAAAGGTGAGATTAATAGTCAACATGATGAAGAAGAAATTGAAAAGGGTAGAGAAAAACAAAGAGAGTTAGAAGATATGGCTTTGCAGGGTGTGAATCTTGCTGTTAAAATAGCAGGGGAAAGTGCAAGAAAAGAGCTTAGTATATTAGACAAGAAATTTGAAAATGAAGAAATACCTCTTGCTGTATCTA
>CAACVF010000013.1_pt1 | contig 30447 bp, 38 predicted proteins | sample 2381781 | NCBI WGS metagenome assembly CAACVF01 (sample SAMEA5211967, study PRJEB30684) | marine metagenome | biome: Marine; feature: Epipelagic; material: Water | collected 2015-10-15 | depth 60 m | reverse complement strand
TAGTTGTGAATTATGAGTCAGATATTCAGATTTTGTTGCAGGTGTGTTAGAATGACACTAATGCAAGACAATGGTTGTTATTTTTGTAGAGGCAAATTCGTGGTTGCTTGTCCGAGTGATGATTTTAAACAAAAAAAGAAAAAAGAAATTGCAGAACCATACTAAAGTATATATGAATTTTTTCGGTTATGACGAAAGTTCGACCGTATTATGTGAAATGTGTGAAGATGTTGCAGTCGATATACACCACATCGAAAAAAGAAATAAAACCAAAAATGATTTTATTGAAAATTTAATTGGTGTGTGTCGTGACTGCCATATAAAAGCCGAATCAGATAGCTGTTTTAATATGTTCTGTCGCATAAAACATTTAGAAAATGTATGTGTTCAAATATATAGTTTAATCGAATTAAATAAAAGACTTAAAGAGTATGAAAGTAGAAAAGATAAAAGTTGATAAATTAATATCAAATCCGAACAATCCAAGAACTATCAACAAAGATAAATTTAAAAAACTAAAAAAATCAATTAAAGAATTTCCAAAAATGTTGAAAATAAGACCAATTGTTATTGATGAAAACAACATTGTTCTTGGTGGCAATATGCGACTTGAAGCATTGAAGTCACTTGGAATAAAAGAAACTTATTGTGTGCTAGAGTCTAATTTAACACAAGACGAAAAAGAGCAATTTATTATAAAAGACAATGTTGGATTTGGGGATTGGAATTTTGATATACTTGCAAATGAATGGGAAATTGAAAAATTAGATGATTGGGGTGTCAATGTACCATCTATAAAAAACACAGAATTATTGTCAGGTTTAAAATATGATCCTTTATACTATGAACCAAAAGAACAACCACACATAGAATTAGAACATTGTGTCGACTTAGACAAATTCAATAAGAAATTAAAAGCATTAGATGAATATAATTTAAGTGATGAACAAAAGCGAGTTTTAAAATTGTTTGCATATAGATTTATAAAAATTGATTTTGAAAGTGTTGCAAATTATTATTTCTTTAATGCTGGTGATGAAGAAAAAAAAGCTATTGAAAGACTAAGATTGGTGTTGACAGATAATGGAATGAATGGATTTATTGAAGATGATTTGATTAAGATTTTAAGTTTCACCGAAGAAGGAATAAATTTATGATTGATATATTTATACCAAGCTATCAAAGATCAAACAATATAAAGACAGCAAAGTATTTTGTTGAAAAGATCGGTTATAATGCAAAAAACATTCACGTGGTGATAGATGATGAAGCTGATGATATCGAGCAATACACGGAAGAATGCGAAAGACTAGGGTGCAATTTACATATCTTTAATATGCAAGAATCAATAAAAAGATACGATTATGTTCACAGGGTTAGTACATTAAGAAGATCCGCAGGTCAAGGTCGCAATATGTTTTATGATATTGCTAAACAATTAAATATAGATTTTTACATTGTAATTGATGATGATACAAGACAATACGAAGTAAAACCATTTGCAGTATATATGCGTGGTGCTATATTAGAAGATTTTGAAATGGTGTTCGAAGGTGTGAAAGAATTTATGCAAAGACAAAAGATTGGTGTATTTGGATTAAGTCAAACAGGTGATATGTTCGCTGTTCCAGACAATAAAATGTTTAGAAAAAAAGTTATGAATACCACGTTTTGTAATATCAAATATATATACAGGGGTGAAAAGTCTGCATTGGATAGTGATACAAGTTTGTTCGTAAATGTAATGAATGAAGGTTTATTTACAGGTAGTCTTGGAACAGGTCTTGCATTAAATCCAACAAGCTCGGCAACTCAAAAAGGTGGTTTGACACCAACATATAATGAAAATAGATTACTTAGTAAAGCATTAGTCATTCCAATTCAATTTCCAAGTTTGTGTCACGCTGAAAGACAAAAGAAAAATGGTGGTCGATTACATCATAGAATTAAATACAAACATTTGTTTCCGTGTATTATCAAAGGAAAAAGAAGTAATATTGCTTGGAATACATATCCTGAAGATACACCATTTACTAATGAACCAAAAAGAAAAAACAATGAACAAAAGTAGACACATAAAAAAAGAATCATTATTAGAGTCGTTAGAAAAGAGTCTTGGCGTGGTGACAATAGCTTGTAAAAATGCTAAGATTCCACGAAGTACATATTATAAGTGGTTGAAAGATGATGAAGATTTTAGAGAACAAGTCAAACAAATTGAGAATGTTGCATTGGATTTTGCCGAAAGTCAATTGCACCAACAAATTGCAGACAATTCAACTGCAGCGACAATCTTCTTTTTAAAGACAAAAGGGAAAACACGAGGATATACAGAACGATCAGAACTAGATGTTACGAGTGGTGGGAAATCAATAAGTGAAATTAAAATTGAAGTAATTGACACAAATAAGGATTAAGACGACAAATGTTTTTAATAAAGCATTTAATTCAAAAAAAAGAATAACGTGTTTACAGGGTGGTACACGTAGTTCTAAAACCTATTCATTGTGTCAATTGTTTATCATAAGAGCATTACAAGAAACAGGTAAAACATTCACAATTGTTAGAAAAACACTACCTGCTTTGAAGGGTACAGCATATCGTGATGTCATTTCTATTTTAAAAGAATTAGAATTATATTCCGAAGAATATCACAATAAATCAGAATTATCATACGCACTTAATAATAATCTAATCGAATTTATTTCAGTCGATCAACCACAAAAAATACGTGGACGTAAGCGAGATTATCTATGGTTGAATGAAGCTAATGAATTGACGTATGAAGATTGGACACAGCTAATTCTACGAACCACAGGACAAATATATTTAGACTACAATCCATCTGATCCTTATTCTTGGATATATGAAAAAGTGATTGTTCGTGATGATTGTACATTTATTAAATCAACGTATTTAGCAAATCCATTTTTAGATGATGATACTATTGCAGAGATTGAAAGATTGAAAGACTTAGATCCAGACTATTGGCGTGTATATGGTCTTGGTGAAATCGGAACAATGCAAACAATGATTTTTAGAAATTTTGATCTGGTTGATGATATGCAGGGCAGATTGGTTGGTTATGGTCTTGACTTTGGATTTACTAATTCACCCACAGCACTTGTTGAAATTAGGTTGAAAGATGATGATTTATACATCAAAGAATTATTATATGAAAAAAGATTGACAAATACGGACTTAGCAAACAAATTAAAAGAATTTGGTATTGATAGACAGGCAGAAATAGTTGGCGATTCAGCCGAGCCGAAATCGATTGAGGAAATATACAGACAAGGGTTTAATATAAAACCAGCAAAAAAAGGTGCTGGAATACATTTAGGTATTGATATAATGAGACGATACAAGTTGCATATAACAAAAGATAGTTTAAATGCAATCAAAGAGTTTAGGGGTTACAAATGGGCGACAGATAAAAATGGTGATGTTCTTAATGCACCAGTCAAAATCAATGATCACTTAATAGACGCAACACGTTATCTCTGTTTAAATAAATTAGCGATAAATCATAGTGGCAAATACTATATACTTTAAAAGACAAATTATTAATTTTTATACTTATATATAATGAACGAAGTTAAATTGACGATTCCAGACAATTGGACTGATATCACAATTGGTGAATATCAGAAATACATTGAAATACAAGACAGCAAACTAAGCGATAAAAAAAAGGTTGTTGAATCACTTTCATTGCTTTGTAAAACAAAACCAGCTATCGTGAACAAAATAGCATACAAAGACCTATTGGAAATAATGGAAATACTAAAAAGACTAATTGACACAGAACCTGAAAAAACAAAATTTAGAAAAACATTTATGTTCAAAAATGAAAAATATGGATTTGTGCCAAATTTATCTAATATCACAACAGGTGAATATATAGATCTAGAAACTTTTTGTAAAAAACCAATTGAGAATTTACATATAATAATGTCAATACTTTACAGAAAAATAACATTTGAAAGAAAAGAACGATATGCAATTGAGTCATACAATCCAGATCAGTTCAAAGAGGAATTATTTAAGGATTGTCCGATGGATATTGCATTGAGTTCGCTAGGTTTTTTTTTGAGTTTAGGCGAACAATTAGCGAAGATTTCAGTCAATTATTTGAATCAACTGAAAGCGAAACAACAGAAGGTGTAAGTATGCAGAGTAAATGGGGATGGTACAACGTCTTATATTCGTTGGCGAATGATAACATATTAAACATAAACAAAATCACCGAATTAGGAATACGAGAGGTGTTGACATATTTAGCATATAGACAAGATGATAGTAATAAAAAAAGAAATCAAATAAAATTAAAATGATAACATTTAGAAATATATTAGGCTTGTTCAATGTGATAGCAAAACAACATTTTCAAATCAATAGCTTTCATAGTGGAGAAATGGATGAAGTCGATATTGAAAAATTAGGTGCTGAAGATTATATAATTTTATATGTCGAACCAGGAAATGCAAGTATTAACACGGGATCATTGACATATAACTTTAATGTGTTTGTGATGGATATGGTAAATGATGAAGTGGGTACAATGGCTACGCCTAATGGTTTTATAAAGGATAAAAATAAAATTGGTCGAATTAGTACATATAGTGAAACATTGCAGATACTACAAGACGTTATTAATGAATTTAAACAAAATGTTTATTCTACATCTTGGGTGAAAAATCCACAGAATAAATTATTGCCATCAGACATAGTATTGCAAGTGCCAATTAATTGCGAACCATTTACTGCACGATTTAATAATATTTTAACAGGTTGGACTGCAACTTTAAGCATTGAAGTAAACAACACCAATAGTTTATGTGATTCACCAATAGATCCGAACGATTAATGAAGTTAGAAAACACAGTACAAGCATTACAGAAATTCGGGAAAACCGTTGTCAAAGATGGTCGAAAAATCCTGAAAAAGAATGATATGGGTAACGACACAAAATTATACAAAGATTTTGATTATATAGTACAAGCAAATGCAACAAGTGTCGATTTAATATTTGAATTTGGTGAAGCAACTAAATATTGGGATTTTGTTAATGAAGGTGTAAAAGGTTCAGGGGGTTTCAAAGGTAGTTGTGAATTATGAGTCAGATATTCAGATTTTGTTGCAGGTGTGTTAGAATGACACTAATGCAAGACAATGGTTGTTATTTTTGTAGAGGCAAATTCGTGGTTGCTTGTCCGAGTGATGATTTTAAACAAAAAAAGAAAAAAGAAATTGCAGAACCATACTAAAGTATATATGAATTTTTTCGGTTATGACGAAAGTTCGACCGTATTATGTGAAATGTGTGAAGATGTTGCAGTCGATATACACCACATCGAAAAAAGAAATAAAACCAAAAATGATTTTATTGAAAATTTAATTGGTGTGTGTCGTGACTGCCATATAAAAGCCGAATCAGATAGCTGTTTTAATATGTTCTGTCGCATAAAACATTTAGAAAATGTATGTGTTCAAATATATAGTTTAATCGAATTAAATAAAAGACTTAAAGAGTATGAAAGTAGAAAAGATAAAAGTTGATAAATTAATATCAAATCCGAACAATCCAAGAACTATCAACAAAGATAAATTTAAAAAACTAAAAAAATCAATTAAAGAATTTCCAAAAATGTTGAAAATAAGACCAATTGTTATTGATGAAAACAACATTGTTCTTGGTGGCAATATGCGACTTGAAGCATTGAAGTCACTTGGAATAAAAGAAACTTATTGTGTGCTAGAGTCTAATTTAACACAAGACGAAAAAGAGCAATTTATTATAAAAGACAATGTTGGATTTGGGGATTGGAATTTTGATATACTTGCAAATGAATGGGAAATTGAAAAATTAGATGATTGGGGTGTCAATGTACCATCTATAAAAAACACAGAATTATTGTCAGGTTTAAAATATGATCCTTTATACTATGAACCAAAAGAACAACCACACATAGAATTAGAACATTGTGTCGACTTAGACAAATTCAATAAGAAATTAAAAGCATTAGATGAATATAATTTAAGTGATGAACAAAAGCGAGTTTTAAAATTGTTTGCATATAGATTTATAAAAATTGATTTTGAAAGTGTTGCAAATTATTATTTCTTTAATGCTGGTGATGAAGAAAAAAAAGCTATTGAAAGACTAAGATTGGTGTTGACAGATAATGGAATGAATGGATTTATTGAAGATGATTTGATTAAGATTTTAAGTTTCACCGAAGAAGGAATAAATTTATGATTGATATATTTATACCAAGCTATCAAAGATCAAACAATATAAAGACAGCAAAGTATTTTGTTGAAAAGATCGGTTATAATGCAAAAAACATTCACGTGGTGATAGATGATGAAGCTGATGATATCGAGCAATACACGGAAGAATGCGAAAGACTAGGGTGCAATTTACATATCTTTAATATGCAAGAATCAATAAAAAGATACGATTATGTTCACAGGGTTAGTACATTAAGAAGATCCGCAGGTCAAGGTCGCAATATGTTTTATGATATTGCTAAACAATTAAATATAGATTTTTACATTGTAATTGATGATGATACAAGACAATACGAAGTAAAACCATTTGCAGTATATATGCGTGGTGCTATATTAGAAGATTTTGAAATGGTGTTCGAAGGTGTGAAAGAATTTATGCAAAGACAAAAGATTGGTGTATTTGGATTAAGTCAAACAGGTGATATGTTCGCTGTTCCAGACAATAAAATGTTTAGAAAAAAAGTTATGAATACCACGTTTTGTAATATCAAATATATATACAGGGGTGAAAAGTCTGCATTGGATAGTGATACAAGTTTGTTCGTAAATGTAATGAATGAAGGTTTATTTACAGGTAGTCTTGGAACAGGTCTTGCATTAAATCCAACAAGCTCGGCAACTCAAAAAGGTGGTTTGACACCAACATATAATGAAAATAGATTACTTAGTAAAGCATTAGTCATTCCAATTCAATTTCCAAGTTTGTGTCACGCTGAAAGACAAAAGAAAAATGGTGGTCGATTACATCATAGAATTAAATACAAACATTTGTTTCCGTGTATTATCAAAGGAAAAAGAAGTAATATTGCTTGGAATACATATCCTGAAGATACACCATTTACTAATGAACCAAAAAGAAAAAACAATGAACAAAAGTAGACACATAAAAAAAGAATCATTATTAGAGTCGTTAGAAAAGAGTCTTGGCGTGGTGACAATAGCTTGTAAAAATGCTAAGATTCCACGAAGTACATATTATAAGTGGTTGAAAGATGATGAAGATTTTAGAGAACAAGTCAAACAAATTGAGAATGTTGCATTGGATTTTGCCGAAAGTCAATTGCACCAACAAATTGCAGACAATTCAACTGCAGCGACAATCTTCTTTTTAAAGACAAAAGGGAAAACACGAGGATATACAGAACGATCAGAACTAGATGTTACGAGTGGTGGGAAATCAATAAGTGAAATTAAAATTGAAGTAATTGACACAAATAAGGATTAAGACGACAAATGTTTTTAATAAAGCATTTAATTCAAAAAAAAGAATAACGTGTTTACAGGGTGGTACACGTAGTTCTAAAACCTATTCATTGTGTCAATTGTTTATCATAAGAGCATTACAAGAAACAGGTAAAACATTCACAATTGTTAGAAAAACACTACCTGCTTTGAAGGGTACAGCATATCGTGATGTCATTTCTATTTTAAAAGAATTAGAATTATATTCCGAAGAATATCACAATAAATCAGAATTATCATACGCACTTAATAATAATCTAATCGAATTTATTTCAGTCGATCAACCACAAAAAATACGTGGACGTAAGCGAGATTATCTATGGTTGAATGAAGCTAATGAATTGACGTATGAAGATTGGACACAGCTAATTCTACGAACCACAGGACAAATATATTTAGACTACAATCCATCTGATCCTTATTCTTGGATATATGAAAAAGTGATTGTTCGTGATGATTGTACATTTATTAAATCAACGTATTTAGCAAATCCATTTTTAGATGATGATACTATTGCAGAGATTGAAAGATTGAAAGACTTAGATCCAGACTATTGGCGTGTATATGGTCTTGGTGAAATCGGAACAATGCAAACAATGATTTTTAGAAATTTTGATCTGGTTGATGATATGCAGGGCAGATTGGTTGGTTATGGTCTTGACTTTGGATTTACTAATTCACCCACAGCACTTGTTGAAATTAGGTTGAAAGATGATGATTTATACATCAAAGAATTATTATATGAAAAAAGATTGACAAATACGGACTTAGCAAACAAATTAAAAGAATTTGGTATTGATAGACAGGCAGAAATAGTTGGCGATTCAGCCGAGCCGAAATCGATTGAGGAAATATACAGACAAGGGTTTAATATAAAACCAGCAAAAAAAGGTGCTGGAATACATTTAGGTATTGATATAATGAGACGATACAAGTTGCATATAACAAAAGATAGTTTAAATGCAATCAAAGAGTTTAGGGGTTACAAATGGGCGACAGATAAAAATGGTGATGTTCTTAATGCACCAGTCAAAATCAATGATCACTTAATAGACGCAACACGTTATCTCTGTTTAAATAAATTAGCGATAAATCATAGTGGCAAATACTATATACTTTAAAAGACAAATTATTAATTTTTATACTTATATATAATGAACGAAGTTAAATTGACGATTCCAGACAATTGGACTGATATCACAATTGGTGAATATCAGAAATACATTGAAATACAAGACAGCAAACTAAGCGATAAAAAAAAGGTTGTTGAATCACTTTCATTGCTTTGTAAAACAAAACCAGCTATCGTGAACAAAATAGCATACAAAGACCTATTGGAAATAATGGAAATACTAAAAAGACTAATTGACACAGAACCTGAAAAAACAAAATTTAGAAAAACATTTATGTTCAAAAATGAAAAATATGGATTTGTGCCAAATTTATCTAATATCACAACAGGTGAATATATAGATCTAGAAACTTTTTGTAAAAAACCAATTGAGAATTTACATATAATAATGTCAATACTTTACAGAAAAATAACATTTGAAAGAAAAGAACGATATGCAATTGAGTCATACAATCCAGATCAGTTCAAAGAGGAATTATTTAAGGATTGTCCGATGGATATTGCATTGAGTTCGCTAGGTTTTTTTTTGAGTTTAGGCGAACAATTAGCGAAGATTTCAGTCAATTATTTGAATCAACTGAAAGCGAAACAACAGAAGGTGTAAGTATGCAGAGTAAATGGGGATGGTACAACGTCTTATATTCGTTGGCGAATGATAACATATTAAACATAAACAAAATCACCGAATTAGGAATACGAGAGGTGTTGACATATTTAGCATATAGACAAGATGATAGTAATAAAAAAAGAAATCAAATAAAATTAAAATGATAACATTTAGAAATATATTAGGCTTGTTCAATGTGATAGCAAAACAACATTTTCAAATCAATAGCTTTCATAGTGGAGAAATGGATGAAGTCGATATTGAAAAATTAGGTGCTGAAGATTATATAATTTTATATGTCGAACCAGGAAATGCAAGTATTAACACGGGATCATTGACATATAACTTTAATGTGTTTGTGATGGATATGGTAAATGATGAAGTGGGTACAATGGCTACGCCTAATGGTTTTATAAAGGATAAAAATAAAATTGGTCGAATTAGTACATATAGTGAAACATTGCAGATACTACAAGACGTTATTAATGAATTTAAACAAAATGTTTATTCTACATCTTGGGTGAAAAATCCACAGAATAAATTATTGCCATCAGACATAGTATTGCAAGTGCCAATTAATTGCGAACCATTTACTGCACGATTTAATAATATTTTAACAGGTTGGACTGCAACTTTAAGCATTGAAGTAAACAACACCAATAGTTTATGTGATTCACCAATAGATCCGAACGATTAATGAAGTTAGAAAACACAGTACAAGCATTACAGAAATTCGGGAAAACCGTTGTCAAAGATGGTCGAAAAATCCTGAAAAAGAATGATATGGGTAACGACACAAAATTATACAAAGATTTTGATTATATAGTACAAGCAAATGCAACAAGTGTCGATTTAATATTTGAATTTGGTGAAGCAACTAAATATTGGGATTTTGTTAATGAAGGTGTAAAAGGTTCAGGGGGTTTCAAAGGTAGTGGAAAAATGAGAGGACAAGGCAGCCCATATAAATTTAAAGGTAAAAACATCAAAGAGGGTGTTGTGAAAGATTGGATCATTAGCAAAGGAATCAAGCTAAGGGGAAAAGGTGGTCGATTTATTGAAAAGTCAACATCTAATATCAACAGCGCAGCTTATGTGATTGGTCGAGCAATAGCACAAAGAGGATTAAAAAGAACATTATTTTTCACAAATCCATTTGAACAAGAATTAAATAATCAAGAAGATAATATACTAAATGCACTCGGAGATGATGTAATGTTGTATTTGGGTGAAGTTTATGCAACATAAAAAAAATAAAATATGAGTTTATCATTTATACAAGAACCAATCACAAACGAAGGTGATTATATAGTTTTTTCTAATTGGTCACCAATAAACGGGTACACATTATACAGAAGTGACAACAACTATACTGACGATAAATATTATTACAAATTAGTGTTAGAAGTAAAATCAGGAATAGTTGACAATAATGTCATTGTTCAAGGATCATTGAAGCAAAGACCAAATGGTTATAGTGTTGATGTTGTTAATGGTCGAGCAAGGGCAATATTTGATCTTAGAGATATTGTCAATAGCACATTATGTGATACTGTAATTGACAACAATTGTATTGGTATACCATTTGGATCTATTCACGAACTAGGTGCAAACGTTTATGAATGTTCATCTGATGCAACACCTTGTAAACCAATTTTTAGTAAAAATGGAGATCGAGACGGAAAATATCAAATTGATCAATTTCTTGTATATTCAAAAGAATGGTATTCAGATGATCAATTTACATCACCATCAATACAAGTGGAATCAGGAAACGCAATTGCGTGGTGGATTAAAGCAACAGAACCATTAACAACACGAAGAGGTACAGACCCGTATGCTTTTATTGATGATAGTGTCACAAAGAAATATATGCCGATTCCGATTTCGTTGGGTGGTGTTGGAGATTCAAAATTTTTAAGTGATGTTAGCGAGGAAAATGTTTATTCATTTAAAGGTGGTTTGACCTTAGAAGGACACATCAACAAGGTAAAAGTGGATGATTATCATACAGTAGCATTTATTAACAATGGATATCTATTTAATTGTATGTTAGAATGGATTAGGGTTGAGTATTTTGAAGCTGATGGCACAGCATTAAATGCAGGTAATTTTTTGAATATCAATTCAGGAACAACGCTATATGGTGGTAGCGATCCAAATGCACAAGATCAAGACACATTACAAGATGAAAGTTTGTTATATTTTGGTTGTGGTCCAGCTAATTTAGAGGCACAAAGCATTGATACAACATTAAGACCATTTGCCGCAGCGAATAGAACTTGGGATTTTTACACCATACAAGGATTTAGTGACACGTTGCCAGATGGAAAAGTAACAGATAAATATTATTTTGTTAGACAATGGGATGATTGTAAGGAATTTTTGACTGTTCGTTTAGGGTGGGTGAATAGCAAAGGTGCTTATGATTATTTTAATTTTATGAAAAAATCAGAAATCACAACAGATATCACAAGGACTCATTACGAATCAATGTTAGGTACTTATGACAAATCAGTGTTTAGATATAATGACACAGACAGAGGGAAAAATGTCAACAAGGTTACAGCATTAAAAAAACAAAAAATACAGACTGATTGGTTAACAGAAGTTGAAGCATTAATGATTGAAAGTTTATTGGTATCAACAAATGTGTTTACAATTAAAAACCTTAAAGTAGATGTTGGAACAGAATACACACAACCCGTTGTTATAACAGACAAATCCTTTAAGAAAAAAACATTAATAAATGATGGTATTAAAATAAAATATACAGTCAATATAGAGTTTGCGAATTTAACAAATACAAATAGCTAATGAAAGTACGTTTAGTTGCATATCGAAAAGCTGATACAGATTCAAACTCAAATACGGCTTATGAGTTGGACTTAGAGAATCAACCTAATATCTCATTGAATTTACAATTTGCAGATATACAAGAACCAGCAAAGCGAAAAGGTGGTTTTTCTCAAACTTTTAAATTGCCGTTTTCTAAAACTAATGACACATTTTTTCAGACTTGGTATAATGTCAATTTTGATTCTACTATATTTGATACAAGAGTGCGATTTCCTGCGGTTCTATTTGTTGGAACAATACCACAATTTGAAGGTTTTATACAATTAAAGTCTGTGTATTTAAAAGCTAAATTATATGAAATCACTATAATAGGAACAACATCAAACCTTTTCACTAATATAGGCAATAAAAAACTACAAGACATTTTAGTCAATGATGATGGCACACAATCAAATAGATATAATCACATTCTAAATTACGCAAACATTGAAGCATCTTGGAATGGTTTGTCTAGTTCTTTTACGAATGTTGATGGTGTTTCATTAAGAGATACAGTCGGAAACGTACAAAAAGTTATGTACCCGTTTTCAGTTACAGATACAAATTTTAAATTTAGGGCAGGATCAAACGAGTATTTAGATATGTCACAAGATGATATTGATAATACAGCTTTATATCCAAACGTTGAAGATTCCGTTGAGAAAGCTGTCAATATCACAAATCTAAGACCAGCAATTCAAGTCAAAGAAATATTTAGTTCTATTATTGCAAAAGCTGGTTTTTCGTATACATCTAGTTATTTGTCGAGTGAGTATTTCAGTAGAATCTTTATGACTACTGCAGGGCACGTTACGTATGCTAGACCACCAATTGTCGGTTGGGGTGGTGAAAATACTAATCAATGTTGTGTCGGATCTAGTACGGGAAAGCAAATCAATTATTCAGTACAATATGATTCTGAGGGTGATCCGATTTCACTTGGTGAATGTACAAACGCTGATGTTGGTATTAATTTTGGTGGTTATAATTGGTTGACTATTGTTGGTGATGTGGTCAATCCAATAAATTCAGATTTTGATATTCCATTAGATCCTTTGAATTTATGGTCAGAAACAACCACACCAAACTTTTTTACTAAGACAGATCAAAATATGAATGATGTTAAGATCTCATTTATATTCGATACTAATGGAATAATGACGTGTGGGTGGGAACAATCAGGGGGAACTATGTCAGATACTTGGAATACTTGTATGGTGTGGGTGGGTGCTTTTTATTTAGAATCTGATGGTACTGTTGATATTGAAAATCCAATTGACACAGAATGGATCGAAGTTGATATACCACAATCAGGACAGGTTGATAATCAATTATTGAATTTCAATCTATGGCTTGGTGGTGATGATGGTTCTGAACTTGGTGGCGCACCAATTGGAAGTAAAATTGTTTTCAAAGTTAGATGCACAGATTGGGAACGAAAAGTCGATCCAGATGGAACACCTTATGCTGTAAACATAAAATTTGGAAATCTTGATGGAAATATTAATAACGAATATTTAGGTGGTCAAATGATATTGATCAAAATGGGTTGGATCGGATATGGTGCTAATGTTTATGGACGGCAGATTGATATGTATGAAGCTCTGGGGTTTGATATGAAACAGAAGGATTTTATGAAGGATATGATTGAAAGATTTAATCTAGTTATTGTTAGTGATCCATCAGATCCAGACAACTTAATTATCGAACCGTACACCGAGTATATTGGTAGTGGCGATATAAAGGATTGGACAAATAAACTTGATCTATCAAAAGAGCGTATTGTGAAAGATACCACATCATTACAAAAACGTGATATTTTAATGAATGATCTAGAAGATGTTGATTTGATGAACAAGGCAATAAAAGAAGAAACACAACATTTGAACGTATATGGTCATATTGATATTACTGTTAATAATAATGATTTTGCAAATGGTGAGTATAAGAACAATCCAGTATTTTCACCATATGTAAATCAGAAGGTGTTTCAAGGTGAAGATGATCAAGAAATAACGCATATATTTAATATGCCCGTACAATATGAATGGACAACCACAAAAGTCGAAGGTGGTTATGAAAAGGTCTTAGAGCAAACGAAACCCAAGTTATTTTATTATTGTGGGCGTACAGGTGTGATTGATACAAAGGTTGTTGATTCATCTGAATTTAATAGTGGTAAACGTATTTATATGCACGAAATCCCAGCAGGTGGCACACCAATTGCTCATAGTTTCACACGTTTTCCATTGTGTACACCATTTGAATTACAGCCTGAACTTGATCCAACTGAGGATGATGTGGGTGAATGTCAGATTGTACCAATAACAAGATCATTATATTGGAATCAAAATGGGCCAGTTTGTGGAAACTTAAAGACTTTCAAATGGAATGCAACATCAGCGATACCTGTTAAAAGTATTTATTATACATATTGGTTTCAATACTTTAATACAATATACCATCCAGATTCAAGATTAATGGAATGCTATTTAAATTTGACACCTTCTGATATGTTAAATTTTAAATTTAGCGATCAGATATTTATTAAAGATTCATATTGGTTGGTTCAAAAAATACAGAATTATCAAGTCGGACAAAATGTGTCAACAAAAGTCACATTATTGAAACAAGATGAAGTATATGCAAGTGTATGCGCATTCGCTGATTATGTTGTGGGAACAGTTGGGGATTCTAATGGAAATGAAAGCAACTTGTATCTAAACACAGTTTATTATTGGTGTCCAAAAGAAGATCCAAATTGCACACCTTCTGTATCAGTAGATGATAATTATAGTGGGGTTATGACTGATGAAGCTAGTTGTGAATGCTTAGGTGGTAAATTTATACTTGCATTGCCAGATCCTGTTTCGGGTTTCACACCACCATTTGCAGGGGCAGGAACTTGCAAACCTAATAACAACAGCCCAAATCTAAGAACCTCAAACAAAATTAACAATAGATCAATCTATTCTAATACGAGAGAAAAAAGCATTTTGTCAGGGCGATTAGGTGGCTTGAAATCACCCTTTACAATAGGTACAGATACAGGCAGACATTCAAGACCATTAGTACCTCAAAATGCAAATGACATTGTGATTAAGTATAAGAACACATATAATCGTGCTTTGAATGTTAGGGGTGAAAGTCATAAAATAATTTTATCGGGAACAACCACAGATGATACACCAAGTTATGCGTATGCAGAAGGTGATCCAAAACGTAGCAATATAATAATGCCGAAAGGAACTAATATGATAATGAAAGTAAAAGTATTGTCGACAGTTGTTGGTGGTACTAGTACAATTGCTAAATTAGGATCAACTGAAGCATTAACATATTTTACAGCATTCAATTGTTTGAATGTAGTAGATCAAATTGGTGCAACAGGTGGTGATCGTACAAATTATATAATGAACACCCCATCCGTTCAAACAGCATTGCAAATCCTTCCAAATAATAATCAAATAGAATTTAAGTTAGTTGGTGATGCTAATACAACTAGAGTGTGGCAATTGACAGTTGAGTATGAAATCAACAGCATCCCTTCATTAGATCAAGGATATGGAAACAATTATGCACAATTTCAAAATGGGAACAATATACAATTAGAAAATTTTAGCTATTTAATATGGAATTAAAAGACTACATACAAGACAACGCAAAATTTATTATACCATCAATTGATCACATTCAACTTGTGGAATATAAAAACGAAGAATTAGATTTTGTATATGGAATGGAACAATATCACACAAGTTTTAAAAGAATGTTCAAACAAATAAAAAGAATTATATGTCGATAAAACGTACATTTAAATTAGAGGCTGATGTCGAAGATGCTTTGAAAAAGATTGACAAATTAACAGAATCTGTTGATGATTTAGGTAAGGCACAAAAAGATACAGCAAAAGAAACCAAATCTATTGGTGGTAATTTTAAAGCTATGGGAATTGCTAAGATCACAGCAGGGGTTGGATTGTTGACAAAATTCTTTGGAAGTTTATGGGAACAAATGCAAAAGAACACGCAAATTGCAGACACCGTTAATACTGTTTTCAATTCTATTGGTGTTGCTTTTAAAATGGTGACAGACACATTGATAAATGTTTATAATAGAGTATCACAAAGCACAGAAGGATTTGACGCATTGGGGCGAGTGGTGGTCAATCTTTTAAATATAGGAATTACACCGTTAAAATTAGGATTTCAAGCAATTAAGCTAGGAATACAATCAGCAATGTTAGCGTGGGAAAAATCGTTCTTAGGCGGTAAAGGAAAAGACATTGAGAGAATAAAAGAATTGCAGGCTAATATAGATGAAACAAAAAACAAGATAAAAGAAACAGCAAATGCTGCGTGGGAAAGTGGAAAAGAAATTGTCAGTGATTTTGGTGAAGCTATTGGTGAAGTAAGTAATATCGCAAATGTTGTTGTCGAGGAATTTGAAAAAACATTCGAAGGTGTTACAGTAAAATCAATTTTAAAGCAAGGTCAAGCAATTACACAAACAAAAAAGAATTACGAGTTACTTGCATTAGAACAACAAAGATTGATTGAACAATATGATCGTGAGGCCGAAGTACAAAGACAAATACGTGATGATGTGCGATTAAGTATTGATGAAAGAATACAAGCAAACAATGAATTAGCAACAGTATTAGAAAAACAATCAGATGCAGAAAAAGCGGCGATTCAAGCACAGATCGATTCATTAACAACATTGAATGAATTAGAAGGTCAAACGCCTGAACGAATGCAAGAATTATTTGGATTAAAAACAGAGATGTTGGCGATTGATGCGAAAATTGTTGGATGGCAATCAGAACAAAAAACCAACGAAGCTTCATTGCAAGATGAAAGAGTTGCAAATATGAAAGAGCTTTCAGCAATTGGTCGAAGTGAATTAGAACAAAGATTTTTAGATTTAGAAAATGCAGCAGCAGAACAAAGGTTGTTGGCTGAAAGAACAATACAAGATGAAACATTATTAGCTGAAACACTATTAGCAATTGATCAAGACTTAGCAGACAAGCGAAAAGCTATTGACGATGAAGTTGCTTTGAAAAGACAAGAAAATCTAAATCTAGCATTGCAACAAACTGTACAAGCTGGAACAGATATTCTTGGATCAATGTCATCAATTGCACAAACTAATGAAGCAAAGCAAAAAAAATCATTAGACAAGCAATTAAAAGAAGGCACAATATCGCAGGAAAAATACGACAAGAATATAAAGAAGATAGAAGAACAAGCATTGAAAAGAAAAAAGAAACTTGCAATTCTTGATATATTAATTAGTACAGCACAGGGTGTTGCAGGTGCTATAAAGGGTGCAATGGTTATGCCTTTTCCATTAAATATCGCAGCGTTAGCGACAGGAGTTGCATCTGTATTAGCAGGTATAGCAAGTGCAAAAGCTGTATTAGCAGAAGTACCGGGTGGTGATGATGGTGGTGATGTTGCTGTTGACACAGGTGGTGGTGGTGGTGAAGGTGGTTCAGATCCTTCACAAATAGGTGGTGACTTAGTGCCAAATATGGAAAATGTTGACCAGCCGACACTTGGTGGTGAACCTAGTACAGTACAGGCTTATGTTGTTGAAAATGATATTTCTAATGCTCAATCATTACAACAAGACTTAGAAACACAATCCACATTATAAACAAATTTTAAAAATTTATACTTATATATGTTATGGCTAAAAAGAAAAAATTAATTGAACTTATTATTGATGAAACGGCAGAGCATTTTGGCGTTGACGCAATTAGTGTTGTGAAGTTTCCTGCAATCGAAGAAAATTTCGTTTTCTTCAATCAGGACTTTTTATCACTTGCTAAAATAGATGAAGAAAAAAAACAACTCGTTGGTGCTGTGCTTATTCCAGACAAAAAAATTCCAAGACTAAACAAGGAAACGAACGAGGAGTATGACGTATTCTTTACAAAAGAAACCATTAAACAAGCTCAAAACCTATTTATGTCAAGTCTAAACAACAATAATCATACACTAGAACATAGAGATCCAGTACAAGGATTGACAGTCGTAGAGTCTTGGATTAAGGAAAACAACAAACACGACAAATCTAATTTATATGGATTCAAAAATATGCCAATCGGAACGTGGTTTGTACAAGTAAGTGCAGAAAACAATCCTGAGATTTGGGAAAAGATCAAGAACAAAGAAGTGAGGGGTTTCAGTATCGAAGGATATTTCACCGATAAGCTAATTGAAGCATCAAAAGAAATTGACATTATTGACGAAGTTTGTGAAGATTGTCCTGATGAGATAATGATGGGAAAAATTAAAAGTATAATTCTAGAAAATGAATTAAACCCTGTCGGTAGTTTAGATGGCGAACCATTGTTTAGGAATAAAGATGAAGCGGATTTGTATGCCGAAATGTTTAAAGGCTGTCAAGGTAGTCACGCACATAATGTTGATGGTGTGAAATTATATATGCCCTGTGTGGATCATTCGTCAGCTACTATGAAAAAAGAAAATTCAAAAACAGGGAAAAGATCTTATAAAAAAAAATACAAAATGCTTGAGTATCTTGCGTTCGCAAAAAGAAAAGCAATGTTGAAGTACAGTTGGGATCAATGTATCGCAGATCAAATGAAAGAATACGGCGACAAAGAAACTGCAGCGAAGGTCTGTTCAGCAATTAAAAACAAGACTGTTAGAAGATAGAAAATAAACAATACTAATACTTTTATACTTATTAATGTTATGGGAACTCTAGAAAAAATTTTAAATATGTTAAAAACAAAAAATGAACCAAAATCATACGCTGTAAAATTTTATGCAGAAATGAAATTAGATGATGGTCGTGTCCTTGCTACAGAAGACGAGGAATTTATGATTGGATCTAAGGTGTTTGCAATAAGTGATGATGGTGAAGCTGAAGCATTATCAGCAGGATCGTACACTATGGAAAACGGAAATAAAATGACAATCGGTGATTCATCTGAAATCTTAGACTTAGGCGAAGAAAAAGAAGCCGAAGGTGTTGAAGCAACAGAAGAAGAAACTGAAGAAATGTCAGAAGATGTGAAAGAAGAAATGGCTGATGCAGAAGATACGGATTGGGCTAAAACATTTGAAGAAATGAAAGACCGAGTTGCAAAGCTAGAGGAAAAAGTATTCGGTGAAAAAGCTGAAGAAGAAACAGAAGAGCTTTCAGAAGAAAAAACAGAAATGAGTGCTGAAGATCTAATCAGTGATCTAACAACAGAAATGGAAGATCTAAAAAGTAAAATTGTTGAATTAAGCAACGAACCTGCAGTAGAAGGTATCACATATTCGCCTGAAGGTACTAATGCAACAACAACAATGGACTTAACTAAACTGTCAACTAAACAAAGGGCAGCGTATTATATTAACAATAAATAACAATTAAAATGGCTAAAGAAAATTTAAATAAAAAAAGAAACTTTGATATTGATGTTCTTGCTGATACATACGCTGGAAAATTAGCGTTGCCTTATGTGGCTGCAGCGGTGAAGTCACCAGACACAGTAGCAAAGGGATTCGTAAGACAAATTGATGGTTTAAACAAAAAAGCAGTATTGGGTAATGTTGGTTCGCCAACACCTGTTGTTGCTGATCAATGTGGATTCACAGATTCATCGAGCACAACATTTGACGAACAAGTATTGACATTAACACAATATAAAGTAAATGAAGAAATTTGTCGAGGTACTATTTTCCCGACTTGGATTGGCGAAAATATGGATCGTAACGGAAACCTTCCAACAAACTTTTCTGATTTCTTAATGGCGACAGTTGCAGCGAATGCTGGTCAACAAATAGAAAATGGAATTTGGCGAGGTATTTTAGATGGCACAAACAACTCAGTTGGATTCTTGTCTAATGATGGTGTGTTTAATGCTGATGGATGGGCAGCAAGTGCAACAGCAAGTTTTCAAGGACAAGCAATTACGGCAATAACAAATGCAAATGCAGTAGATCAATTTGCGTTAGTATATGACAAAGCTGTCGCTGAGATACCGGGTATATTATCAAAACCAGATGTGTGTTTCTATGTTTCATTAAAGACATATGGAATGTATATGCAGGAACTTGCGAAGTCTGGAAATGGTCAAGGTATAAATTCTCTTGGTACTGCACAAGCATTACAAGGAATGACATATTTAGGAATTCCTGTTCACGTTTGTCCAGGTACATTTGATGATTCAATTGTTTTAACTTATTCATCAAATATGGTATATGGTACAAATTTAGCAACAGATTGGACTGAAGCTCAAATTATACCAACATATGAATATATGGGTAATGACTCTGTTAGAATCATAATGAACTTTGCTGTCGGTATACAAACTGCAGTAAAGACTGATGGTGTTGTTGGACATACACACTAAGCAATAATGAATTAAACGGGGGATTGCAATACATCCCCCTTTTATTAACTTTTAAAAATAATATTTTATGGCTTGTAATTTAACGAGTGCTCGAGGTGTCGACTGCAAAGATCAGGTCGGTGGTATAAAGCGAATCTTTTTTATGAAATGGAAGTCTAAGCTGTATGATTTGATTGAATGGGATTCAACAAATACGTCTGAGATAAAATCACTTGACGCTGCAGATACAGAAACATACACAATGTATGCGTATGATGTAAGACCGAACACAGCTTCATTATCAACTGCAATTAATTCATCTCCAGAAAATGGAACAACTTTTTTTGAATCTACTATTAATGTTGTATTGCAAAAACTAACTGTAAAAGATCAAGCAGAATTGGATCTTTTGATTTATGGACGTAATGTATGTTGGGTGTTAGATAACAACAATAATTGTTTCGGAATAGGATTCAAAGATGGTTGCGATGTGATTGGTGGTTCAATGGCTACAGGAACAGCAAAAGGTGATATGTCAGGTTATACATTAGACATAAGAGGTCAAGATACACAATTGCCACCAATGATAAAAGCATCAGCTGGTGAGGACAATGCTAAATATCCATTTGATCAATTAGATGATGTAGCATCAATAACTGTTGAGAATCCAACGTACTCATAATCGTTACTTTTTAACATCAAATAAAAGGGGTTTCGTACCCCTTTTTTTGTACACTAAAAAACAATAATCAAACTTTTATACTTATAGTAAAGATATTATGGCTTATAAACTAAAAGATGAATGGAAGGGTAAAAGAATACACAACGTGTATCGTGACTTAGAATCAATGTCACAAAAGGATATTAAAAAATTGACTGAAGCTAAACGGAACTTGTATTTTGTAGAAGAAAAACCAAAACCAAAACCAAAAAAGAATGTGGAAATTGAAAAAGAAATATGAAGGAAAAATGCTTCATTGTATTGATAAAATGAGTAGTAAAGAAATTGAAATATTAGAAGAAAATGGTCTTGATTTTTTAAATAATTATTTTGAAAAAGTATGATTCAGATAATACAAAAATATAATGTCGCATATTTTAATTATATTAATTTGAACCTATATGACACAGCTAATGGCAAATTAACTTTGGATCTAGGATATAGACCATTGTTTTCTATTAAGAGTCAGCAAACGGGAAGTGTGAAAAATTTTATGCCAACGACTGCATCATTAACAAAAAAAGAACGATATATTGCAATGTTAGTTATTACAACAAATTCAAACAATGAATCGATAGGTTTGATCAAATTAGGCAATGATGATTTTCCTTATGGCTTTTATGATGTTTCAATATATGCTAATACAAGTGATGACAACTTAGACCCAGCATTCGCAAGTTCAAAAATATTCACAGGTCTTATGAACTTGCAGCAAGATAGTAATGCGAGTGTTGAGTACAAAGAGTATGAAGAAAATGATTCAGATACAATGTCTGTATACATAACAAATAATATCAATTAATATGAATTTAAATTTAATAAATTTATCACATTATAATATACCACACTTAGTAGAAAAAGCAGATCAAGATTGGATCTCATTTGGCGAGGACAATTTATATCCGAACTATTTATTAGATCTTTTTCTTGGTAGTGCTATCAATGGTGCATTAGTGAAATCAATAGGATCAATGATTTATGGCGAAGGAATTGCAGCGACCAATGTTGATGAATCAATCAACACAAAAGAATCTTATTTACGATTATCAGAATTACTACAAAATTCAGATGATGATGTTTTAAAAGATCTTGCAATGGATCTAAAATTGTTTGGTGGGTGTTATGTCAACGTAATATGGTCGAGAGATAGAACTCGCATTGCTAAATTAAAACACATCCCTTGTCAGTATATAAGAAGTGGAAAAGCAATTGATGGTGAAATACAAAAATACTATTATAGTGCTGATTGGTCTAAGCATAAAAAAGCAGAATATCAACCAAGACCATACCCCGCATTCAGCACAGAAGATAGAACACAAGCATCACAAATCTTAATGATTAGAGATAAAAACCCAGCATTGTTTTATGGTTTCGCACCAGATTATATTGCTGCGACTGATTGGATTCAAATGGAATTAGAGATCGCACAGTTTCATTTGTCTAATATAACAAGTGGAATGACACCATCAATGCACGTTGGATTTACGAATGGTGTACCGACCGAAGAAGAACGACGAACTATTGAAAGACAAATAAATCAAAAATTTTCTGGCACAGGCAATGCTGGAAAAATACTACTGACTTTCAACGACGGAACAGAAACAGCACCAATCATTGAACCTATACAAATGAATGACGCACAGAATGCTTGGGTTGAGATGTCAAAGCAATCCGTGAATCAGGTTCTTGCCGGTCACCGAGTGACATCACCGATATTATTTGGAATACGTGCAGAAGGTGGTGGACTTGGAAATAATGCTGACGAATTGCGTGATGCTTATAGCTTATTTAATAATACAGTCATAGTACCCTTCCAGAACACACTTTTAAAAGGTTTAGAGAAGATATTTCACGTGAATGATATAAACCTTGATTTGTACTTTAAGTCGCTTAAACCAGCTGATTTCATTGACTTAGAAGTTACGCAAACACAAAGCGAAGAAGATCAAGAAAAAGAAGGTGTTACAAAAGAAGATGAAGAAACTGAAACAATAGAAACACCAATTGCAGTAGAAGATGAAGAAACAGAAGATCAAATAATGGAAGAACCACAAGAAAATGAAGCGTCATATAATGGTGCTCAGATTAGTAGTGCGATTGATATAATTGCAAAAGTACAAGAAGGTGTATTGACTAAAGAACAAGCAACAGTATTTTTAATTCAATTTCTACAATTGCCACCTGCAGTTGCAAAAGGTTTTTTTACTGAAGGTGATTCAGCTGTTGAAAAACTTGCTGAAGCAATAAGCAAAAAAAAAAGCAAATCACAAATTGATTTATCAGATGACGAACTAGATGTTATTTTTGATGACTTAAAAGGTGAGCAAATGGACGAACATTTATGGGAAATTGTTGATGAAAAAGACGAGGGCGAAATTGATGACTACGAGGAATGGGCGAAGAAATTAATCAAAGAAAATAAAGAAAAATTTGCAGACGAAATAAGAAGTAAAGAAGATCAACCAAGTTTATTAGACAAATCATATTATAGAGTTAGATTCAAATACATTAAAAAGAATCGAAAAGCAAATAAAAAAGGAAATGGAACACGAAGGTTTTGCAGAAATATGATGAGATTGTCAAGTTATGGGTTTGTGTATAGATTAGAAGATATCGACAAAGCAAGTCGAGAAGGTGTAAACAAGCAATTAGGACACAAAGGAAGGGCGTATGATTTATTTAAATGGAAGGGTGGCAGATGGTGTAAACATTCTTGGAAGGTGATTTTATATAGATTAAAAGATGGTACTGAATTACGAGAAGGTCAAAGTTTAGATGAAGATTACAAAAAAGTGAACAGTATTCCAAAAACCTATGCACCAAGACCACGAGGAATAGATATAGCAACAGGTGTTGCAAATGAAAGTAATGATTGGTATAAATACCCAGGAACAAAATAAGATAAAAATATGGCTATACAACACACACTTTATATAAGTTCTACACGATTAAAACGTGATACAGCAATTGGTGGTTCAGTCGAAAGCGATTTAATTATACCATACATATTATTGGCACAAGATATGAACATATTGCCTGTACTCGGAACGGAATTAGATAATAAACTAAAAGATGAAATACAAGCTGGAACATTAACAGGAGTATACAAAACACTTGTTGAAACATATATACAGCCTGCGTTAGTGCAATTTGCATTTTCTCAATTGATTCCATACCTAAGATTAAGATTCAGTAATAATTCCGTTGTAATTATGGGTGCAACAGAGCAATCATCAAGTGCCAGTTACGATGATTTAAAACCTTTAATGGACACGGCAACTGATGCAGCAGAATTTTATCGTCAACGAATGATAGATTATTTACAAAATAACACAGGATCATTTCCTGAGTACAGTAGCAATAGTGGTTCAGACCTTGATCCAACAACCAACAATTATTTTTCCGGAATTAATTTAGAACCAACAATGCCAAGAAGTAACAGATTGAAAAGCTATTTACAAGGCGCAGGAATTACAATTTATGGGTGTTAAAAGAAAAGAATATATCACAAGCAAAGCAAATTTTAAAAAGCTAAAAAATTATATTAAAAAATTAAATTATGGCACAACGATTGACAGACAAAACAGCGTTAGCAGAACAGACAGGAACGGGTGATCTTTATATGGTGGTCGATGTTTCCGATTCTTCTGGATCACCTGAAGGTACATCAAAAAAAATTGATTCACAATATGTTATTCAAACAGATAAATTTTCTTTAACAAATACGCAAGTCAAAGACCTTGACACAGCTCCAATAACATTAATAAGCGCATTGACAGGATATATGTCAACAATATATAATGTGACTGTGTTGTGTACTTATGCAGCACCTCAAGAAATAGCACGAAAGAATTTGATTTTTGGATTTGATGAAAGTGTCGATACTGAGTATTGGGGTTTAGCGGCTGATTGTATGGATGCTAAATCAACAGATTGTTCTTATGTGATTCACGCAGAAGGTGGCGCAAGAAATCCAACGTGTGCAATTCCACTTTTAAATAGACCATTCAAAGTATGGGCAGAGGGAACAGGATTTGGTGGGGGTTGGTCTTGTGATATTTACGTAACATACGCTTATACTAAAATTTAATAATGGAAAAACTTGAATACTTTGGATGTTTCTTTTGTGGAAACCTTTTAACAGTTGGAATGATACCAACACAAACAATAGCAGAAACAATCATTTTAGGACTTCTGGGGGGTTTTGTTGCTATGCTTAGTAAGGACATATATAATTTTGTTAAAAGTTTCTTAAACGGCAAATAATGGATGATTTCAAGTATTTTAGTTGGAACGAGTTTGATTGTAAGAGTGGAAAAGGAAAAGGCGTAGACAATATGAATAAGGAATTTGTCTGTCTTTTGGATGATGCAAGAGGTTTTGCAGATGTTCCATTTAAGATTACGTCAGGATATAGAACACCAGAATATAACAGGGCGTTATTAGAACAAGGATATAAAACATCTAAAAATTCATCACACACAAAAGGATTGGCAGCTGATATATATGTTAAAGATTCTTATATGAGATTTAGAATAGTGACGGCATTAATGATCGTTGGAATAAGCAGAATTGGAATTGGAAATAATTTCATTCATTGCGATATGGACAAAGAAAAACCACATCAAGTTTTGTGGACTTATTACTAATTAAATTATTTACTATGACAGATTTTATTTTTTCAAATTGGTTAGAATTATTAATTGGCTTTATGGCTTTCATTAAAATTGTTACTAACCTAACACCAACAGAAGATGACAATCAGGTTTTTTCATATTTAGATAGCATCTTCAATGCAATAATACCAAACTATAAAAAAGGGGGTGGACAGCATGAATAATATATTAAAATTTATAGACATCACATCAATTTTTAAAGACAAAAAATTCGGTGATTTAAAAAGATGGTCAGCGAAAAGGACTATCGGTGGCGCAATAGTCATATATGCTCTTAATACTATGGGTGAAAGCATTAGTTGGCAGGGTGTTGTGCTTTGTGCTATCGGTATTTTGCCGTTATGTTTATCTATGTTTGAATGTAGAAAGTGTGATAAAAAATGTAAAATTTGAATTATTACAGACCTAGAATATCACGCACAGAATGGGATCTAATAAAAGATTTAAGAAACAATAACAATACCGAAATCAATAATATACTTGTGATCGGTGACCTTCACGAGCCGTTTTGTCTTGACGAATATCTTGATTTTACAATACAAAAATATATAGAGTTTAGCTGTAATGAAGTAATATTTATCGGTGACATTATCGACAACCATTACGCCAGTTATCACGAAACCGATAGTGATGGTATGGGTGGTGCTGATGAATTAGATCTTTCAATAAAAAGAATTTCAAGGTGGTATAAAGCATTTCCAAAAGCAACAGTAATTATAGGAAATCACGATCGTATGGTGATGCGTAAAGCGAAGACATCATCAATACCTTCTAAATGGATTAAATCATATAAAGAAGTATTGGAAGTACCGAATTGGAATTTTGTTGAAAGGTATGAAAAGAATGGTGTGCAATATATTCACGGAGAGGGTGGCACAGCTAGGACAAAATGTCGAGCAGATATGATGAACACGGTACAAGGTCATTTACATACACAAGCATATACAGAGCATTATGTCGGAAAAAAATTCAGAGTATTTGGAACGCAAGTGGGGTGTGGTATCGACCACGATTCATACGCTATGGCGTACGCTAAATACGGAAAAAAACCAGCAATCGGGTGTGCTGTTGTTTTGAACAACGGAAATTTAGCTGTAAATTTACTAATGAAACTATGAGCAAAGAAAAAAATTTATATCACGAAAAATTGCAAATAGGTGCGTATTATACTTATGACAAAAACAATAAAAAAGTTTATGATGTCAAAAGCATAAGACAAAACCTAAAGCAATTGATCGAAAAAATAAAATAATACTAAGCTAAACAGTATTCTTTTACGGTGGCGTTCTTCCCGTATCGGGTAGGAACACAGATATATTTGCTCTTAATTGAAACCCCTGATTCTTTCAAATCTCTAATTGTACCTTGTAGATCTCCAATCCCTAAATCAATCATTGCAGTTCTTGTTGTTATTGTTTTTCCTTTGCTTAGATAATCAAAAACTATCTGTTTGTGAGTACCCCATTTAAAATTTGTATTCATAATTGTTCAATATGTTTAATGGTTTGTTTTTTAATGTATTCAATTTCGTCTTTACTAATCCAAGACAATAGTTCAAAAGCTGAAAATATGATAGTTATATTTTCTCCATCTTCATCTTTTCCTGATAAAAAAACCTCATTGTCTGAACACGAAAAGGTATTAATATCGTGTATGTGTTTGTATATTATTTCTTTCATTTTATTAAATTTTTAGGGTGAAACATTTCATTTGGCCCGTACATATATTCTCTATGTTCTTTTGAATCTTTTTCAAAGTAGTCAATGAATTTAAAAGACGATTCATCTTTTATCAATTTAGAAACAAACTTTTCAAGATCATTTTCTGTGGCAAATAGTTCTATTTGATTATACTTGTATTTTAAATCTGTTATTTCAAGATTAAGGTTGTATGGATTATCAACACCACAATTGACAAATCCTTTTCCTGTTATGATCCAATTTTTCATATATTTATTTTTTTAGAATGTTCATTGCATTTAGAACAAACATCTGATTCATTAATTAATTTAGCGTTACAACAATTAGAAACTTGTTCAGTAATTCTTTCAAATAATACTTTTACACCTGTTTCAGCCAAGTATTTCCAATCATCTTTTGCTTTGTATTCTAACCAATCTAAACGACCCTGTTTAGTTGATACGTTTATTTCTTTTATTTCAATTGTTCTCATATTAATATAGTTATTGTTTCACCTTCTATTGATTCTAATTCTTTTTGATGTTCTCGAACTAGGTCTAATTTTTCACTCAAAGAATCAATATAAAAATGACCATTAATTCTTTTTGCATCTTGTCTATCTTGCATTAGTCTTAATTCTAATGAATCTAATGCTAATTTAATAATTGATTTATTCATTGTTTTATATTTTAAATAATTAGTATTATATTAAATCACTTAGTAATTCGCCTGTGCTTTTACCACTTTTTGTAATTTCATAGCTAGGATCTTGACCTGTTAACAAAACATCATCAATTAAATCATTTATACTAATAAATTGTTTTGTGTAATAATCACAATTTAAACTATAATGATTCTTTAATACATTTTTCATTTTTAAATAATTTTTAAATTAATAATAGTACAAACATATAAAATAATTTTAATACTAACGGATATGGAAATGACTATTTATTAACAGTGACATTGTTAATAACTATTAAATTAATTTTAGTATAAGTCAAATATAATTAATATAATTGTGTCTTAATCTTAAAAAATGAATTATGGCAAAAAATAAAGAACGCCAAGCGATAATCGAATTGGCTATGTTTGAACATAAGGTCACAAAAAAAGAATTAGCATCAGAATTAGGTTTATCATATCCAACAATGCTTTCAAAATTGAAAGATACAGGAACATTGTATTTGAGTGAAGCTGATAATCTAAGTGCTTATTTAAACATTGATCTTTATAAATTAATAACTTTAAAAAATAAATCCAATGAATAAAAAAGATATATTAAATAGATTGTTTGTTGAAAATAATTTAACAGACGAAGATGTTTTTAAACATAAATTTTACACAATCATAACACGAAGTGGAATTGACAAAATTCAAAGTGCAAACAATATAGATATTACATATGCTTTGAGGTTCAATTCTGTTGATTGTAAATGTGTAATAATAAAAGCAACAGCAAAAATGGGTGAAAAATATATTGAAACCTATGGTGAAGCATCACCATTAAATACATCTAATAGTTACCCAGTAGCGATGGCCGAGAAAAGAGCAATGTCACGTGCTGTATTAAAATTGGCAGGGTTCTATGAACATCAAGTATTTGGTGAAGATGAAGCAGACGCATTTAAACGAAGTAATAATCAATAAAAAAATAGATATGTATACAATAAGAGGTAAAATCATAAACATAGAAGATCAACAAATAAATACAGACAAAGGTGATTTTCTAAAAAAATTAGTAACAATAGAAGAAATAACTGATTTTAAAAACCAATACCAATTTGAAATCTTTGGTGAAGAAAAAATTAATTTAATTGAGCATAGCAAAAAACTATCTCAGGGTCAAATAGTTGATGTTGATTTTTATATAAAAAGCAGAGAATACAAAGGAAGGTTTTACAATTCTTTAATGGTCAAAGATGTTAGAATAAAAGAAGGAAAAACCATTGAAAACATTACAAACAATAATACACCATTTTAATATTCTGAAAGTGCCTGTCTATAATACTTGATTTATTTGTTAGTTATTCTCTATATTTAGACAGGCATTTTCTTAAACCTTTAATTATGAAAAAAACTTATTTCAATCACGATTCAACAGCACGTTTTGATATACGAGTAATAAAATTAAGATCAAAACTAGGATATGAAGGTTACGGGGTATTCTGGGCGTTATTAGAATTGTTGTTTACAGAAGAAAATAAATTATGTATAGATGATTATGATTCTTTGGCGTTTGGTTTACAATGTGAATCTGATGTTTTAAAACAAGTTATTGAAGATTTTGATTTGTTTGTATTAGAAGATGGATGTTTCTATTCAAGGCGTTTAAATAATCATATTGAAGAAATAAACAACAAGTCAATTAAGGCAAAAGAAAACGCATCTAAACGATGGAAAAATGCAAACGCAGAGCAATTGCAGAACCAACGCAATGCTAGTATAAGTATAAGTAAAAGTAAAAGTATAGAAGATAAAAGCAAAAGTATAGAAAATAAATTATTGGATTTTAAAAAATCCATTCAATCAATTGAAGGAATTAGTGAAGATGATAAAAACGCATTCATTGATTATTGGACTGAACCAAATAAGTCAAAAACTAAATTGAGATTTGAACTCGAGAAAACTTGGGATCTATCACGTAGAATAAAAAGGTGGTCAAGTAATAATTTTAATAAACAAAAATCAAGATTTCCAGACTACTTTGATTCATTATTAATGAAACGTATGGACGATTCATCTAAAAAAGAATACGAACAACACTTGAAAAATTTAGGATATACAACAGAATATAATCCAAATGCAGGTCAAAAATGGATTAAGAAATGATTGAAATAATAAAACATTTATTTGGGTTTTGTGGTGAACCTCATATTAATATATTTACAAT
>CAACVF010000018.1_pt1 | contig 31126 bp, 35 predicted proteins | sample 2381781 | NCBI WGS metagenome assembly CAACVF01 (sample SAMEA5211967, study PRJEB30684) | marine metagenome | biome: Marine; feature: Epipelagic; material: Water | collected 2015-10-15 | depth 60 m | reverse complement strand
TTTATTAGTGGCTAAAGTGGCCATTGTAGCCTTAGCTAAATCTTGACTATCTCCTCCTTCTACTAAACCTAATAAATAATTTACTTCTTTTTTTAATTCATTAAAAGGAGCAAATTGGGATAATATGGGTTCAACTTTAGGATCTGATAGGACTTGTTCAATTTCAAATACTTTATCAAAACTATTTTTTAAATCGTTTATATTAAAAGATACTTCTGATACAAATTCTCTTCCACCAGCATCCCTTAAAGCTCCTACTAAATTTTGTACTCCAAATAGTCTAGTTATTATAGTTCTAGATTCTGTGTCATCTTTAAATTTACCCAGAGTAATTTTTGTATTATGTTTAGGATAAGATTTAACTTCAACTTGTTTCCCATTAATAACTAAATCTGCTGCTGATCCTCCTCTATTTTCGGCTGCAGAGCCACCTGAGGTGTTAAAAAGCCAATAAAGGGAAACTTCACCATTTCCTACTCCAGCGTTAGGTTTAATTTTAAAAAGTTTTAAAAAAGCTTCTTTATCTTCGGGTGATATTTTAAAAGGGCCAGATTGAATTTGATATTTACCTTTAGCTTGAGGAACATTTCCCTCAAAAGCTGTTTTTATTAAAGAATCAAAGTCATTATCTTGTTCCTGTAGTAAGTTATTGGTTAATTCAAATAATAAGTCTTTATCTTTAGGATCATTAATGTCAGGGTATCCTTTAGGGAATTTATATGAAACTTTATGTAAAAATTGTTCTATTATATCCATTTTATAAATCTTCTACAGAATCGGGTACAGCAGGTTCTGGTGGGGTTTCTGGGAGAGGATCAGAGATTGAGGGAGTGTCTCCTTCTAAATTGTCATCAAAAGATGCTTCAGTTTTAGGAGTAGAAGCATAATCATATCTTAGTAACCTAGAAATAGCTTCAGATGCTTGTTGCTGTTCTGGGAGGGATTCTAGGAAATATTTTTTGCCTGCTACTTGAGCTACAAATAAACCTTTATTAACATCCTTACCATTATAAACTAAATAAAAATCTGCTCCATTTACTAATTTAATTCTAAATGTAGTAGGACGGGGTGCCACCCAATCTATATCTTTAATAAAAGGTTCAAATTGAAAATCAAATAAATCATCCATTATTTTCTGTAATGGGGGGAATTGGTTTATTACAGGGAAGGGGCTAAGTTCTTTAGCAATATCCTTAGGATCAGCTAAAGGGTCGGATTTTTTAGCGTATGCCTTTTTAGCTAGCTTTTTAATTTTTGCTATAAACTCAGATTTTTGCATCCTTATTTTTCATTAGCTTTTTATACCTACGATCTTTTTTATGTGCAGGGTGAGTTGGTGGTCGACCCGCTAATTTTTCTAATTCATCTTTAGAAAGAACTTTATACTCTTTATCTTCTTCTTCTAATTTACCTTGTTCAGCATTTTTGCTATTAGCATAATCTTTAGCATCCTTCATAGTTTTGAATTTTCCTACAAGAACACCTCTTTCACCTGTCATATCAAATGGCTCACCTTCCCAAACATCAAACCACCCTTGGGGAGCTGCTGTGGCTACATACTTAGCATCTGGGTTGCTTTTAAGGTGGTGTTCTGCTACTAAGTTTAGTTCTAATGCACCATTAATAAAATTTTGTAAAGTATCAATATTGGCATTTACTAATTCAATAGGAAATTGGAAATTAGGTAAAAAAGTTTTAATGGATTTTTCTACTTCACTTTTGTATTTATTACCTATTTGTGGAGATTTGAGTGTTATTCCAGCCCAGGTTTTAAGAAGATCTGTGGCATTTTTAATATCACCTTGCTTAATTTTTTGGGTAGAAGTTTGAGCAAATTGTTTTATCTTTTTAAGAAAATTTTCTTCAAATACTTGTTCATTAGTTTTTTTATTACTAATAGCTTTTTCAATAGCCTCTCCCCTTTTTTCTTCATAGGGGGAAAGTTCACCGTCTTTATTTAAATCCGCTTTTTTAGGATTTTTTAATTCTTGTTGAGTGAATTTACCAGTCATAGGATTATAATTAGCGGGTAATTCGTCTTGAGTAGAAATATAGGGTTTTGGGGTTTTAGGTTTTTGACCTAATTTCTTAGTTAACGCAAGTAAAATATTTTCCTCTAAATCAAAGGCTTTTTTAAACTTTTTTACATTTTTTTCCCTTTTTTTCATTTGTCCTTTAGTTAATCCTTCTTTAGGAGTTTGGGGTTTACCATGTTTAGCCAAATTAGTAGCTAAAGCATAAGCTAATGATGTCTTTTCTTTTTTAGACATCTTATCTAATTTGGTCTTTTTTTTTGCCATTATACTTCTTTTTCTACGTCTTTGAACTGAGTTTTGGAAGAATATTTAGCAGAGTTAAGGATTTGATTGGCAAGTTCAAGTTGGCCCATTCCTTTAGCTTTTCTAGCTAATTTAACTAATTCATCCGTAACGTCATCTATGTCTTGTTCCCCTGTAGGTTCAAATGAAGGTTTATCAAAGTCAAAGGTTTCTGCGTCAATTTCTTCGTTATCATCAGATATTTCTTCTTGCTCATTAAGAGTTTCAAGAATTTCTTCCTTTAAAAAGTTTTTAAATTCTTTTACTGTTATTGTAGCATTAGGTACTTTTTTAGCTATTTTTTCAACATCTTCAACATTATTAACTACAACTTCAGTTTCTTCTTGTAGTGAGTGAAGTTCTTTTATTTGTTTTTTTAATTCAGAAAGTTTCATTTTATTGTATTATTTGGATTTAGCTGCTTTTTTACCCCATGTTTTACCTTTACCCGGATCTTTACACTTTGATGGTGTAGGTTTACATGCTGGGTATTTAGCACGCTTTTCACCTTTTTTTCTACCGCAGGCTTTATATCCTCCCTTACCATCGGGAGCGTTACAATCAACCCACCCCCCTTGTTTACCTTTAGGGCCAGATCTTTTAAACCAAGTACGTAAAGTTTCTTTTTTTTTCTTTTCTAAAATAGATTGAAGTGCTTCTTGTATTTGCTCTTCTTTTAAACCTTTCCATATATTACCTTTACGACATCTAACTACGGCTCCACTTTTATATGCAGAAGGTTTTTTAAATTTTCTATCAGCAATACGAAGGCACCTATCGCGTTTTTTTGCTTTTTTCTTTTTTTTACGGTTTCTAGAAGTTTTACCTTTTCTTTCTAAAACAGCTTCAATTGCTTCTCTTACAACGTGTTTATCTAAGAGATGAGCTAGATCAACTTTAAATTCGTCTGTATCTCCTATTTGGTGTTTGTTTAAAAGGTGCTCAAGATCAAATTTAAATACAGTTTTATCATCTACTTCTATTTTTTTCTCATTAAGGCCACCAGGAGCAGTTAATTTTTTACCTGTAGTGGCATTTTTATTATATCCGCAAGTTCCTTCGTTAGTGGCCATGTTACATATAAATATATGAAATTATTTAATCTTTAAATTTTCAAGGAATTCTAAACCTTCTTGTAATTCTTGTTCTAATTGTTCTTTACTTTTACCTCCTTTCCAATTCTCTACATCTCCAGCTTCAGTAACATAATTAGCATTTGATTCTTTTATATGGTCTTGCATAAAACTTTTGTACCCATTAATAGCAGACTGGACATGTTGGTTTCTTAAGTTAGTAAAATATTCTTCGGATTTGCCTTGCTTTTCCAACTCAGCTTCATAATCTACAACACAATCGAAACATTTTTGGTATGCTGGGAATACTTTTTTGTCTAATTCTTTCTTCATTAAAGTATTACACTCCGGACAAAATAAAGGGATGGTTCCCATCTTTTTAAATTTATCCATTTTAGTAATATTTTGTTTAATACCATTTTTAATAGTCCATTTGCGACCATTTTCTTCCCAAATATCTCCTTCTGTGTGGTGTTTATATTTTTTAGAATAACCTACCCCTTCAGTAGTGCGAGACGTGGTATCTCCTGTGATAAGGTTGCGTGCTCTTTGAACGTCTTTTTTGGAGAATTCTTTTTTTAAAACATTATTTTTCATTTTTTATAAGGAAACTTTTTATTTAATTTTTCTTTACGTTTGTCGCACCCACAATCACCTTTAGTTATTTTTTCTACTAAATCTTTAATGCCGGTTGCTTTAGTTATCTTTTCAATACTATCCCCTAATCCCTCACTTTTTTTGGTCATTTCTTTATCTATCTTAGTTATTTTGTAATATATTCTTTTTTTCATCTTCCCATTTTCTAAATAAAATATTACCATTTTCATAAGCTTCCCTTTCAATTTGTTCTAAATTATCATCATCATTAGTATTAGTAGTATTACTATGATTTAAAGTATTACTTAAATTTTGGTGATGATGAATTAATTCATGGGCATATGAACGTAAGATATCTTTGGGATGTCTATCCATAGTGTACAATGCTACTAACTTTTGATTAGGATCATAATAAGCAGTCCTACCTAATAATTTTTCGGCATTCTCAATATCATTATCAATAAATTTAATTTTAGGATATGGTTTTAAATTTAAACCATTATCATCCATGTATTGAGTTAATGAAATAATTTGAGGAGTAAGTTCTTCTTTTAATTGCTTATACCCAGAACCAAAAGGAGCAGCTTTTTGATTGTGATTAGGAGCTACATTTTCATTAGCTTTTTTCTTTTGTTTTTTTAAACGTTGTGTTTTAGCTTTAGAAGCTTCTTTACGTTTTGTAATATAATCTAAAGCGGATTTTAAACGTTTTTTAACCTCGGGTTTTTTAGCTCTACCGTATGCTGCTCTAACTCTTTGATGGATTAAATTAATTACTTGTGATTGACGGGCGTGGGATTTGGATTTGAATGATTTTTTAGATAAAGTATCAACAATATCTTGTCTAGTAGAAAATTTAATTTTTACTGTATCTTTAGGGTTTTCATCTGTGTATAATCTTCTACCACTGCCTTTTGGTTTTTTACCTGTTCCTTTTTTAGGATCTTTTTCATGTAATTCAACTTTTACATCAGGAGTTTGAAAATTCCTTTTACGCATAATAGTTTTAGCAATAGCTTTATCTGCTATTTTCATAAAGGGGATATTAATATTAGTTTTACTATCTGTTGCTACTACACTTTTATATTGATTAAGAAAATCAATAAATTCTTTTCTATTATCTCCTAGTTTAGTAAAAAAATCTTCTAATTCAAGATAATCAATTTCAGGAGTATTTCTAGGATCATTTAATCTATCAAAAAAATGTTTACTTGTAAGTACTACATCTATAGGATTTAATTCCCTATCAGCTAAACTATCTAGATCTTCAACGTCTTGTTGATCAAAATCTTCTTCTATATTATTCCTTGTTACATTAGTAAGCATATTCCAAATTTCATCTACTTCTGGGATGTTTGGGATAAATTGGAGGAATGTTTCCTTATCATTATCTAATATTGCTTGTCTAGCTTTAGTTCCACTAACACCATCACTTGTTATTATTTCTTTGAATTTTACGTTTTGATAAACTAGTTTACGAAGTGATTTGGTACGAATTGCTACATCTTTTAAATCCCCCTCATTTCCTTCTCGGGTACCTATAAAATAATAAATAGTTTCATCTGGGTTTTTTCTAGCATAAGAGTATATAGCTCCAATAGGAGGTTTATTATCAGGGGATGTTATTACCTTTACTTTACTTGGGAGGTATTTTTTATATATGCTCCAAATAGCAAGTGAATCAGCTTGAGTAATAGTATCACGTGTGCCACTTCCTACTATAATAATTAACTCATCCATTTCAGGATTTTCTTTTAAAGCTAATTTTACTACTTCTAAATGTCCTAAAGTTGGAGGTTTAAATCCTCCTGCAAACATTCCAACTATTCTTTTTTTAGGTAATGTATCTTCACCTAAAATTTCTTTTACTAATTCTTGAGCTAAAGGATTCATGCTAAAAAGGATTTTAATTTAGACTGTGCTTCTTCTCTAGAGACTGAGGAGTTGATTATATCTGCTACCCCTTTATCACTTAATAATGCTTTTATTTCTTCGGCATCTTTAGTCTTTCGATCATCGGATTTTGCTTGTTGAGCAGGGGTTTTAGGTTTAGTACCCTTGGGGGTAAAAGGTTCAAGATATTTAGTTACTATATCTTCTAAATCTGTTAATTTTTCATCCCCTAAAGTATTAGCTACCGAGACAAAGTTGCTACCAAATAATTGTTTATAAGGAGCATAATTTTGAGTTACACTTTTCCATGTTCTCATTACTATAGCAGGTGCTAAACTTCTATCTTCCCCACCAGATTTTTCAAATCTATCCTGGTTTTGTTTTAAAGAGCGCTCTAAATCAGAGTAAACATAAAGCATAAATACTTCATATCCTGCTTCTTCAAGTTCATCTTTTAGTTTGGAAGTTTCTTTTAATGAAGCACCCGTGCCATCTAATATAAATGATTCTTTTCCTCCTATGGTGGCTGCTAAATTATTTTTAAATTCTTTATTAGCTGCCGCCATTGTTTTAGCTTGGTTACTTCTTTCCTCAGGGGTAGCGTTTTTTAAATCTAACGTTATATTAGCTTTTTTTAACATAGGGACATAAATATCGTCTACGTTTAATACTTTTAAACTTCCTAAGTCTAAACCCCTTAAAATATACCCTTTTCCCGCTCCAGGAGCACCTGCTAGTATGATGGCTTTAGGTTTACCCTTAATTTCTTGAAGAATATCATATAATTTCATAGCCAAATGTTTGCTATAAATATTACAAATCTCGTTTAGCTGAGGTTCTAAATTTGGTAAAAGTGGGTTTGTGGTTTGGGTTTTCTAAATCAAATAAAGTACGGACTGCTCTATAGATATCTAGGTTTTCTTCTATGGTTCTAGATGATTCATACATTTCCCATCCTTTACCTTGCATTTTACCTTTTTTAGAACCTCGCTTAGAAGATTTTAACCATAAAATACCAGTACGATTTACTTTTTTACCATAACATTCTTCAAAACATTTAGCATACATTGCTGCTTGTAAATCATAAGTAGTTTGGAGGTGATTAGACGTTTTAAAATCTATAACCCATAATTCCCCATCAATCTCACAAACTAAATCACAAGTACCTGCTACTTTTAATTCATCTGAGAATAGGTGGACTTCTGCTTCAACTAGTGTAGGTTTATATTCTTCCCACCAATCAACAAATTTTAAGAACATTTGCCAGACATGAGGGGGATACATAGGTCTACCATGTTGTAAGAAACTCATTTCATCACCATTTAAATAAGCTTCAATCATTTCATGAACTTGAGTACCTTCTTCTGAGGCTCTTTTAACAATATAGTCTGATGAGTATCCTACTTTTTTTAACCAATCCTCAAAAAATTTACCTTTAGGATAATAGGATAAAACATAGGTTACTGAAGGATAATATTCCCCATTTCTCTGGTAGTACCTTCCATCAGGTAAAGTTATTTGCTTAGCATCATCTGATATTTCTAATACTCTGTTGTATGCTTTTTTAATTTGTGTCATAGGGCTAATTTTTTAGCTAAAAGCCCGGATAATGTTAAGGGAGTAGACTTTTGTATTAATTTAGTAAAATTTGTAAATCCTAATTCGCTGGGGTCTTTATCATCCATTTCTAGTAAATGAACCTCTTTACCCTCGTTCATAAATCTTTCGCAAAATTTAAGAGCAGATTTTATAGCATCACTATCAAGTGCAATGTATATTTTTTTAACTTTAGAAGAAACGATTTTCTTCATTAGATTCGTTTGAATATTTTTTCCTAAAAGCGGGATAGCATTCCTTTTGATGGCTATGGCATCAAATGGTCCTTCGCATAATACTAACGGGCTACTCCAGTTTATAAACATTTCAAATGGTACAATATCACGGGATACTGATGGGTTTTTATATTTTCTGAAGGGTTCTTTTTCAAAACTACGAGCTGTGAAATAGTTTAAATTACCATTAGCATCATAAGAAGGGATGATAACCATATTTTGGTATTCTCCACTTTCACAATAACCAATATTATATTTTAAAATATCATTCATAAAAATACCTCTTCGCTTAAGATAAGCTAAAGCATGTTTACCCATAATGTCTGAGGGGGAATCTATAAGTGAAGTGAATTCTGAGGGGAGTGTAATAGTATTTACTATTTCAACTTCTTGCACAAATTGACCTTTAGGTACTAATTTTTGGGCTTCTTCGATATACCCATATGATTTAGATCTTTTGAGTAAAGATACAATTGTTTTCCCTCGAGTATTACATACCCAACAATGCCATGGATTGTGGCCCTTTTTATTTTCGGTAAAATTAATTTCTAGTTTAGGTTTATGGTGCTGACAAAAAGGACAATGATAGGCATAATTACCTCTCGCAGTTTGTTTACCTCTTCCTAAAACCTTACCAACTAAGGTGACTAGTAAGTTATTTACCATAGTATGGAATATAAGTAAGAAAATTTAAATATCAAAATCTGATGTAAAAAACTTACCTAGAATATTATCATTATAATACTTTTTGGGGTTTTCTAACACTTCAAGCTGGAATAACCATTTAGTCTCAAGGTATGTGAGGTGTTTTTTGGTGAAGGCTATTTCAAGAATTTGTTTTTGCAAATCTCCCAGCGTAACTTCTCCTTCTGTAATGGATTTTTTAAGATGAACATTAGATCCATAATATTTCTTCCAATCACTTTCTTTTTGAATAGTTTTATGTGTGGGTTTTCTTCCTCTTCCTGTGTGGAGGGCTAATTCTTTTTTAGTAAGCTTTTGCTTACGATTATGAAATAAAACTTTTTTCCCTATATATTTTTTACCCTTGGGGGTAATTACTTCGTATACGAATCCAAATGTATTTTGGGGAAATTGTGATATGTCTGTAATTTCTTGTTCATTATATAACCAATTCATCTATCTATATTAATTAATATTGTAGTATCTGTAGTTTGGGATGTAGGGAGGGGTTGAGATAATTTACCAACAGCTACTAATTCACTTTCATCATTATAAAGACCTACTGTAGTGACAAAAGGAGTAAAATCTGATCCTGTAGCAAATTCTACATAAGTTGCACTCCCTGATTCTAAAATAGAACTTGATATACTCTCTGAGAGGAGGGTGGGGTTGAGTGAGTAATTAAACTCGTCTGACTCTAAAGTACATTTATATTGAGTTTCATGTATATCTAATGCACTTTCAAAACTCATAGTTGTATTAGAACCTGTAAGAGCGTTTATAAGGGATGTTTCTTCTCCTTCAACAAATAATGTGTCAAAAGGATATTGATATGAAGGGCTTGACACAGATATCGAGGGACCCCCAGACTTATTAAGAATTCCTAAATTTATGGAAACTTCTGCATTAGGTGGAACTTCAAAATAATTAGAAGTATATTCAAAATTAAATATTCCTTCGGAAAACACAGAAACAAATTGAAAAGGGTCTCCTGAGGACGCTTCAGAGCTAATAACCCCATCAATAGTTACTTTAGTACTAAGTCCTAATGTAGCTGAGGGTTGCCCCACTAGAGCACCTATTTTAAGTCTACCTCGTATTATATAGCGTAATACTCCTGGGGTTGTTCCCTGGTAAGTAAAAAATTTTTCTACTCCGGCTGTACTTAAAGGAGTAGAGCTGATTAAATTATCAGTATCAACTTCATTTAAATTAAAAAACCCTGATCCCCATGAATAATATTTTGTTTGGTTTGGGGCAATGGGGTTTATAGTAGCTAATGCATTTTGAACAGCTTGACGTGTACCCTGCCTAGTAAAATTAAAAGTACTATTTTCTGTTGTTGAATCCGATGTGAAAGGGCTATAAACTGTTACTATACCTTCATCATATATAATATTACCTATGTAAGTATTTGAAACAAGGTTACCTTCTCCATCATCAGTAATACTACTTAAAACAGAAGAAGTTAATAATAAAGACCCAGGTTTAATATAATTTCCAAATAATTTTTGAGGTATAGAAAATACCATCACCTCAGCCCCTTCATATTCCGGAAAGGATCTTGAAGGGATTAAATCGCTTTGTAAAGAATTATTGTAAGATCCTGATCCTAAAGGGCTATTTGTAAAGTTGCTATAATATAATTGATATATTGTATCGTAAATAGATCTTTTATAAGGAACAGGATTATAATTACTAGAGGGTAATATACCTGTGGTGGGGTCATTATTAGGATCAAATAGTGAAGATGTTTTTTCCCCTATTAACCTATCAATACCAACATCAGAAGCAGTAAATTCAGAATCACCATAAAAAGTAAAATTCTTATTAACCGTAAATGGAGTTACGATTATATCATTACTTTTAAATTTCTTGAATGCTATCATTCATCAGAAGTCTAGTTTCACTCTAATAAGAGCTTCTTTAGTGAAATCTTTTTTAAGTGGTCTACTTAATTTAGCAACCGCTAATAATTCATTACTGTCATTATATAACCCTACAGATGTTATAAAAGTTTGTGGGGCATTTACAAATTCAGTATGTATTAAATCACCCGAAGATCCCGAGTTAAAACTTGGGTTGGTAGAATAATTAAATTCAGGGTTTCTTAATCTTACAAATAAGAAATCGGAAGGTACCTGTTCCTCAGAATTTAATCTAAAACCGGTGGATGATAAAAGGAATGGGATGAGTTTACCGTTGTTATTACTATCTGTGTTAGATGCGAAACTTATTCCTGCGTTAATACCACCGTTATCTGTGGGTAAATTTAATGCTGCTCCATTTAATAATATGGTACCTATATCAGGTAAAAATAATCCATAAGAACCAGATATGGTTGAACCTACCTCGGCATTTGCTTCAGGAGCAACATCCGTAATGGTTCCATTAGATCCACTTAAAATTTGAAATACTCTACCGGCTTCATTAAAAGTTTGAGCAGTTTGAGTTAAACTATCATCAGTTAAAGTCATATCTACTGCAGAACTAGAAAGTCTTAAAGTCATAGTTCCTGGCATCAAGCTTCCCTTAAATTTAGATCTTTCTATACTTAAAGCATATATAGATTGGGATACAGGAGTAATTCCTCCAAATACAAAATCTGTATTTTCATCCCCTAATACAATATTTTGGTATTGACCATATATAGTAGAAGTAGGAGATAAACCATTAATGCCTGAATTATATAGTAGTGAACCAGATCCATTCTTTTCACCAAAAGCTATGCTAAATTGAATTTCAGCTTCTGTAAGAGTAGAGGATGTTTGATATACGTTTAAATAATATTCTCCTGTTGTTCCTCCTTCTTGTACAGAATTAGTAATAAATTGAGTAAGAGTAGGAGTATTACCTGTCCAAGCTCCCGCAGTAATAGTATCAGCGCTTACTAAAAAATCTTCTGGGTCTAATCTTTTAAATGACATTTATATTATTGTGTTTTAGTAATTTTTACAGGAACAGTTAAACGAGCACCACTGTCTCTTCCTATGAATGTAATAGTAGTATCTAAATGATTATTAGTACCAAATAAAGTATTAACAGTAGTTGCCGAAAGGTTAATAGTAGTACCTACTACAGTCTTTGATACAGTGGTTCCTAAAGTTTCATTAGTATTTAATTGTTGAGCTTGAGCCGTTTGAACTCCTACTCCATTAAATGTATTTAATACTCTTACATCCGCTATAGTAGCTGTATAACCACTTGATTCGAATGCCTGATTAGCTCCTAGATAATTTAAAGTTTGGGGTGTAATAGCTAATGTTGAGCCTTGTTTTAATACTATTTGGCTGTACCCTACATCTAACACTGGCATTTTAGCCGTTCCTCGAGGGAGGGTTACTAATTTATATCTTAAATTTTGTGTAGTTACGGGAAAGGCTTCTAATAAAGGTAAGTTTTCTAAAGCTTCTCCGTAAAAAGTAGATCCTGAGGGGTGTGTGGGGTTGTATAGTGAGTAATCGATCTCATCATCAGAAACCGCAAATTGAGTAATTTTAAAGGAGCCATCACCTCTTGCTAAGAGTTCACGTCCTTTATCAGTTAAAATGGCATCAACTGTTACCACAGAATTATTTAAATATCCCATATTTTATTTTTTATATGTTTATAAATATATTAGTTTCTTAAAATGTCTAATTCTCTTAATTTTAATATAGCAGCATCTACTTCTTCATTAGTAAAAGTGGTGTGATGAGGTATAATTAATCCTGTAAAAGGTTGTTTTACACCTCCAACATTATCTTTTTTATAGTCGAGTTGCATATTTTGTCCATCTCTTGCTATTCTATAAAGCAAGAAATTATTCATTTCTAACCCAGATAATACTTCCCCTCCCAATTTCAAACATAATCTACCAGTAGTATTACCAGGAGAATCCGGCATAATTACATCAAATACCATATATTCTTGTTCTTGGTTAAACTCAAACCTTATTCTATCCCCAGCTTGTGGTATAAATGGAGATTTAATAGGGTTAAAATTGAAATCCAAACTAGCAGTAGGAGTAATTTGTAAACCCCCAAAATTAGATGATATCCAACTAGATGCTGTTATAATACTATTACCTAAACCATCATCCCCTCCTGAAGCAGAACCTGTTTCCCAATGGGGGATTTGATCACTAAACACAGGAGCTAATCCTTCCTCAGCAATTGGGTTTTGTTGAGTTACACCAAATGATAATTGTCCTGTGGGGTCAGTATAAAATAAAGGGTTTATAAACCCATTAATGTCAGGAAATCCTTCTATTAATACTCTAACTTTAAATACATCTCCGTTAGTTAAATTGTTAGTATCTAAAGTAATATTAACAGGAACTATAATTGTTTCTGGGGAAGTTACATTATCTGTAGCATCATTTGGGTCTCCTCCATCAATTACGTCTGCTGCGTTTACTTCACCTATTTGTTCTGCAATTACTGTACTACCTTGTAAAATTTGAACCGTTATCTGTGCATAATTAGCCGCTGAGTGGTTTGTTAGGGTAAGAGAGGCGTTAAATGTTAAAGATGTAAGTACTTCAGAGTCAAAATTAGTTAAAGTATAAGTACCTGCTGTTTGTAAAAATGATGAAGAATCATTAGAACCCGTGGGGGGTTCAAAAAATTCATAACCTGTAACATCTGTAAGAGACTGAGTAAAGTTGCTTAAATTTAAGTTAGTTATATTTCCTACTCCCGTATATTGAGGAGTTTGGTTACCTGTAGTCCCCCCACTCCCGGGATTCCCTGTGTAAGTGGTACCCTCAAATTGTAAATTATCCGTCCAATTAGAAGAAGATACTCCATATTGTGATATTAAAATGGGAGTAATAGTCCCTATACTTAATACATTAATTAGACCATCTAATTCTAAGTTAAGAGAAGTACCATTATCTGTTCTTACTCTAACCTTATCTCCTACTTCAAAATTACCATATATGTTTTCTAAAGCATTATCTCCTGCACTAGGTTTAGATATATTTCCCTCTGAGTCGATTAGATAGTTAATAAAATACTGAGATTTATTAATAATTTCGGGGGTGGTGTCTCCTACTTCTTTATAAACTGCTATGTATTCTGATTTTTTATCTACTGTAGGTTTACCTAAAGCATTTGTAATAATTGGGGCAAATGTACTAGCTAAAGAGTTTAAAAACTGAGCATACCCCGCAGCTAATGCAGGACCTCCTGTTATTTGAAGTTGTAATAAAAATAACTGTAACGCCGTAGGAATATCAGGGGGTAAAACTTTAGTAACTGAATTAAAATCAACTGATGTTACTCGGGTTCCGTAATATCTAGAATTTAACCATCCCTTATTAGTGTAATTACTATCCTGGATGGGGGCTTTTACTGCAGATTCACTTATAATGGCACTTAAATTACTAGCTTCAAGTATTCCTGAGTTGTAATCTACATCATAAAATATTTTAGATTGTCTAAGACCCTCATAATTTTCAAAAGTATTAGATATTCCTGGGTTAGTAGTATTATTTAAAAGTGGATTATAATTACTATTTACAAATAATCCTTCCTGCTCATCATAAGTAGAGTCAGGAATTATAAAACCTTCAAACACATTAGCAAAATTCCCTCCTGCGTTACCAAACCAATCACCATTACCCACTGGAGGAGAAAAATTGAACCTAAAATAAAAATGATCAGGATCTACAGTATTGTTAGGCCCTCCCCCAGGGAATCCTGGGTTAAATAGTGAAGGTGATAATTGCTCTAATTGGTGGGTTTCGGGACCTCCACTAGGTCCATTGGGGAAATAAACTGTTAAACCATTACTATTATTTAACAATTCAAACCTATTATTATCATCAGCATCAGTTTGATGTACTTTAAAAGTAATACTTCCTGCGGGAAGTTCATCAGTGGCTTGATAACCCCTTTCATACCAAAATGAAGCAGAACCATTAAGTGTAGGAACTCCTTTACCTTCTGAAAGGTATCCTTGAAAATAAGTACCGGATGAGGCATCAAAAGCATAAGTTGCTAATTCATAAGCAGTTTGATTAAATATAGCTATATGGTACCTAGCACCATCTGTAACAGGATCAGCAAAGGGGTTACTATCTGTGGGGATAGTTATAGGCAACTCAGAACCACTAAATTCTCCATCATAAAATTCTTCCTGCTCATCTCTTATTACAGTTACAGGGCCTTCTTTAGTATCAAAAGATTCACTATAGGATTGAGTTAAATTAAATCTATTAGTTAGATTATATTCTGAGGCGAATGGGGAGGTTTGTAATCCGTTAAAATCTTCCATTACACCTCCTGTACCTCCGGAAATAAAGGCAGTATCTATAGAACCACTATATTCATGTTGAGATTGTTCTACTAGGGTTTGTTTATGTCTATTTCTTTCTAGTAAGTGTTGTTTTATTACAACACCAGATGAAAGTCCTGCTCTGGCGGGGACAAAATCCTTTATCATTTTAAATAAAGAATTATCAAAATATTTAATAAGATTTATATAATCATTCCAATTATAATTTTTATAGTACTTTTCAAAATACTCATCCCTTAAATTATTTAAATTGGGGTACCCATTTGAAGAAGTACTGTGTTGTAATCTTGGGTCCCCTATATAATCTCCAATATTAAAATAACCAAATGAATCATTTATATCATCATTTATTTCGTTTTGTGGAGAAAAAGCAACTTCAACATAATTTACATCTCGTGTGTAACTTTGGGATTGGGGGTAATTTTGTTGTATTGATATTTGGTTAGATAATACATTACCGCTAGGTAAATCTAAAGTAACGGGTTGTATTTTTTCAGATACTCTATTCTTAATACCTACAGCTACTTGATCTTGGTATATAAATTCTGAATTTGTTGTGAATGTAGCACTTGATCCAATACTGTATTCGCTGTTTGCAGAAAATGAATTTGTTATAAATGAGGTATATGACCCTGTGATTTTAGGGTGTATTGAAACTAAAGTGCCTAAGGAAGTATCTAGGGTTGAACCTAAAGGTGCTCTAAACGCTAAGACCTCTGCAGAAGAGGAAAAATTAGTTCCTTCTATAGAGAAAGGATTTATAGTAAAATCTAGAAATGCCGTTTTTGGTATCTCCTCAGTATAAATTCTAAATTCTTGAAAATAGAAAGCGGGTAGAGATCCTGATAGTTCAAAAGCTATTCCTATAGTACCGTTCCCACTAGCAGATTCAAAGTAACCAACATTAAATCCATCATTACCATTATATATAGTATCTGCTACTAATAAATCTGCGCCTCCACTATTAATTAATACACTCCACCAATTTCCATCAAAGAAAGAAGCAGTTACTTTAGCGGTACCAAAGTTTAAATCTCCTATAAATTTACTTTCGGAAGGAATTGAGCCTGAATAACTGGCACTAAGATACCCGGATTGAGAATAATTTAAAACGAGATTACTTCCTCCTGTGAGTTCTAATAAAGTGAATGAGGATCCATTATCCGGCAGGTATGAAGCGGAATCATATTTAAACCTAAAAGCAATAGAGGGATCTGTTGAGGTCCAATCTGAGTTTAAAGATGTAGATCCTGTTACGTTATCTCCATTTAGGGCATAATTAAATACTTCTTGATGATAATCCCAGTTTTGTGTGTTATTTCTATCTTTACCCCCAAATTCCGATATCCTTAATATAGTACCGGGAATACCAAAGCATGTTATAAGAGCTCTTAAACCTTCTACTGTACCTTTTTTCTTTAAAAGATAAGGGATATTATGATAAATTCTTTTATAAATTTCCTTATTAACATCATCAATAGCAAAAGGACTATCAGATGCAGTTATAAAATTATCTATAGCCTCAGACCCTGTGGGGGATAGGTAAGATCCATCTGGGTTTATTCCAAGTAAGGCATTAAATGCGTTATTAGATGAAAAATTATTTTGGTAAAGTTTAATACCAAAAGACTTTAAAGCATCTGCTACTAAATCTTTAGAAACTCCAAAATCTAACCTATTGTCGGCATCATGTTTATTTGTAATATCACTTATATAAGAATATAAAATATCAAAGTGTTGCCCTATCATATTAATGAATAAATCATAAGGTATATTCTCAGAATCTTCTCTTATATATTCGGGGATAGCAAATACTAAATTATTAGGGTTTGAATTATCGTATTCGGATCCTGAGAGTATTTGGCCTCCATAGTAAGTAGAATCTAAATTATCACTACCATACCAATTTAATACATTTGTGCTTCCTGTAGAAGCAAGAGTGTAAGGGGGTGATGAATTGGTTTTGGGCCAAGTAGAACCATTAATCCCATCTGAGGATGACTCGTAGTACATATAATACTCAAAGCCATCAAAATTTTCTATAATAGTAGTAATTTGGTTTTCTAAACTTGCTTTACTAGAGGAAAAGTAACTAGTATTTGCAAGCCCATCACTATTTAATGATGTAATTTGATTACTAGCGGATTCTATTTGACTTACTTTATAATAAAAATTTTCTAATCTTTGTTTAGCCGAGGAAAAGTTAACAAAGTTATTAAAATTAGTGTAATCTATACTAAGTTGTATACCCTTTTCTTCTAATAAAGAAGTTACTTGGTTGTAAGAAGAAGTTAAATTATTATCTAATAAACTATTATAATTTTCTAAAGGAGTAGGTTCCCCTAATTGCTGTCTAATTTCTATAGAAGTATTAGGTCCTCTTAAAGGGGTTGAATCATTAACTTCTATAGGTTTAACAGGAATATTTACATTATAAGCTAAACTATTAGCAGTTTCAGTAACTACCCAAAGTTCATCATTTAATTGGGTAGACGCTACTAAAGGTTGATACAACTTAATTAAAACAGTATAATCCTCAGTACTTTTATCTAATAAAATATTATTGGCTATAATAAATTGATTATTACCAAAATTTAAATAAAAGTCTATAAAATATGATTCTTCATTTTCTCTTTCTGCTATAAAATCTTGTACTAAAGTTTCTATAGTATTGTTATCTATAACAGTTGACGCAATCCTAATTTCTGTTCGATCCGCCGATATTTCCTTTATAAAAAATTTATTAGAGGGAGATGACCCTAATTGAGATCTAAAGAAATGGTAAACAATATTATATATTCCTTGAGTATATCCTTCTGAGGCTAAGATTTGTTCAAAATCTATATTGATGCTACTAATAACTTCCCCACCATTAGTATTATAGTCATTAATGACTGTATAATTTTTAAAACTAGGGGTATATTTTAGTAAATTATTATTTGAATCAAAAATAGAGAAATCTACATTATCAATAGTAGAATTAAATTGAGATGAGGAAGCAAATGGAGAAAGAAGTGTTTTCTCATTAAAAGAATAGTCCTGATCTAATTGGTCTAAATTTAGGGGGGTTATAGTAACTTCTGCCATTTATTAGTTGGGATTAGCTAAATTATTAGAATTTGCTTGTGATTTACCTAAAGTTTGTGATTCAAGACTCCTTAATTCAGTCTCAGCTTGAGCCAATTTTGTAGTTAATTCATTAACTTCTTGTTCGGTAGTTAATAAATTTTGCCTTAAAGTAGTTATTTCATCTAACAATACTTGGAAATCATCAGAAGATTGAATTTCGGCTAATCCTACATACTCTGAGGATCTTTTTATTAAGTATTCGTGAGAATTTACATCTCCTTTTTCGGGGATATCATAAAATATTTGAGAATAGAATTCAAAAAACTCATTTACTGTGATAGTATCTTCTAAAGGGGGAGGAGGGGGTAATAATTGGCTAAAAGAGGTATCTATAACATTAGAATATACCCTTTTATTAATTATATTTTTATTTAAATTTAAAGTTTGCACAGGTGTCTCACTAGGGTGAGTATTACCTTCCATTAGAGTTCCATCAGGCATATAATGGAAACCTTGGGGTGCTACTAGAGGGCTAGTAGAGGATATGTTATCATTATAATTAGCCATTTATCACTTTAAAATAAAGTTTATCATCAAAAATTATAGTTTCTCCATCAATTGTAGTCTTAATAAGAATAGAATAATATCTCTCAGGCTCTAATCCATTCATATATAATATAAAATAACTATTTTCACTATCAGCGCTAATTTGAGTATATTGAGTGTCAAAGTCAATAACAAATTCATTAGTATCTAAATCTTTTATAGCATAAAAAGAAGCAGTGGGAAGATATTTGTTAATAGTATAGTCTGAAGAGGTTAAGAATGTTTTAATGGGGAATTGAGGGCGGCAATTAATTTTAAATTTAGCTATACTACCTGAGAAATATGTTCCTTGGTTACCCTCAAGGGAAACTACAGCCTTAGAAGTATTTATAATAGTACTAGTAGAAGACCCTGTGTTATGAATATAATCTCTCCATCTGAATTCAAGTTGAGGGGGGTATATAGTATGAGTATCTATTGAAAAATACTTAAGTGTTGAAGTTCTTTGAGTAGTAGTTAAAAACTCATTTTCATCACTCTGTTTAACTAAAAACCCATCATTAGTAAATCCATCACTAGTTAATTCTTTAGATTGACTATACCAAGTAAGTACTGTATTAGTTACATTTACGTCTATATCTTTATTTGAAGAGTAAGATAGTGTAACTGATTGAGTTACGTCTAAACCTAAAGCAGACCCAGTATACCAATTTCCTCCACCCCCATTAGAACCATTAAATGAAGCCGTTACATAAGCCGAAAAACTTTCTGTAGCCCAGGCATTTGAACCTGAGTATGATTTATAAGCCCATGAAACTCCGTTTGTAGTTTGTGGGGAATCTAGATATTTTCCTGTTCCCATATCCCAATTTCCAGATATTGGGTAAATTTCTATGGGTCTTTCAATAGTAAGACCCTCAGCAGTAGCTATATAATTTTTTAAGTTAGTTTGAAATGAAGAAGTACCAACTTTATTATCTATAATATCATTTATTTCCTCCTGAGAAAATTTTACAACAAATCTGGATACTTCAGCATTGACTCCATCGTAAAATGTAGATGCTTCTATTATTTCATCGATTCCGGTGTTTCTTATAGGGAATCTTGAATATAAAGTTGAATCTTTTTCAGGGAAAATTTTATAAATTGCCATATTTAATTGTTAAAAGTTAACCACTTTACCACTAATATCAGTATTTAGATTTTTTACTTCAAAAATAGAAGCATCTAATGAAGGATATACTATATTATTTATAGTAGCCCCAGGAATATCATAACTATATTGAGAATATCCTAAGGCCTCTCCAGCCTTATTAATAATATTTACAATTTTAACTGTTTGAACACCTTCAATTTTATCTAATAAAACATAAATGTCTCTAAGGAAGATAGGTTGGTTTATTTGCCAATTATCTATATTAAAATAATCTTGTAAAGCTGTGATGCATTTTAATAGGGTTGTGTTGCTATTATAATTGGGCAATGTGATGATTTCAAATTCAACGGCAATGTTTATAATAAAAGCATCCTTAATTCTTAAACTATCCCCTATCATACGATATTGAGATAAATAAGTAGATAGATTATTTTTTAAAGCGGAAGAAGCTGTTGTAAGCTTTTTATCAATATCATATCCTAAAACACAAAAATCCAAAGTAGAGGGAGTTTCTCCTATATTTAAATTTTGCACATTTTGTTTTTCTACATAAACTTTAGATAAAGAGCCAAACTCAGAAGGCATACTAAGAGCCCTTACTAAATAATCATCTTGGGTTACAGATCTAAGTTGGGAAGAAAACATTTCTAATGTGTTTTGTCTTATCTCCTCGGGTGAATCACCATCGCTCCCCCCAGATGCTGCATTGGGGTTGGACACTACTAGTGTATCAAAAGCCATTTCGGCTGATGTAGTATCTAGGTTTTCTTTTAAAAAGGAAACATTACTAGTGTCTAAAGAATTAAGGGAATTAGCAGGAACATTAGCATTAACTCCTCCTCCGGTAGTGTATGTAATAGTTAAAGTTGTATTAGAAGGAGCTATACCATAAGTTTGAGTAAAAAGAAAATTTGAGGGAGAAAATGCGGTTTTTAATTTTTCTTGAGTAAAAGGTAATCCTATTCCTACATTATTAGGATTTGGGATAATTTCTTCATCTGAGTCTCCACTGCTTCCTGCTCCAAATTGGATTTGTAATTGTGTGGGGGATTTAAATCTACTAACAAATCTTCTTGCTACTTTTTTTAATTTTAGTAAATAGGGCACATTCCCTACCTCGCTACTATAATTTGGATCTTCCCCAAAAGGATTAACATTTTTAATGTTATCCAAGATTGTTTCTTGAGCTAAATAAGGCACTTCAGACCATGTGTTTCCATCACTATCTATACAACTATCTATTTTTACTATATTATTATCTTCTAAAGTAATAGTAGGAAATCTTTGGGGTTCTCCAAAAGTAAAAGTTTGAGTTTTTTGAGTAGCAGATATTGCTTTTCTTGTCTTTTTTAATAAAAAGTAACTTACCACTTCGCCTACACCATCAGTTTCATAAATTGAAACTTCAGTGGGATCACTAGAGGATGATACTGTAAAATCACACCTATCTAGTATTATAAATGGATCAACAGAATTTAAAGTTGAATTTACAACAGTACCCTCAGGTATATTTAAAGCATAATCAAAATCAGGATTTTCTCCATCAGAAGCTGGGACTTGTTGGAATATTTCAACTTCTACGGTACTAACCCCTGTCACATTAGGTGTGTATCCAAACATATAAGCTAGATCGTATAAGTTATTTTCTTGCCTTACATATTGTATAAAATTTTCTTGTATTTGATTATCTTGGTAAAAAGATAAAACATCTCCCACATAAGATGCCATTTCTATAAACATCATCCCTGGGGAAGATGGAGTAAAGTCGGTGTGAGTGGTGGGGAAATAGGTTTTGGAAAATTCTATTAATCTATTTCTAAAATCTGTAAAGTCTCTATTGATATATTTTATATCTCTGTTTACTTTATTATTATTTACCTGTTTAGATGTTGTTTGTAAAGTATATGACATTATTCACTAAAATTTAATTCTATAGTTTCATTAGGAGAATTAAATACACTATAATCTAATACTACATTTATAGTATTTTCATTAACTAATTCTCTTACTTGTAAATTTTTGACATTAACCATAGGAAAAAATACTTTTAAATCTGCTTGAATTTGGGTTTCAAGCCCACTTAAGGTTTGGTTTGAGATTTGTTCAAATAATGTAGCTCTTAAATTACCTCCAAAATTAGGATTTAAATATCTTTCACCTTTATTAGTAAGGAAATAATTAATCAAATTAGATTTAATTTGATCCTTAGTTTGATATGTTGAGTTAAATACCGCTTTTCCTGAAAAAGGGAGGGAAACCCCCACTGCAACTCTAGGTTGAGTATCCACAGGAAATATTTTAGGTATTATAGTAGCCATTATTTACCGTTCATTAGCCCCATTATTTGATTCATATTTACTTCCCCTGCAGGAAGGTCACCACCGGGCATCCCTCCTTGAGGGTTAAAAGGTTTAGGTACATCTTGAGTGGTAAATTGAGTTTGCATATCACCTAGTATGTTTTGATAAGCAGCTCTTTTTTCTTGGGAACTCATGGAAGGTCCTTCGGTTATTGTAGGTTGAGAAGATTGGACGCTTTCTACAACTGTTTGTTTAGGAGCACGAACTGCCTCAAGAAGTATATCTTTTATCTCTTCTTGGATTGCTTCTTTTACTGCTTGTTTGATTATCTTTTTTAATGCGTCTTGTTTCATTATTAATAAATATTTAATTAATCAGCTCTTAAATTCTGAGTGTCGATTATAAATTTTAGCTCGTCTATTAAAACTTGGGGATCCGAGGCAAATGAAGATTCTCCTCTTAAGACTGGGATATTTTGTATGTTTAATGCTTGAGCAAATCTTTTAGGATAAGGGGTTTGATTTAAATCATCAAATTTAATTTCAAATGTAAATCCCTTATAAGTTAATGGTACATCTGTGTTAGTATTTTCTAAGCCTTGAATAGTAGGTTGAGATAAGGCATTAAGTTCCTCATTAATTTCATCAAACGATAAATCACTCCCAGGAGCACAAGTTTGAATTTGGAAATCTAATTTTTTTAATAATTCTAATACTGTACCTAATAAATTACCTACTACTGCAACACTTACTGTAAGTATACTAACCCCTGCCCCAGCATTTATTAAAGCTTTTCGTATTTTATCAATTGTAGAGGCCACAGCCCCAGGTGGTGTAAAAGGTGGAGCAGGGAGGGTTGAAGCTATTGTTAAACCTACTTTTAAAGCTATTATGATGCCATTAACTAAAGTTAAAGTAGAATCTATTTTTTTAACTATACTATATATATTATTTAATTCCCGTACTATTCGATTTCTTTTTTTTATTATTTCTTTTAGTTTATCCTTATCGGGACAAATTTCGGGTGAAGGTTCTAGACCTTGTTGTATTTCTGCTAAAGTTTTAGCACCAAATTCGCTAAGTATGTTTACTAGATAACTAATAATAGTTCTTTTAATTCTTTCTTTAAAAGTATCAAATAAAAGAGCTATTTTAGACTCAAAGGGTAAATCCACTATTGCTTGAATCTCGGCCTGAGTAGCTTCAAATTTATCTTGGGCCTGGACGAGTTGTTCTTCTAGTTTTTTTATTTGTTTTTTGGGAACTAAAGGTTGTAAACTAATTCTCCCTAAATCATAAGAATTAATTTTACCCTCAACACCACTGATAGGGTCAATTTGAGAGATTTCCCCTGATTTTAGTATGGGGTTACCTTTACTTATAGGGATAAAATCAGGAGCAGATATTGTTACTGAGCTGTTAGAAAAATCAAATGTTCCTTCTTTTGGGGTTTCTGTGTAGGAAAGAGTAAAAGTACCATCAAAACTACAAGTAGTTGTTAAAACCACAGCAGCTTGAAGATTAGTAGATCCTATAGCCTCTCCTTCTTCATTTGTTAATGAGGTTACTAGATGAGGGGTCTCTAATATTTGAACTAAGTTAAAATCGAGATTTGCTTCAATAGGGTTACCTTCTTCATCTACTATCTTACCTGTAATCTGCCAAGTAGGGACTCCTTCTAGGGGGGTACTAGGGGTGGTTTGGATTATATCAACTAAAGTTACTTCGCTTTCTAATATTTCCGTAAGAGTAGTAGGAATTTCATTAGAAGCTACGCTTTTTATAGCAATATTAGTATTTCCAAAAACTGTTTCATACACAATATTACCATTAGGATCCTTTACAGAAGCAATTTTTTTATTACCTACAACTTTTAAAGTAGCATAATAATCATTATTATAAACAAATAATGAATTTATATTATATTGTTCATCACTAAAAATCATAGGGTTTTAGAAGTTTTAGAAATGTATTTACAATTTTTAGAATTAGGATTAAATCCACTAGCTCCAATTCCCGCACTTGTTTTTAAAGCTTTTATACTACTTTTAAAAGAAGGGGCAATTGTAGCTAAGGATTGTACTATTCCTCCTACTGCTGTGGGGGTAGAAATAGCAGTAGCAAGATTATCTAGAGTATTTAATAACTTAGCAAATTCTTCTAAAAAGGTTTCTCCTAAAATCAAAGGTTCATTTGCACTTTCCGCTCCTAGATAAATTTGACCCCCTTCTAATATAATACTTTTTTTTGCTAATACCCCTATAGATTCTTCTGCAGATAAGTTTATAAAAGTAGCAGCAGATAAAAATATACTATCTTTTCGTGAATTAAAAGTTAATTGTCCTGAATTAAGGATAATTTGAGGGTTAGTATACTGATTAGTTTTAATAAGTTTACTGGCACCTGATTGTATAGCTACTTTTTCACTTGAAGGAAAAAATTCAGATAATTGTTGAGTAGAAGTAATATAAATAGAAGAATCATCATTACTCAAATTTTCAACAGTTGGAACCCACCCAGGTTGAGGTAGACTATTTTTACTATTTCTTAAAATAATAATAGGATCCCCAGGGTTACCTGAGGAAGACCAGGAATTATCTGAGTTAGGGATTGTGCTACCAAATCTAATGGAATTCCCCCATCTTCCTTCTAAAGTATAATCCCCTTCATATTGTTTTAGGGGGTAAACATTAGATTTTTCTTCAAAAGTTTTACCCAAACTTATTTCAGTTCCTTCATCTTTTACTCTCCTAACAAATCCCCCTTGGCTCATTTCATAATCATCCTCTATATCTTCTTCTAGTATTGTAGAATCTGGTAGAGCATTATGGTGTTGGCTATTCCATATGTTGATGGGTGGGAAATAATATAAAGACAGTTCTGTTGAGTCTATGCCAACCGAATCAGACGAAGCTAAGGCTGTTATAGATACTATTTCATTTATTAAAGGGTAAAGCTTTATATTAGAAAAAAGAGGTTTAGCATTGTTAAGAACAGCTTTATTACGCTTTAATCCTGGGTATTTTACAGGGGTAAAAAATATGGTACCTATAGAATTCCATCCTCCGGATTGAGTGAATTTGGGGTGGTCACTGTCTAGTATTATATCTACTACCCTAACACTAAAAATTTCCTCCTTTCCCGATAATTTAAGGGAATTATTAGGAGTAGGATTATTATAATTGCTAAATCTAACTTTTTTAGCCATTATTTTTTATCTTTACCAAACTTTTTTATTTCCCCTAATAATTGTTCCTTCTCAGCATCTGTCATACCAAAGCTATCCTCATCGCTTTCGTTTTGGACTGCTTTTTGGACGATATTAGCCATTTTAATAAGCTGCTCGTCATTCTTAACAGATATTTCAAGATACTCTTTAAGCAAAGGAACTACTAATGTAGCATCCCCTATATCTTGAATAAGGGGCTTCAACTCAGAAATAAGAGTTGAAATCTGCTCTTCCTTCTTTTTTTGGTTGTTATAAATTTCCTCAAGAAGATCAGAAAATTTTTTGTTACCAAATACATTTTTTTCTAATTGTCCCATGGCAATAAATATAAATATTAACCAAAATTTGTATAACCATGTTCTTGATAGAAAATAAAGTGTTTTTTATATACCTCTCCTAATTGTTTAGCTATTTTAGTTATATGAGGGGTTTTAGTATCATCTACCATTTCTCTTATATAGAGATAAAGTGCTTTTTTATTAAACAAATCTAATCCTTCTCTTTTTCTAAAAATTTCTAATATAGCATCGGCTACTTTAGCATCTTTAGCTTTAGGGAACAAATCATATATGTTTTCTGTGCAATATTCAATGTACTCATCAAGAAAATCTGAGTTGGTATCTTTTTCTAATGGGTTGTAATCCAAATCATAAGAATATTTGTCATTATGATATAATTCTTCAACAGGAGCCTTATCTACTCTTTTTTTATAGTTTTTAGTATTTTGTATAATTAAATACCGTTTGGCAATTGTCCCAAAGTATGAGAAAGCTTTTGCTCCTCTAGATTGATCAAATAGATGAATCTTATCTAATAAGAATGTAATTACTTCATGTTGAAGGTGTTCTATCTCGTTTACTTCCGTATAGTAAAATTTAAAAGTATGAATTATATTCTCGGTTAGTTTAAAAAAAGCGTAGTGGATCTCATCTCGATAGATCCTACTACGCTCTTCCGGGTCAATTGAATTATTATATCTTACTATAGCATCTTCTGTTGCTTGAGTAAAGTATTGATTTTTTGATTTTTTCTTTCGTTTTCTCTGGGGCTCGCTCATATTTTATCCATCCTAAATTGGGATAGAATTCTCTGAAGTTCTTTAATTTGTTCATACATGAAGCCAATCTCGTCATCGTTTTTAAAGATTCCTTGCTCATCTATTTTCTTGAGCCTCTCATCAGAGATTTCTATAATTCGACTTAATTGATCCAAGTAAGTAATATACCCTGTAAGTATATCTTCTTGTTTTTCATTTTTACGTAAGAGATTAATGGTTGTAAATCCTAAGATCACAACCATTACTCCCAATACACTAATGACGATAGTTTCTATCATAATTTATCAAAGATATTTTTTAAATTCTCATTTTTTAATTGAGAAAGTGCTTTATCTTTTGTTGATTTTTTGACTTCTTTCTGTAATGTAAAATTCTTTTCCTGGGGAGGCACGGGATTTTTTAGTTTAGGTAACCATTCTTTTTCGAATTCAATACGAGCTGCCATTAAATCTGCCTGATGGAGGATAAGTGGAAGAGAAGTACGTGGTTTTTGTTCTGGGAGGTAGCTAAAGAGGTACTTTTTGTTACCTTCATCATATAAACCATCGTGAGTTTGGATGGCTATCATCTCATTAAAATTATATTGAATTCCATGGGATTGAAGTAAAAACAAGCCACGATCTGGGACTGATGCAAATGGGAGAGCTTTGTTAAACGTGTAATCTTCCCCTAGTTTTTCTTTTCTCCATTTATCGGTTTGAGGAATATAAGATTCGTGTTCTTCATCCCCCATTTTACCTAAATCATGGTTAATAGCTGAGAAAACAAGTTCTTCAAGAGTGTAAGTTGTGTTATCTACTCCCATTTTAACCCAAACATCATTAATATTAAGAGCACATTGCACTACTCTATTAACATGATCAACATAACCACCTGGAAAAGCGTTATGGTATTCTTTTTTATGGGCAGCGGGCATCATCATAATGCGCTCCTCATATTTTTTATAAAACTCAAGGAGTTTTTCTTGACGATCTCCTGTAATCCACAACTTGATATTATTGCAGAATTCTTCCCAATTTGATTGGATTTGTTCAGCTGTGAGCATAATTAAACTTTATTGTATTCGTTAGGGGTACGGGGCTCACGTTCAACTGCAGCCTTCAATTCCTCAACTAATTCTTCACATTCTTTCTTAGCGGTTTCAACTTCTTGCCTATTTCCTCTCCCATTATGGAATTCAATATGCTTCAATTTAGCCTCAAGATTATTAAGTTTTCTATTAAAGTGTTCTCTTAAGTACATTTTTTTACGATTTAAAAACTAAGTTACGATGTAAAAGTTACAAAATCAAGTTGTTTTTTAAGAAAAGCACATTTTTCATATTCTTCTTCCCTTTCATAAAACTCAATTGATAATTTATACGCTTCTACTAATTTATTTTCTTTTTCCCCTCTTAAAACTTTCTGGTGGTATTGGTCTTCTATGTCAATCTTTTTAATAAAACTATAAGCCCTTGCATAAAGCATTCTCTCCCCGGCATATTCAATTTCCGCTACCTCTAAAGAAGGATCGGCCTGCCCAAAAAAATCCACTAATTGCCTACCATATGAAAGGTGATTAACAATCAACTTCCAAAACATTTTAACAAAATATTTAGGATGATCCTCATCTATAGTAGGAATAGTCCTAGGATTATAATAATTATACCCTCGATAATCCCACCCATCAGATGATGAATCAAATGCCCCAAATATTTTATTTATATCCAAAGTGTCTTTCTATAGTTTCGAGTTGGTCTTCTGCTTCACCTAATTTATACATTGCCTTCTTCGCCTCCTCTAAAAAATACCCAGACGTGTGTTCTCCTATTCCAGATGGGTTTTCTAAAAGAGTTTCTAAGGTAAGTAGTGCCTCCTGTTTATCTGCTTCCGCTTGTGTTTTTAAAGCCTTAATTAATCGTGGTTCCATGTTTATAAATATATTATAGTTTACTTACAGTGGTGGTCTGCTGCCCTCGTGGCAATCTGTTTATGAGGTTTAATATTAACTTTATAACCGTGTGATGAAGCCCAACCACGAGCAGCAGACACTAATTTATTACTCATGTAGTATTCATCCTCATTATAATCCATATCAATCTCAAAACGAAGACCCGGAAATTCTTTAGAAAGCACTTCGGCAATTTGCATAGTACGTTCTGTTTCTAACCATAATCTAGACCAATCGTCTTTAATTGGGGGGAATTTTTTCTTACAATAAATATAATGTACCCCACGAAAGGGGTAGCGATACGCTATAGCTGTCACATATATTATCTCTGACCCCCACCTTTGGGAATCAGTCCCAATATGAATTTCAACATGGGGTTCGTTTTTAACAATATTCCTGGTGTGAATAATAGGGCTAACTTTTTTACCCTGTATTGTTTTAAATATCATAAAAAATCCTATTTAATACTGTGAAGAAGATTAAATAAGATGACATAAATGATTGCAAAATATGTAATTGCTAAATATGGGGGATGCACCATAGTTAAAGAATATCCCATTCATATGCTGCTTGGGTATAAGCAGACCCCGTTCCAAGGCGAGGGTTTTCTTTCATAAAAGCTAGTGCGGTTGCTCTAACTTCACAACGAAGGCCATAAATGTCGGCCTGTTCCAAAATAGTTTCAATAATAGCCACTTCTTTAGTCATGTAATCTGATTCGAAATATATAAAAATTTTTTAACCATTAATTTTTGTGATCAGGGGGAGGCGTTTCCTCCCCCTTCACACAAACAACATGGCTTACGCTGCAAACTCTTTTGCAACGTCGTAAAGTTCCTGGTTAACCTTCAAATCCTGTTTGAAGTTCTTAATGCGGCGTGCTTTGCGGAGCTTAACTCCACTAACATATTCAAAATCACCTTCAATAACCTTTTCTTGAACAACATTAAATACATTCCAAAGGTCATCACCCGAATCTTCTTTTCGGACTGGGGCTAGAATTGCATCAAGATCAATTTTATAAACATCTTCAACTTTTTGTCCTTCTTGGACTTTAAAGCGAGTGGCAATTGCTTTACGAGCAAGATCATACTTTTGCTCATTAGTAAGTTGAGTTTTCTTAAACTTATTCATGCTTTCAACAGTTAGGGGCAACTGCTCAACCATTTCTGTCATGGTTTCACGGAGGGTTTCAAAATCATAACCCATGTGGCGGATTTTCATACGACCAAACTCTTGATCTGCGATAACCAAACCATTAGAGCAAACCAAACGGTACATACCTGCTTGAAAAGTAAACGAATTCTTACCATCGTGAGAATTGGTAAGGATGATTTGGGGGTAAACTGTATCACCATCATTACCTTCAACAACAATGTCGGTGTTGCGGAAAGTAATCATATGCTTTTGAGTACCCTTAGTATGACGCTTACGAGCATTAACTTGTTGGGCACTAACCACACCCCACCCAAGTTTTTCCATATCTTCAATCACCCTAAAAGTAGGGATATGAGTGTAGTGAGCAGAAACTTCACTGCTAGGCTTTTCGGTAAATGCCGTGGGGCATACTTTACGAATTTGCTCTTGGCTCAAGAACTCCATGTTCTCTTCGTAGGTGGTCATCAAATCTTCCATGTTTAAAAAATTAATTGTTTTTTCGCTTTTTCTCGATGCCCGGAAGATACGATCTTTTTCCGGCACCGCCAAATTTACTGCGAAGGAAGAATGACTTTTATATGACTTACGAAATAATAAGATCTACACCATAAAAAGTTTCTGTAGACCCACTTATAACTTTTGCGTTAGGAGCAGAAAATAAAACTAAATCTTTACTTATTGTAGATGTTGGAGTAAAAGTAAATGTAGCAGTAGCACTGGGGTCAATTATAAAACCGGCGTTTAAAGATCCACTTACTACCGTGCAATTAGTTAAACTACCTAATGAAGCCGAATTAAAAACATCTTTACATCTATGTCCTACAAACACCCCAGACTCACTTACATAATGTCTATTTCCTTCTATAGCAAAGTATGCTGTAGTGGAAGAATTATTTGCTAATGTAAAAGTGTGGGATGTTGCCGTAAAATTTGCGGAATTAGTAGTAAAAGCTCTTAGCTGTTCTCTTGTAAATGAAGGCATATTAATAAATATTAAAGAGTAATAATTACTTCGTCTCCAAATTCTTCTACTGTAGCTCCGGGGAATGCTTTTTTCATAAAGGCAAGGTATAACCTAGAACGTTTAGTATCCAAAGCACTAGTGTTTTTTTCTCCTTTTGCTTTAGAAGGCTCAAAACTTATTCTACCTATATTTCTATCCTTTATTGTTTTTTTAAGGATTTCAATAATAGTAGCCATTAAACGAAATAAATAAACTCTATCATTTATAACTTCATCATACTTTCCCTTGGGGGTTTTAAAAGATACCTCTAATTCATCGGGTTTCAATTGCTCCCCATACTCATTTTGAGTCATAAAAAGATAAACAGTAAGAGGTTTACCATTTGCTTCCGCCTTTATCACAGAAGTATGTTCGTATACATAATCACCCCCTAACTCAGATGGAGACCCATCATAATCTATATCGTAAGGGAATGGGGAGGAAGTTCCCTCACCCACTTCATTCAATATCTCCGTATATACTTCGTATAATTTCATTCTTTAGTAGTCTTAGGAGCGTTAGGTTTATTTAAGTTACCAATCCCCCTTTGCCCACTTGCTCCTCTCGTTGGGTAATCACCAGGTTGTAAGGTATTTCCGTAAACGTCTTTACGTGGAGTTTTTTGCTTTTCACCCATTGCGCCTAATCGCTCGGGACGGCGCGTATTATACAATATATTGCCGTTATTAAGGGGTGGAGTTACCACATCTTGAACAGGAACATAATAAATTGTTTGAGTATTAGGATGATAACTATTGTAATTAAAAGATCTACGAATATGTTTTTTATGCTCACGAGAATAGTACCCTGTAACAGGGTCTACACAATTGTAATAGGGGTAAAACTCGTCACATTGGTGGTTATTTGTGTCACAACAATCTTTTTGTACCGAACAACCTGCAATAAGTAATGCTGGGATTATTAGGATAAGTTTTTTCATTTTGTTAAGTACTTAGTCTAATGAAGCAAGAAATTCTTTTCTTTCCCCTTTAAATTGGCGA
>CAACVF010000016.1_pt1 | contig 31225 bp, 31 predicted proteins | sample 2381781 | NCBI WGS metagenome assembly CAACVF01 (sample SAMEA5211967, study PRJEB30684) | marine metagenome | biome: Marine; feature: Epipelagic; material: Water | collected 2015-10-15 | depth 60 m | reverse complement strand
TAGCATAATCATAAACAGCCTTTACAGGTGTAGGTGTTGGTTGTATTTCAACTTTTCCTAGTTCTGGAATGTTTGCCTTATATAAATTCCATATTTTTTTAGCTTCTTCAAAATTAATATCTTCTCTTTCTTTAGTTGACATAAAGATAATAACTTTATCTGTATTTTCACCCATAGATTTTAAAACAGTTTCAACATGACCTTTATGTGGTGGTTTAAAAGCACCCGGATATAAAGAAATAGTTTCAGTTATTTCTTCTATTAAAATTTGTTTTGCTATCTGCTTTCCTATTTTTCCTGGGTTCATAAGAAAAATTGATTTACTTTATTTTTTGCCTCTTCTTTAGATACAGAACTACTTTTTATATCTTCTACTTTATCCGAATTAATAAAATCTGTGATTTGTTTATTTAATTCTGCTTTAGATTGATCAGATTTTTGTTGTTGTTTATCTGTTTTAGGTTTAGTATCTGTTGGTTTATAAGGAGTAACATACTTATCTAATAAATCTTCTAATGATTTTTGTGATTCTCCTTTTTTTAATGCTTTATCATTTACAACTGATATAAAATTATTGCCAAACTCATTTTTATATAAATCATAATTTTGAGTTATACCATTCCATGTTCTCATTACAATAGCAGGTGATAAACTCCTATCTTCACCTTGTGAGCGTTGAAAACGTGTTTCATTTCTATCTAATGCTTTTTCTAATGATGCAAATACATAAACCATTAATATATCATACCCTAAATCCTCTAATTCTTTTTTTAATCTTAAGGTTGGTTTTGAGTTAGCAGCAGTCCCATCTAATATAAAGTTCTTTTTTCCTAGTATAATATCTTTCATATAAGGGCGAAATTCTTTATTTGCTGCGGCCATTGCCTTTGCTGCTTTACTTCTTGCTTCAGCGTCTGAATTTTTCAAATCTAAAGACACTCCCATATCTTTAAGATTACGCATATAATAATCATCTACATTTAATATTAATGTATTGTCAACATCTTCTATAAATGATGATTTACCAGCACCGGGAGAACCAGCGAGAATTAACGCTTTAGGATTGGATGAGCGTTCAAGTATTATATCACGTAATTTATACATAGACTTACATTATCAACATATAAATATACGAAAAATAGGTGAGGAAGCCTAATAAATTTATTATTGAAATAAAATATTTTGCGTACGCATTATAAGGAAAAAGGGGATTTAAAACATAACAATAGATTTACTTCTACCTATAGGATATAAAGAAGATGGATTCATTTTAGTAAAAAAAATAATTAAAGTTAACCTATTTTTTAAAATATTATCCAAACTACCATTACTTGCATGAAAGTGAGATCCATCAAAACATATTAACCTATTAAATTTAGAGGGGATAGATATGGTTTTTTCGAAATTACTATTTTCATACTCTTGTTTTAAACAAAACTCACTATTAGTAAGAGTGTTATTGGCATAATGTTTATACCTTAAAGCATTAATTTTTTCTTCTTGAGGGTTATTTATAGAAAAATGTTTATCTTTTTTTAAATTAAATAGACTAGTACCATCATCTAAACTATTATTAATTTCTGAAAGGTATAGTATAGATGTTATTGTAGAAGGATCTTGATGGATCCATCCACTTCCTTTAAAGTTATCTATTATTTGAAAACTAGCCTGAGCCTCAATTTCTGTGGGTATAGGATTAAAAAATAAAGATAATATTTTTTTACTAATATATTTTACAAAATAGGGTTGAAATTCATGTAAGAATGAAGATCTTTTCCCGGGGAATATAGAATCAGAGGAGGTTTTATAATTTACAGAAAGGGCCCAATTTTTTAAACTATGTGGTTTTTCAAAAAAGTCATCTATTATAGTTAGAGGTATTGTATTCATTTCTTTTTAACAGATGTTCTATATTTTTCTGATAAAGGTTTAAGAATGGGGTTTTCTAAGTCAAATAGAGCTCTGACGTTTGTGTAGATTTGTAAATTTTCATCCATAGAACGAGGCGATTCATATACTTCCCATTTTTTACCTTGTATTTTACCTTCTTTTGGACCACGTTTAGATGATTTTAACCATAAAATACCTACCCTATCTACTTTTTGCTCGTAACATTCTTCAAAACATCTAGCATATATAGCTGATTGGACATCATATGTTGTTTGTAAATTATTTGATGTCTTAATATCAATAACCCATATTTCATTGTTTATTTTACAAACTAAGTCACAAGTTCCTGCTATATGTAAAGTATCAGAGTATAAAAATACTTCTGTTTCTATTAATTCAGCACCACTAGTTTCCCAAAAATCAACAAAACGTAAAAACATTTTCCAAACATGTAAATCATATTGTGGAGAACCATCTTTCATTAAATTAATTTCTTTACCTAATAAGTATTGCTCACATAAATCATGAGCTAGTGTTCCTTCACCTGCTGCTTTTTTAGCAATAAAGTCAGCATTATAACCTACTCTTTTTAACCATTCTTCAAAATGTTTTCCTTTAGGAAAATAAGATAAAACATATGTAACTGATGGGTATGTTTTTTCTCCATCTTCATAGAATCTAGAGTCGTTAGTAGTAATTTGAGTAAATTCGCGGTTTAATTCCTGCTTAGGAAAGTTGGCTTTCCTTAATTTCATATGTTTAATTTTAAGTTAAATAGAGAAGAAAATGTAAATTCCTGTGATTTTTGGATTTTATTTGTAAATAAAGCAAATCCCATATCAGCTGGATCTTTATCATCTAAATCTACTACAAATAGTTTTTTTCCCGCTTCTAATAATTGTTTAGCTATTTTATAAGTTGATTTAATAGCATCTTTATCTAAAGCTAAATAAACTTTTTTAACTTCAGATGTAACTAGTTTTTGCATTAATTTTTTAGATATATTTTTACCAAATAGTGGTATAGCATTTCTTTTTATAGCAATAGCATCAAAAGCACCTTCACATAAAACAATAGGAATATTCCAATTTATCATATTTTCAAACCCTATTATATTTTTATCTGAGGGTGGTGCATCATATTTTCTTGATGGTTCTTTTTCAAATGAACGAGCTACAAAATAATCAAGTTGACCATCAACATTATAGGTAGGTATAATAATTTTATTAGCATATCTACCTTTTTCACAATATCCTATTTGATATTTTAGGACATCTATGGTAGTAACTCCCCTTCTTTTAAGATAAGCTAATGCATGTCTAGCATGTATGTCAGATTTAGTAAGATTATATAATGATTTATATTCCGGGGGTAGTTCTACTTTTGTGTTTGAAACTACAATATCATACTTTTCTGTAGTTCCTAATATATCTTTTAATTGTGTTCTTTTATTAGCAGATACTTTTAATGCTTTAAATAAACCAAATAAAGTTTTACCTTTTTTATCACATACCCAACAATGCCATAAATTTTCTTTTTTTTTATTTGGAATTAAATTTATCTCTAATTTTGGGTTTTTATGATGACAAAAAGCACAATGGAAAGCATGATTTCCCCTTGCTGTTGGATTACTCTTACCCAGAACGGATTCCACTAACCCAAGTAATATTTGGTTTACCATAGAAAAAACTTCAGTTTAGATTTAAGATACGTTAAATATTTGGATTAACCAAATCTTTCCTAAAAAACTTACCTAATATATTATCATTTATATATTCTGTATTTTCTAATACATTATTAGAAAATTGATATTTAGTTTCTAAGTATGTAAGATGTTTTTTATTAAAAGCAAATTCTAATATTTCACGTGAAAAATGTTCTTGTTTACCTTCTGAAAGTAATTGTTTAATTTTAGTATGTGAACCATAATAAGTTTGCCAATCACTTTCTTTAATTACCTTACGTTTACGTTTAGTACCCTTTAAAGGTGGTAAAGTACGATTAAAAAATAATACTTTTTTACCTAAATATTTTTCTCTAGTTGGAATGTAAGTAGCTTCATAAATGAAACCAAATGTATTTTCGGGCATCTGTTCGATGCTCTCTATAACCTCTCCTTTATATAACCACATATTGTGTTTTTATTGATCGTATCTAACTACGAATGTTGTGTCTGTTACACTAGACATTTGAATTGGCTGAGCAAATTTACCAACCAATAATAATTCATTATTATCATTATAAATCCCTACAGTCGTTACATAGGGCATAAAATCTGAACCAGTAGCAAAATCACGCATTGATCCTGAAGTGTCTGTACTAATAGTTGGATTTTGACTTATATTAAATTCACCACTGTCTACAGTACATACAATTTCATTTTCATAAATTGTATAATTATTTTTAAATAATATTCTATTTGGTGATATTGTTATTGCCATAATTTATTTTTAACAAGGATCTGCTTCGTCAATTATAATACCTGTTTGTATTCTTACAAAAGTACCAGTTGTTGTTTTAAACCATCTTCCAGTACTTCCTCCTAGTGGAACATATTTATATTTTCCTCCTTTATAATTAAACCCATAATATATAATACCTGAGGGGCCTAATGAATAAGTTTCCAATAAGTTTCCACATATTAGTTTTTGTAAAGTTCTAGGATTAATGTTTTCTGGAGATTGTAAAGGATAAACTTCATTATTAAATCCTATACTACCATATTGTACATCAGTAAGCTCTGTTCCACAAGTTTCATAAGCTATTATACGACCCGAGCTTAAAATTACATTTCTTCCTCCTTTTTCTTGAGTACCATTAAATAGAGGATATCTTCCAGAAAGACGTGAACTAATTAATCTATTATCTTTAAATTTAATATTTTCAGAACCTGAAGAGGTTCTTGTTCTCTTACAAGCCGATTCCTGATTTGGGAATGCTCCTCTTAAAGTATATATATCAAGGGAAGGTAATATACATCCTCCTCTATTTTGTATATATCCATCTTGATTAACTATTAAGTAAACAGTAGGGCTAGTAAGAATATAATTTACAGTAGAAGGGAATACAGCTTTAGTATCATCTAAAGCATCTTCTCTAGAATTATAAAGATATCCATTTGTACCAAAATAAGTTCTTTCTTTATAATCTACACCTGTAATAGCACAAACTGAATCTTGTGTGTCTCGAGGTGATGATCCAAATATTGTTTTTACATAAGTAGTAGGGGCTGGAGGTGCTCCTGGGCCTGGATCCGGTTCAGGATCTGGGGTTGGAGTAGGTGGTGGTGGTGACTTAGTTAATAAAGTAAAAGTTGTATTAGTAGTAGTTCCATTTTTAGGTAATACTAATTGTCTAATTTTAAAAGTTAAACCTTTATCAGGAGTAAATGCCGAACTATCATCTGTATTATTATTAGGGTTATTAAATCCACCTTCAGTAGTATATGTTTCTTTTTCTATACCTGTAGTTGTTCTTTGAACAAAATTTCCATATGTACTTTTTGATCCTCCTTTTATATTAATAGATAAATCTTCAGAACGACCATCTGAAGTCCAAGCACCGGGGTCTGGAGATGTACTATAATCATAAGTTACTGATGCTCCTGCTTCTATTCTATAATTAACATTTCCTCTAGTACTACGAATTTCAACTTCCATGGCTGATGAAAGGTTGTTTTTAAATATTACATTTACGCTACCTGCTGATAGTGGAGGGGGTAATAAATCATAAGTAAATGATAATAAATCAGAATTAGGTGAGGGAGTTGGTCCACTACAAGATGTAAATGCTCTAAAAAATACAGTTCCAGTTATAAATGAAGATGTAACTGAAAATGATGTACCTATTGACTGTGAGAGTATTTCCGTTCTTCCTGATGCAAAATTTATATCATCACTAATTGAAGCTGTTATTCTAGTAGGAGTGTTTGTTGAAGATTGGGTAACATAACTTACATCAAATCTTCCTCTACGAGAACCTGTATTTAAACTGGTTAAAAGAGGTACAAGACAATTTTCAAATCCTGGTTCACAATCAATTGGATCATATGATCTATTAAAAAAATCATCTCCATTTAATGAAGCACTAAAAGGGGATACACTTAAATTTACATCAAAAGATGAAGTTACTACACTACCTGAATTAGCTCCAGAAGTGAAGTACTGTCTTACTGTAGGCGATATTTGGTAACCTGTATTAGCCATAAATTACGTTGTCTATAAAATATTTTCCAATTGCTATTGCTCTATTATCTAAATCATCTTGAATTATAGAACTTGAATCATACACATTTATTTTACCTCCCATATTAGAGTGATTTGTACAGTAATAATATAATGTATCAGGTGCATCTGATGGTAAACTAATACTTAATTCACCTGTAGTACCTGCTGATCCTGTGTATATAATACCATCTGTATAAGCTGTCCCACCTGAATGTGTACCATTTTCAGTTGTGGATAGTCTAATAGGATGACCATCATTACTACTATCTGTTTGATCTAAGGAAGAACTTACATTTCTTCTTAATGAAATAGTAGCTTGTTTTACACCATTTATATTATATCTATTACCTTCACTATAACTTTCTACAGTTACATCATAAGAAGAACTAAAGTTATTTACAAAGGACGTTCCTATATTTGGAGACATGAATAAATAATAAACTCTATTAACATCTCTTATTAAGTTTAATTTTCTTGAGAAAATTTCACCACCTCCTAATCCAGTAGGTAATGGCATTTCTGCAAATTCATCTTCATTTATTATCATAATATACATAAGACCATTTTCCATTCGTTGAGATCCTGCATATATGTTATAATCTCTATAACTTCCTGTTGTATTTGCCCTTACTCCTATTGGATCATTTGTATATTGTTCAGCATCTGTATAAGAGAAAACTTCTAAATAATTTATATTATCTACATCTGCTGTCATTAACCATACTTTATCTGTTCTTTGAGTAAAATACTGTGAATTTCCTCCTCCAAAATAACTTGAAGAAATTGAACCACTAAAAATCTTTCCATTAGTGTATTCTACATTTGAACCCGATATAGTATTAATTACATTCCCAAAAGCATAATCTTCTCTAAATAAAAGTGTATTAGGCCCTATAAAACTACCTGTATTACCATATACAGTATCTATAAATTCATTATCACGAGCTATAAAGTTAGACCCACTGCTATTACTACCTGTAGTTATTAAAGTTGCTATACTTCCTGTAAAAGTATCTCTAATATCTTTTAAATCAACTTGTTTATCAAATTTAAAGTTTATATTTGTAGTTAAATCTTCTGTATTAACTTTTGATGCCGTTAAATGTAAAGAGCTTACAGAATGACTAGTACCAAATGCTAAGGAAACATCTACATTTTGCTCAAAGAAATCTATCCTACCATTACCTGTAATAATTGCAGAGTTTGTTATTTCGCTTCCTGTTAAATTAGCAGGAACATTGCTTATATCACTAGAACCACTAAATTCTCTTCTTAATGTAAAATTATGGTTTGAACCTGTAAGTATATCTATGTATAAAGTATCATTCACATTCCAACCATAACTTCCAGTTGCACTACCAGAAGTATCAAATTGTACAGGAGTTTCACTCCCAGAATGTATTCTAACTGATACATGTTCAGAGCCAGTTTTTTGATAAAAATTAAGGTTACGTCGTGCTACACTACCTGTGCCGTCTTCACAAAATGATGCGCTTACTTCCCATACTCTACCATAAATTTCTAATGCTGTAGTTGAAGCAGTACATAATAAAGCATTATCAAACACTTCAACACTAGCTGAACCTGATTGTAGCCCTTCACCAGCTAAACTAACATTTACATTTTCAGTACTAAGTAAAGATCCAGTATATACTGAAAGATCAGTAGTAATCCTATATCTAAAACTATCACTTCCTCCAGTTACATTTAAAAGATCTAATGAGGTAGATACTGAAGAACTATAATTTATACTAGCAGTATATAATATTTGGGGAGATGATGTAACTTCATAATTAAAAGAATAATTACAATTGTCAGCATCAAATATATTTAATATATAAGATCCACTAGCTAAATCAACTATATTTTGGGATGCAGAAGAAAAACCACTTGGTCCTGACCAACTCCATGTTAAAGGTCCAGTTCCCCCTGTTAAGAAATAATCTTGTGGTTGGTTATCATCATCTAATTCATCTAATATAATTTTACCACTATTGGTTGCAAAACAATCAACGTTTGTAACTGTGTAACTTGCCGTTACAGGCATTGTTTTAGTTACGGCCATTGTAGAGCTACTAGTACATAAATTAGAATCCTTAAAATATACATTATAAGTTCCTACTTCTAACCCTGTAAACTCATTTGGTAATGCCAAGGAATTTGAAAAAGAAGCAGTTAATGACGCTGAGATTATTCCACTTGCACCACTAGCACTTATAATTATACTACCATCATTTGTACCACAATTTTTAACATCATTTTTAAATACTTTTCCATCTATTGCAGTAAAAGAAGTATTTAAAGATTGAGTTACAATTTCACCAATATTATCTTTAATACTTAAAACTAAAGAACGTGTTGGAGTTAAAGAAGCACTCAATATGGGTTGAAATAAATCACTTGTAGGATTATAATTTGTCCCATCTACAGACCAACTATAAGGTGGAATTCCTTTATCTATAGAAAATGTTAATGATGCAGATTCATTACTTTCAAAACAAGATTGGGTAAGAGATAAAACAGATGATTCTAAAGGTTGGGATGTAATTTCTAAAGATATAGAGGCTGTATTACTTGTAAGACCTAAAGTATTATCTACTGTATATTGTAATTTATACCCTCCAGGTATAGTACTATTTAAATTTGGAGTAATTACTAAATCCCCACTACCACTTATACTAAAATCAGGAAAAGAAAATCCTTCTGCTGCAAGGGTAGTTATAGAGCTAGAGTCTATACTTACACAATCATCAAAATCCCCTACTAAAGGAGATAATATTTTATTTTCTTGAGTATTTAAAATACTAATGTAATCATTTCTAGCTACTGGGTTACCACCTATAAAACATAAATAATCAACATTTGTAATTACTGCTAAACCTTGGTTATAAAACACATTTCCTACAGGAACCGCTAAATTTTCTCCTGAATATACACTAATAGGGTTTGAGTAAAACACATCACCATATTTTGCTATTACTTTAATATAATCATAAATGTTACCTTGCCCATCATCTGCTATATAAAAATCTGATCCAGAAATAATAAATGTTTCAGGTTTAAAACCTTCACCATATGAATCTTTTGGGACAGAAATTACCCTAATTTTAGCAGAATTTTCTATAAAGTATATAGCAGAACCATATTGAGATCCAGTAGCATCAAAGTCAAATTCTCTTTTTTTAAAGTAAGGAAAGTCTCTAAAGTTCGGAAATGAGCCCGAAGCCATAGTATTTTGTAAAAAATTATCGTAAGAAGATGAATGCCAAAAATTGTTTACATTATCAGGATAAACTAAAGCATCATCTTCTATATCTTGATCTTGGGATGAAGCTGTTATATAGTTTTGATAATATAAATGACGAACTGATTCATAAATCAAACGTCTATAATTCCCATCAGTAGTTAGGTTATCATTTACGGGATCAAAGGGTTGATCTGTTGTAATAGGAATATATTCCCCTATATAAGTTTGAATATTGTTGTCTGCGTATGAAGATGAATCGTACTCATATTGCTTATTAGCAACATATGGTACTGATTTTATTTCAGCAGGGTTTAGTTTTTTGTATGCAAAACTCATTCATTAAAAATCTAATTTTACTCTTACTAGAGCTTCTTTTGTAAAATCTTTAACTAAGGGTTTCGATAATTTAGCTACTGATAATAATTCATTAGCATCATTATACAAACCTACAGATGTTATAAAGGTTTGAGGGTTATTAATTAAACTAGAATATACAAATTCTCCACTACCACTAATCATAGAGGGGTTAGTAGAGTAATTAAAATCAGAGTTTCCTACTCTTACAAAAATATAATCAGAAGTTATTGTTTCTTCTGAGTTGAGAGAGAAAGTTTGAGCTAATTTAATTGATTCAAACAATTGACTGTGATTAGCTATAAGAGCTTCGTCTGTTAAATCATTATTAACAGTTAGACCTAAACCACCAAAAGAACCAGATAAAGCAAGTGCTCTTGGATTTAATACTATTAAACCTACATCAGGTAAATATTTTCCGTATGATCCTGAAGGTGTGTATCCAGCAGTTGTAGTAGAAGCAGAAATTGGGGTTGCTGTAGTAGCATTACCATTTGATCCACTTACTATATCAAACACACGACCAGCATCTGTAAATGTTAAAGTAGTTATATCTTTTGAATTATCTGTTAATTGTAAACGTGTTACTTCAGTTCCATCTGAACCAGATAGAACAAGGTTAAATGTACCAGGGAATAGTTTTTCTTTATATCTAGCTCTATTAACATTTAATACAAAAATATCTCTTGAATTTGTATTTCCTGTTCCAAAGTTAAAGTTGGTATTTTCATCTCCATTTACTAAGGTTCTAAATTGACCATAAGTTACTTTAGTAGGAGAACTTCCAGTTACTAAATTGTTATAAGGGGAAGAACCCGAACCTTCTGTTTCTCCATACGCAATTGCAAACTGTACTTCAGAATCTGATCTTAAAGATGATGTTTGAAAAACATCTAAATAAGTATTAAATGAAGATGTTTGGGATGAAGTAAAAAATTGGGTTAGGGTAGGTGTTTGACCTGACCATAAAGTAGAAGTGATAGAATCCGCACTTACTACAAAATCACTAGCGTTTAAACTTACAAAGCTCATAATATTACGATGTTACTTTTGTTATGTTAAGTGGGATTGTTAATCTTGCTCCTGAATCTCTACCTGTTACTGTTATGATAGTATTCAGTGTATTTGATGTTCCAAACAATGTATTAACTGTAGTTGCAGTTAAATTAATTGTTGTTCCAATTACTGTTCTAGATACATTTGTACCTATAGTAGTTGTAGTATTTAAGGTAGCTGCTGCTGCATTATTTACACCTACTCCTTCAAAATTAGATAATGTTCTTGAATCTCCAACAGTAGCTGTATAACCACTTGATTCAAATGTTGAATCTGTACCTAAATAATTAAGTGTTTGTGGTGTAATTGATAATGAAGCTCCTTGTTTTAAAGTAATTGTTGTATATCCTAGTTCTAATACAGGTAATTTAGCTGTACCTCTAGGTAATGTTAACAATTTATATTTCATTGTTTGAGTTTCATCAGGAAAAGCTTCAAGGATAGGCATGTTTTCAATTGCCTCTCCATAAAATGCTGAGCCCGATGGGTGGTTTGGATTATAAAGTGTATAATCAATTTCATCATCTGCTAAAGAGAATTGTGTAATTCTAAATGATCCATCATTTCGTGCTAATAATTCACGACCTTTTTTTGTTAGGATGGCATCAACAGTAACTGTAGTATTATTTAAATATCCCATGTTTTATTCTTGTTGTATATAAATATAGTATTTTTTAGTTTTTTACGAAATTAAATTTTGTGATTTTAATTCTTTAACAATATTACCTGCTCTTTCTTGTAGAGCTTTAGGTATATCAGCAGGTAGCACAATTCCAGAGGATGTTCTACCAGACTGTTTTTCAAAATCAAGTACAATATTCGTTTCATCTTGTACCTTTTTTAATATAATAAATCTTTTTATTCGTTTAGCATCTTCTGGTAAAGTTGCTCCTGGAAAGTCTTCACATGCTCTTGCAGGTATATCTTTATCAAATTCAATTGTTAAACGGTTTGTATTTGTTACTTCATCTCTTGGTATAACATTTACACGTTTTACTTGACGTTCAAATTCTCTAGGGAATATTCCACTTCCTGTTCCTGCTTCTCCTGCCTTTACGTCTACAAATCTAAATAAATCTCCTTCTTGAATTGAAAATTCTTCATCTACTATACCAAAGGAATCTGATCCACTTTCATATACTGAAGATGTTTGTATGAAGTTTTCATACCAGTAAGACATAGAAACTGATGCTGTTAAAATATTAAATGAACCTGTGGTATTTCTTACAAATAAAGCATTTCCATTACCAGCATCACCTCCATCTGTAATACTTGAAGTTAAAGCAATTACAGGATCAGATGGGAAATAATAAGTATATTTTGGTTCAGAATGATCAACCGATTCCTGTCCTATGTTTATAGAAGCACTTATAATTTCAGGTGTAGAGAAATCAGTTTCAAATCTACCACCCATAGATGATGGTGAATCTTCTAATATAGCTGATATTTCATTTGTGTTTTTAGGTAAAATAACAGAGTTAGTTACATGGTATGTAGCTTTAAGTAAAGCAAATTCTCCTAAATCAATTGAAGAAGATAGAATAGGTTGTGAACCATTAAAAGGATTCCAAGTTACATATTCAAATGAAGCAGAAGGGTTTTTAGGGATATTTACTTCAAGTTCAACTTGACCTTCAATATTAATTAATAAATCATTATCCCACCAAATTGTTGATTGGTTTACAGGAGCATTTCGAGTTAATTTTATAGAAGGATAACCTCCTACATTAACTACATTACTACCACTTGATATTTCTATTGTACCTAAATCAAAATTTCCTATTTCAATAAATTGTCCTCCTAAACTAGTAGGTACTTGCCTTAAATCTTCTTTTGTAATATTAGTAATAGATCCAGAAGTAAAGTTATATACTAAAGTTGCACTTCCTGTTGGGTTTTGTAAAGAAGGTAAAAATCTAAACCCACCAGCATATACTGGTTTTAACCCATCAAGATATTTTTGATCTGAAAGTAGTTGGTTATCATCTAATGATATATTAGCTTCCTTATTGGCATTAAAAATATTTTGTAAATCAAAAATAGTTTCATTTTTTCGAGTTAGCTCAGTAATATTTGCTCTACCATCAATTAAGTATTTAACATAAACATTACACCTATCCGGAAAAAATGAGCCAGTTTCTACTACTTCTGAGAAGTATGCAAATTTAAGAGAATTTAAATCAATAGCCGCTGTTTGTCCATATGAACTATCCCCTACAACATAATCATTATATTTTTGAGAAATAGTTTTACTACCTAAATAACGTGGATTGATGTTACGTAGTAAGGTATAATTACTATCCTGAATGGAAGCATCTAAAAATGGAGAATCTTCTTCAGTTATTTCACCAAAGGATCTACTTGTAATAAATCCAATATTAACAGGAGTAATTATGTTTGTAGAATAATCTAAGTCCATATATTGGACTGATTTTCTAGCTTCAGAAATATTATTAAATGTAGGATCTAAAGGTGTTGCCGAATATGAAATTGAAGTGCTATACTCAGTTTCTGCATTAAAGAAATTTAATTCTGTTACTACACTTGTTGTAGGTTGAGTATAAACAGTTAATTCACTACCACTATATTCACCTGTAAAAGGTTCTCTATTATCTGTAAAATTATAGACTACACCCGAAGCTGTAATTGTGTTTGCCGAACTTGAAGGTATTGTAATATTTCCAGTATAAGTTGTATCTAATGGTATTCCCATAGGGGTAGAACCTGTAATGCTAACAACATTAGATGAACCACTATGATCAACATAAGTAAAAGATGGTTCAAACTTTTCAGTTTTATTTCTTTCTAAAATGTGGGGTTTAATTATTAAACCTGTATTAAGTAATGTTTTAGCAGGGACAAAATCCTTTAACATTTTAAATAAAGAACTATCATAATAAGATAGTAACTTTACTATATCTGTATAATTAGATTTTTTATAATATTTTTTAAAATAAAAATCTCTTAACTCATTTAAATCAGGATATGAACTTGAAGTAGCTAATTTAGGATCACCCACATATTCATCTATATCAAAGAAACCTAATTGGTTTATAATATCATTATCTATACTATTTTGTATAGAAATACCTACTTCAGCTATGTCTAGATCAGCTGTAATATCATCAATTGATTTTTCTTGAACTGAAATATAAGGAGATAAAGTAGAACCTGAAGCATAAGGGTAGGTTACTGTTCTAATTTTTTGATCGTTTGCTGTAAAGGCACCAATATCTGGGCCTTGCATTAAATCAACATTACTATGAGTTACAAAGCTAGAAGTTGAAAAATTAGTTATAATACCATAATTTACTGTAGATGAACCAGTACCTAAAAAGGAAGCTGTAGGTGCAAATGAACCAGTAGACATAGGGTGAACTGTATATACAGCATTATCACCATTTGAACCTGAAACAAAATCATAATTACCTAAAGGTAATCTATAAATTAAGTTATAATATGATGATGTAATATCATTATCAACATAGGATGTTGGGTTTAAAACATGTTGGTCATAAGTTGATTGTGATAGATTTGTAATCCAATATCTAAATTCTTGGAAATAACCATCAAATGTGATTCCATCAGGTGCTATAATATTACTACTACTTGCCCCTCCTAAATAACCATGTAATTGGTGGTTACCTGTAGTAAAAAGATATGAGTTCCAAGCTTCATTATATGATGATGAAGTTGAACCTGATATTACTAAACTAGCAGAACCTTCAAAATCAATGTAGTTGTTATTACCATCATATTGACCAGATTTTGCAATTAATTCATAAGTAATGTTTGATCCAGTATCATTTAGGTTTTGACCAGCAGGACTTCTATCTAATTTTACATTCCAAAAACTTCCACTAAAGAAAGGAAAATATAAAGGATCTGTAGAAGTATATCCTTGTGAACCGGATAATATAAATCTTAATTCACCATAAGTGTTATAAGTATCTCCTCCTAAAGCAGCATTAGATGCAGAAGGGTATAATAGTTGAATTCCAAATTGAGACCTTGAATTTGAGTTATTTACTTGAAATAAAGATTGGGTATAATAGCTTGAAGAAGGTATTCCTTTAGTTTTAAATCTAAATTCAACTGAATCAGGTACTTGGTCTTCGGCAATTGTTCCATTCCACCAACCTTCAATATTATTCCAATCTTGTTCTACTTCTTCCCAATGATCAGGGACCATAGGCATTAATGTTGGTAACCAAGGAACCTCTACAGAGCTAGTTCGTCTAGTATCTAGTATATAATTTGATTTCTCATGGTATTGAGTTATTTGCCTTTTATTTTTTGTATTACCACCATACTCATTAATTCTTAATATATCATCTGCTATACCAAAACAATTTAAAAGTGCTCTTACTCCATTAATTGTTCCTCTAGTTTTTAAAAGGTAAGGTAAATTATGATAGATACGTTTATAGACTTCTTTATTTAAATCATCATATAATATTGGTTCATTTGATGCAGAAACATAATTTTCTATTCTATAAGAACCTGTTTCTGGGACAAGTGAGCCTGAAGGCCCAAGTCCAGTTAATGATGAAAATATATTTTCACCTGTTCTATTAGTAGTATATAATTTTATTCCTAATGAACGTAAAGCATCTGCTACTAAGTCTTTTGAAATACCATGTTCAGGTCTATTATCAGCATCTCTTAAATCACTAATTGCTCTAGTATAAGTCCAAATAGAATCAAAATGTTGACCTAACATAGAAACTAAAAGTTCTAAACCTTGATTTTGAACATCTTCTTGTACATAGGAAGGTAAAGTATTCCAAATATAATTCCTATTTTCAATATCATATAAAGAAGCGGATAAAATTTGACCACCAAAGAAATCACTATTTTCATCTTTTGACCCAAACCATACGGAAGCTGTATCAGATGTTACAGCATAGTTATTATAAGGAAGTGTTGTATTAGTTTTAGGCCATGCCTTACTTCCAGATTCAAAATATAAATAATATTCATAATTGTCAAATTGTTCAATTAGTTTATCTATGTTTTCCTGAAGAGTTGCTTTTGAAGCTGAAATAGATGTTTGGTCTGTTAAGGGATCAAGAGCAGTTAATTGGTTTAAATCAGTTTGATAATTTTGAACTAAATTAAGTTTATATTTAAAATTTTCTAAACGTTCATAAGCTGAGGAGAAATGAACAAAACTACCATACTCAGTATGGTCTATGTTTATATTAATACTTTTTTCTTCAAGTACCGATTTAACTTGTTGGTATGATGAAGTTAAAGTAGTACTTAATATTTCACTAATATTAAAATATTTTGTTGTAAAATTTGTTTTTTTATTTAAATCAATATTAGTATTTGGGCCTCTTAGATATTCTACTTCTTCAGTTTCATCAGCAATAAATGAGACATTAATATTAAAAGAAATTGGATCAGATACTTCTTCTACTATCCATAAAGTATCTTTTAAATTATAATTTGATGGAAGAGGTTCATATAATTTTACAAAAATACTAGGTTCAAGTTCATTAGCAGTATCTAATAAAGTATTTACTCCTATTAATGTTTGATTATTTCCAAAATTTAATATTAAATCAGAATAAAAACTTTTACCTTGTTGTGAAGCTATATAATTAAAATAAGAAGTACCTACAGCATCAAAAGATAAATCATTAGTAGTAATTTTTATCTCTGTTCTATCCGAAGATATTTCTTTTATAAAATACCTCGTTGTATTTGAACTTAAAAGTAAGGGTCTATAAAATTGATATATTACATTATAATTCCCTATATTATATCCTGCTTGAGTTAAATCTTGTTTAGGATCTATATATAAAGTATCAAATAAAGAATTTTCAGGATTAGTAAGAAGAGTACTATAATCAGCAAAATTATAATTTGAATATAAGATGTTATTAGTAGCAGAATATATGTGATGTTCTACTATATCCTGTTCAGCTCCAAACTCTCTATTTATTTCATATTCATTTAAAAGATTAATATCTTGAACTGAATAATCTTGAGTTTGTAGATTATTTGAAGAAATATTCGATATACTTGTTGTTTCTGCCATTAGATATTAGTGCTCAAATTAACTAATTCTTGTTGTGCCGAGAATAGTTGGGCTCTTAATTGGTTTATTTCATCAAGTAAACCTTGTATTTCTGTAGATTGACCTGATGATCCAATATAAGAAGAGCTTCTTTTAACTATTTCTTCATGTGAACCTACTCCTTTTTGGGGTATTTCAAAAAATAGCCTATCATATTCAACTAAAAATTCAGCAATTGTTATTGGTTCCTCAACAATTTCTACTTCATCTGGTTGAACTAGTTGTTTAAATTCTGTATCTACTACTTTAGGATATGATACTTTACCATATACCTGTTTTTGAAGTTTTACCTCTTGTTTAGCCATTATCTAACTACTTTAAAATAGTTGTCTTTATCTTCAATTACTAGAGTTTCATCCCCAACTATGGTTTTAACCATTAATTGGTAATATCTTTCGGGTTCTAACCCATCCATGTAAACTGTAAAGTAATTACTACCACTATCAGCACTTATTTTAGTATATGAAGTATCAAAATCAACTACCATTTCATCTGTTTTAGAATCTTTTAAACCCCAATATGAAGATGTTGGAAGTGCTTTAGTATTTAAATATACTGAACTGGTTTGGAAAGTCCTAGTAGGATATGTATCTCTTACTTTTAATCTAAAATCATATATCCCACTGTCCTCAAATTCGCTTTTTAAATTCGTAAATGATACAATAAAATCACTTGAAGTTACTAAGGTTATTGGTGTAGCATGTGATGAATCATCCCACTTAAATTCTAATTCAGGTGGGTATATAGTGTGAGTATCCATGGAAAAATATTGCGTCTCCACGAATGAGGATGAAAATTCGATACTTGCACTATGTTTAACTATAAATCCATGATTATCAATTGAACTACTATTCCATAGTTTAACCATGTTAGTAACATCCATTGAAATGTCTTTATCACTTGTGTATAAAAAAGTTTGTGACGAACCAGATTTATCTGTATAAAAATCTCCACCGGAGGATGACCAAGCATTTGAACCTGATTCTCCTCTCCAACCCCATGAACATCCATCTTGGGTTTTAGGATCATCACTTACTCTACCAGTTCCCATATCCCAGGCTCCTGATACAGGGTTTGCTTCTAGGGTGTAGTTTAAAGGTGCGTTTTCAGCATTTGCTAAATATAATTTTAAATTAGTAGAAAAAGCAGACCCAGTTATTATATTATTAACTACATTGTTTATATCAGTTGTTTTAAACTGAATTAAGGCACGTGTAACAGCAGGTAGATCACCAGCAGCTGATGAATTGATGTTAATACCATTATAATTAGAAATATCTAATATTTCATCTAAACCTGTATTTTGTGCAGGGTATTGAGATAAAATAAAAGTATCTTTTTCGGGAAATATTTTATATACTGCCATTTTTTTAGTTTGTTACTACTCTTCCCTGGATATCAGTGTCAGGGTATTTTAATTCAAATATACTTGGGTCTAAAGATGGATATAATATTTCATTTATAGTAGCACCCTTAATATCATATGCTAGTTTTGAATATCCTTCATTTTCACCTACTTTATTTACAAATTCTAATGATTTAACTGTTTGAACTCCTTCTACACTATCAATTACATTTTTAGCGTTATTAATTAGAATTGGTTGATTAATTTGCCATTTATCTATATCAAAATAATCTTTTAATTGTATAATAATATTATTTAATACTGTTTGTGCATTATAATTTGGTAATAAAATTACATCAAAATTAATTCCAATATTAATAATAAAAGCATCTTTTATTTCAACAGCATCAGTTAACATTCTATACTCACTTAAATAAGTAATTAAATTTTGTTTTAAAGCAGGATCAGCAACTATTAAATCATTTATGTTATTTTGTGATAAAATACATAAGGATAATAAATTATTATCATATCTTCCTTCAGTTGTTTGTCTGTTAGGTGAAATAGAAGTATCTTGAGTTACATATACTTTAGCTACTTTACCAAATTTTGAAGGTAAAGATAAAGATCTAATAGCATAATCATCTTTAGTTACAGTTCTTAATTGTGTTGGATATTGAGCTATTGATTTTCTTCTTATATCTTCATTTGTATCTCCATCTCCTCCCCCTGTAGCAGGGTTAGTGTTTGTAAATGCTAAAGAATCTCTAACTGTAGATTGTAAAGTAGAATCTAAATTAGCTCCAAAAAATGTTACTGTACCAGAAGATAAAATTGTTAATGATTGGGCTGAAACGTTAGATGTTGCCCCTCCTCCTACAAGATATTGTATTGTTAAAGTAGTATTTGCCGGTGATAACCCATAAGTTTTTGTATATAAAAAATTAGAAGGATCATAAGCTGTTAACAATTTATCAGTACCATAAGGTAATCCTAAACCTACATTATCAGAATTAGGGGTAATAGTTTCATCCGGGCCTGAGGATATTCCAGGGCCAAATTGCAATTCTACTTTATTATTTGATTTAAAACGTTTTATAAATCTTTTTGGGACTTTTAGTAGTTTTAAAAGATAAGGTGTTGTAGCATTATATTGATATAAATCGGGGTCATTAGATGCTATATTAGTTTGTGGATCAAATATAGTTTCTTGTGCTAAATAAGGGACTTCATACCATCTACCCCCATTTGTATCTGTACATTTTATAATTTCAATTATATTTGTATCTTCAATTTGAATTGTAGAAAATCTTTCAGGAGTTGTAAAAGTAAATTCAGCTGTTTTTAAAGTACCAGCTGTAGCTTTAGCAGATTTTTTTAATAAATAAAAATCAGGATTATTAGTTCCATCTAGTGAATAAACAGATATGTCAGTAGGATCTGCACTACCAGATATGGTAAAATCAACTTTATCTTCTATATAGAAAAAAACATCTGTACTATTAGATGATTGTATTTGTGCACCTTCAGCTAAAATCATAGCATAATTGTAATCAGGTCTATATAATCCCCCTTCTATTGTCGAAGGTATAATTTGAAATATTTCTACATCAGTTGTTCCAGCATTTGTTACTTGTGGAAAGTAACCATGTGTATAAGCTAAAGCTAATAAACTATCTCTTTGCTTAGCAAATTCCAAATAGTTTTCTTGAACCTGACTATCACCATAATAAGCTAAAACATCCCCTACATAGGAAGCCATTTCAATTAACATTAACCCCGCAGATGTATCTGAGAAGTCATTATATGTGTTAGGGTAATATATTTGAGCAAATTCAAGCAGTTTTTGTTTGAACCCGTCAAAATCTTTATTTAAATATTGTATTTCTTTAGACTCCGCCATTAGTATTAAAGTTTATTTGAAGTTCATCTTCTATATTTGTATTAATCACAGAGTAATTAAGATTTATAGTGACTCTGAAGTTATTAGGATCTAATTCCACTGTTAAAGTATTTATTTGAACTTGTGGAAAAAATGTTTCAACCCCACCATAAATTAAATTTTCTATTTGATCCGTTATATTTTCTGTTATAGGTTCAAAGAGTAAATCTCGTACACCTGATCCAAAATTAGGATTCATTATTCTTTCCCTTTTACCTGTTAAGATAAAATTTAGCAAGTTAGATTTTATAGCATCTTTAGTAGTAAAAGTAGTATTAATGCCCGTAGGACCATTAAAGGGTAAAGCAATCCCTACACCTGTACTAGGTTTAAGATCTAAAATATCAACATTACGTACTATATAAGCCATTATATTTTACCTGCGTCTTTCATTTTACCCATTAAACCTGAAAAATCTGGTACAGCATCAATTGATACTTGATTTATATCAGATGTTTTTTGGTTTGATATCATTGCGTCAACGGAATCTACTACTTTAGTAGGTGTCCCAGGCATACCTCCTTGAAATCCTACAGCATCTTGTGATGACATCCCACCATTAAGGTTTCTCCAACCACCTTCATTATGTGTTTGATTTAAAACATCTGCTAAGGCACCAACTCCTTCAAATAAGGGTTTTGAAAATGCTGTAGTTTCATGTTTAGGTGTTTCTGTTTTAGGTTTTTCCTCAATTAATTCAGATAATGAGTTGTTATTTTTCTTTTGTTCAACAACCGGCTTCTGAACTACTTTGTTTTCAGTGATAGGAGTTTGCATAATTAAAGATAATTCTTCTTTAATCACGTCTCTTACTTCCTCTCTAATAACTTTTCTAAAAGCTTCTAATTTCATGACTATAAATATTTATATATTATTTTTTTCTTTTAAATGCTGGGCGTAATTTTACTTTGACTTCCGAATTGGGCCCAAATCCAATTTGATATTTATCTCTAATATTAAGATCATTTATACCGTATTGAATTTCTGTTTCGGTATATTCTTGCCTTAATAATAATTTTACCCATTTAGGTAATTCTTGTTCTTCAACTTTAGTAAAGTAATCTTCATAAGGCATAGGTGGGATACCTCGAGGACTATTTAAAGTTAATTGTTCCCAATCTATTCTAGTTTGTGTTCTTAATCCTTCATACCATTGTTCCGTTTTTCTTTGAACTTCTTTAACTTTATCTGGGTTAGGGTCTAAACTACCTAATACTTGAGATTTTAGAGTAGCTAATAATTCTTCATCTGAAAGGTTTTCACTTCCAGGTTGGTTAAGAACTTGTCCTATTGTTTCAGGATTAATATTATTTAAAGTATTAAATACATTTTTAATAGCTTTAAATTGTGGGTTTGATTCCTTCTGTTCTTGCAATAAAGGAGCAATTAAAGAATCAACATTAATTGTTTTATGTTTAGTATCTCCTTTAGGTTTAGAAGTTAAAGGTGGATTTGAAATTCCAGTTCCATCTACAGGTTTAAATGCTCCTCCTCCTATTCTACTTTCAGTAGGTTGTTTTGGATCTATAGGTCTACCTTCTACTGAATTATCAGGTTGACCCTGGATATTATTAGTAGCTGGATTATTAGCTCTAGCTTTTAAATTGTTTGTTTGTAAAGGGTTTGATCCTAAATCTTCTGCTATATTAATTGCATCATCATCAGTAATTTGGTTAGGAGATGAATCAGGTGTATTTATTCCTACAATTCCTTGTTGAAGTAACAAATTAAGTTTATATTTAACTTCAGTAACAATCCCATTTAAATCATCACTAAAAGTTAAATCAGTAGCAGTTATTATATTATCATTTGAATCTAAAGCTATACCTCTTCTCCTTAGTAAAGTTTGTGAATTATTCTCTATAGGTTTATCTTCTTGTATCTTAATAGTATAACCTAAATATATCTCTTGGAAGTTACCAAATCTATCCTCTGGATCTGCTATAATGATTTGTTTTTGGTTAAAAGCATTTTCACCCGCTTTAAGTAAGTCTCCATGTTTACTTTTATCAAATTTATTAAAAGTATAATATTTTAACTTACTCCTAAATTCTTGTCCTAAAGTATCTTCAAAATTAACTCCTGTAGATAATGAAACTAAATCACCATAGAAAATTATATTTCCAAATTCATCAAATCCAAATACACTATCAGCTAAGGGCATTATGGTACCCTGCCCATCTATAACAACAAAAGTAGATACTCCCGTGGTATTAATTATACTTGATCCTTCTAATCCAGCTTCAAATTTATCTAATTGTGGGAATGCTGCTAGTAGATTTTTAAGGGCAATAAAATTATTTCTAGATGCTTCGTTTGCAGATTCTTGTAAACCGGATTTATTAAACCCTTCACAACTTTCTAATTTAGCAGCTAATTTTACTGATTCTTTAATAATTAGTTGTAGATAAGTTTTAACAAACCCTAATATAGATACTAATTTGTCAATTTCTTTACTTATTTTTTCAAGTAATTCAATACCTCTTTGTATCCCATCTTCAATACCTTTTAAGAAATTAGTAACAGTTTCTATAACCCCTACAGGTACAAATAAGGCAAGTATAACCTTAATTACGGCTCTAACTACTTTTAATATAATTCTTATTACTTTTAAAACAATTACTACTACTTTTATAATTGTATTGACAAAATTTAAAGCTACAATTATAGTACTTATAATTTTAACTATATTTCGTGCAAATCCAACTACTATTCTAATAATTCGGGCTATTTCATCATATGGGATAGCATCTCTTAAAAACCTATTTATACCTTCTATTTGTTTTTTAAATATTTCCTGGATAGCAAAGGTTATATTAGTAAAGGGTAATACTTTACTATAAAAATCTCTTAGTACTCTTACCCTTTCTATAACATCTTCAGCGTTAATACCCCCACTAAGGGCTAAAGCTGCAGTATCAGTTGCATTAGCTATAGGTGCAGCCTCATCTGCTACATTATCTATTACTTTTTCAACCTCCTTAAATGCTGCTTTCAATTTAGCAGCTCCAGGAATAGTATTAGGTAAACTTCCTATTTGGTTTGCAATATTATTAATACCTAATTCCCTTAAGTCTTTAGTTAAACTATTTAAATCTGCACTTAGCTCTTTAACATCTCCTGTTAGTACAGATTCATATTCAATTTTAAAAGATTCAAATTCAGCTAACACTTCCTCACCAGATTCATCAACTAATACACTACCATTTGGAGCCATTTCATATGGGGGGACAGATGGGGATATACTTTCGACGTTTATAACGTATGATCTTCCAAAAAAGGGATCTTCTATCTGTTCAGAATTTCCTACTATTCCTCTCATTACAGAGGTAATTTTAGGATTATCTAGTTGGGTTATAGTAACAGCAGACCCTTTTTCCATTACACCTTTTTTTGGTGAAGCTGGGTCTTCTGAGGGAACATCTAAAACAATGTTTCCAACTTGAAAGGGTATAGTAGAAAAATCTTCATCAGATAAGAAATCAATAGTAGGAACAGCAAATGGTATCTCTTTGACCCCTCCGACTAAATTATAAGACCTAAATTTATTTACTACTTTATCAATTTCACCCTGTGCTCTTCCTAATGAATTTGCTACGGGGCTGCCTGGTGGGAATAATTGACTAGTAGCAAACATTAAAGGATTACAAAAATCATATGTGTTTACTACTGATAAAGTACCATGTATGTTTATTAATGATGGGTTTGCTCCTACATTTTTTATAGCTTTAATAACTTGACCCCTATTTTCTTTAGAAAAGAAATCTACATCTAACATTTCTACTAAATTATCATCAGTCCCATATACAAGCTCTAAAGATTTTTCATGTAAAACATCATTAAAGTTAGATAATGATTTATAAGCCTGTTCTAATATTTTTTCAACTTTACTCATTATTGTGTTTTAACTAGTTCGGAAAGAGTTCCAGGTATTCTTTTTGCTAAAGCTCTTGTTGCTTTTTGAAGTGATACTCCTGCTCTTTGAGTAAATTTTATTGGTACATCATTTACATCACTGGCTAATTTAAGATTTTCACATACTTCTTGATCTAATATTTTTAAAAATTCAACAAAAATAATGGCAAGTGAATCTCCTTTAATTAATGGATGTTTTGCTTCTAACCCTAACATTATTTCTGATGAGTTTATAATTGTTTTTCCTCCACTGTTTATATTAAAAGTACCATTTGTAGAAATACCTACTGCTTTTTTACCAATTATAAATGTAGAATCTTGTTTAGAATTAATTAATACTCTATCTGAATCTATAATGATTTGATTTCCTCTATACGGAAATTCAGGTTTATAGGTAGTTGAAGGTTCTTTTAATGTATTTTCTTTAGTAAGGGTTTCTTCACTAGCATCAGGTTTACCTTCTACTTGAGGGTTTGAAGCAGCTATATCTTTATTTGCTTGAACTTCAACTTCAACTTCCGGTATATCAATTCCATCATTTTGGAGTGCCTCCATTTTCTTTTTAGCCCTCTTTCTTTTTCTACTTCCAAATAATGCATAAGTGACTCCTTCAGGGATACCAAAGAATTGTTGATATAAATCAACTACATTACTCCATATGTCTATAATAAATTCAATCATTAGCCTCCATATTGATTATCAGTATCATCATCCTCAGAAGTGGGTTGGTTTTGAGGAGGTTGTTGAGCACGACCAGGTGTTCTAACAGAAGAAGGTTTTGGTTTTTTAAAAAATTCTTGAGGGAAATTTTGTTCTTCTTGTTCTGCTTTAGCTACTATTTCATTATTTAAATCTGGTTCTTGATTTATAGTATCATAGAAATTTTCTATATCGTCTAATTCTTTAGATGATAAAGTAGCGTCTTCAACAGGAATTTCTTGTAATAATTTAGTTGTGTTAGTTACAGGTGTAGAATCTACCCCAAATGAAGCAAAGTTATTTGAACCTAAATTTACAGGAATTAATTGACCATTAGTCATATAAATTGAAGACTTATCATTTTGGACATCTTCATATGTAGGGATCCAAGTATTAAAAGGTAAATCTGTTTGTGATTGTCCATTTCTTATAATTGTAATTGGATTCCCATTTCTACCCTCAGTACTCCAGGGACTTTCTACATTTTTACTTCCAGAGGGTTGTTTTGCTGTAGAACCAAATCTAATTGAATTACCAAATCTACCTTCTATAATAATATCTCCTTCATTAGGAAGTAAATTTCTTATATTTGATTTTTCTTCAAAAGTATTCCCAGGTATGGGTTCAGTTAAACTACCACTTTCATTATTCGCAATACCATCAAGTACACTATTATTATCTACAACATTAGTATCTTTTGATATTCCCGAAGCTGGTGAAGGAAGTATATTTAAATGGTTACTATTCCAAGGTGATATAGGATTAAAATAATAAAATTGAACTTCATCAGAGTTTCCTTCTAGTATAGATTCTTTAGAAGGACCTATTGTAATGTATACTATTTCTCCTATTAAAGGAAGTTTTTTAAAATTAATATCAAATGGGTAAGCAATATTTCCTTGGGGATATTTTTTAGGTATAGATCCTTTATTTAATTGTTCAAACCTAATAGCTCCCAATCCAGCCCAACCACCGGCAACTTGAAATAAAGATTCCCCATTAGAATCCGTTGATAAAGATATATCTATAACTCTAACAGGAATTAACCCATTAGGGTTTGAAGATTCTTTAGCTTTAGAGGGTCTATTTAGAGAATTTACTAATGTAGGAAACTGCTCAGCCATTAAACTGCTTTTTCTATATTTTCCTCTAATTGAGGTATTTCAACTTTACTATCTAATTCTTGAAGAGAACTAAAGAGCATTTCTTTATCTTCATCTGTAAGAAGTTCTTCCGAATCAGCTGCTTTACTATTCATTGCTCTTTGAACAATCCCGGCCATTTTAATTAAGGCATCATCATTTTTAATAGCTAATTCCATATATTCTTTAATTAAGGGAACAATCATTGTTGCTTCACCTGGTGAAGTGATTAATGGTTTTAACCCTTCTATTAAAGAACGTAATTGAACTTCTTTATCTTTTTGGTTTGTGTGTATTTCCTTTAAAAGATCGGCAAAGTTTTTCTTTCCGAATAATTTTATGCTTGAAAAATCCATAAGCTACGCTTTGGATATAAATATGGGTATATATAAGGGTTTAGAACTTCATACTAACATACCCATGTTCATTATATTGACCTACTAACCTAGTATATATTTTCCTCATTTTTTTAATTATTTTAGTAATTTGAGGAGTAGATTGATCAGTCATTTCACGTATGTAGATATATATTGCTTTTTTATTAAACAATTCTATATTTTCTCTTTTACGGAATAATTCTAATATAGCATCGGCGGTTTTAGCATCTTCAGATTTAGGAAAATGATCAAATAAGTATAATTCAAAATATCGAAGTAAATATTCTATAAATTCTGTAGCTCTATCTACGGGTTGATCTAATCCTGTATTATTAACTAAATCTATTACTATAGATTGGTCTTTATCAACAGCATCTACATCTGTTTTTTGTTTTAATTTTTTATAATTATTATTATTATAAAGTATTAAATATCTTTTTGCTATAGTACCAAAATAAGAAAATGCTTTACCTTTTTCTTGTTTATATAAATGAAGTTTTTCAAGTAAAAAGGTTATTACTTCGTGTTGAAGGTGTTGAATTGTGTCTACTTCTGTATAATAAAATTTAAAAGTATGAATAATATTTTCTGTTAACTTAAAAAAAGCATATTTTATACGTGCATTATATATAGCATTACGTTTATCTTGATCTGTTTCATTAACGTATTCAATAATAGCTTCTTCAGTATCAGCAGTAAAGTATTGATTTTTGGTCTTTGGTTTTCTTTTTCTTAAAGTACCTTTTTTGGTATATTGAGGTCCTTCATCTTTTTGAGGTACAGTTAGAATTTTTCCCTCAAGAGACTCGTCTAGTGGTGCAATCATTTATTAAGGTTATACTCGTTGATTAGTTCTTGAATCTCCTTAATTCCTTTAAAAAACCACCCTATTTCATCATCTGATTCGAATATTTGTTTTGAATCAATTTCTTTAATTTTACGATTAGAATCGGACATTATCTTAGACAATTGATCAATATATTCATCTCTTTTATTGATTGCATCCTCTAATTTCTCATTTTTTCTCATCAAATTCCAAATAATATAGAAAATGACCCCGAAAACAAGGATACCAACATTAATTAAGATAATAGTAAGTGTAGACATTTAGAGATTTTTTACTAAATTCATTAAATTATCATTATCAGAACCTATTTTATCTAAGTTAGAGTTAACTCGATCTTGTTTTGTTTGTTTTGGTTTCGGTTGATTACCAAAAGTATGCAACCATTCTCTCTCAAATTCAATTCTTGCAGCCATAAGGTCAGCTTGATGTAAAATAAAGGGAAGTGAAGTACGTGGTTTAGTTTCGGGCATATAGCCTTTAAGATATGGTTGATTTGCATCATCATATAAACCATCATGGGTTTTGATTGCTATGAATTCATTAGTAGTTAATTGAATTCCTGCTTGTTGTAATAAGAATAAACCTCTGTCTGGGACAGTCATGTATTCATTTGATGTATTAAAGGTGTACATCTCACCTAAATTTTTCTTTCTCCATTCATCCTTAGATGGAACAACAGAAACATGTTCTAAGGATCCTATTTTACCTAAATCATGGTTTAAAGCGGAGACAAATAACTCTTCATCTGTGTACGTATCTTTTGTTCCCATTTCCTGCCATACAGCATTTATTTTAAATGCAGCAGTAATTACACGTATAACGTGCTCAACATAACCCCCGGGAAAACAATTGTGATACGCCTTCTTATGAGAAGCTGGGAGTAGGGCAATACGTTCATCCAATTTATTGTAAAAATCAAGGAATTGATCTTTACGATCCCCCGTAACGTATTTGTTAATGCCACTAAGAAGTACCTCATAGTTCTCCTTTATTTGCTCCGCTGTTAAAACCATTTAGTCTTGTGTTTCGTTATTTAGATAAGTTTGTACTTGACTTATCTCTTCTTTAATGTTATCAATTGTTTGATTTACTTGAATGTGTTCACCTCTATGTGAATTGCTCTTTACAACATTAAGTTGATTTTCAATTTTTTCTAATTTATTTTGTAATAATTCTTTATATCTCATAATAAAATTCTAAGAGGATTTCTAATGCTTCCTCGATTGTGGTAAATATACGATTGCTTCCCATGTTCTCCAAATTACTATCGGGAAGGATATAAATTTCTTCTCCTGGTCTTTTAGTAAAATTTATTACTGGGTAGCCTTCGTTTTTGTAATTTCTTTCAATCCAATCCCCCATGTATTCATTTTCATCAACATCAATTTCTCTGAAGGGAACGTTGAGATGGTTGAGGGCTTTTTTTAAAGTATTACAATAAAGACAGTGTGTAAGTGTGTATAACGTTATGTTCCCTACCCCTTTTTTTTCTATTTCTTGAACCCCCATTTTATAAATATTAATTTTTTAAATCTATCGTATCTCAAAGGTAATAGAAATATTTCAATTCTCCAAATGTTCTTTAAGAAGCTTTTCCCAAGATTTAATTTTCTTTATTCCTTCTTCATGTTTGCTTTCTTCAAACATAGGTAACAAATCATTTTGCAAAGTTTCAAGTACAGGTTCAATTTCTTTTTTATCTACCGTTAGGAAAAGGGGTTCACCTTTATTTTCCAATTTAAACAAATATTCAAATTGTTCTAAAGAAGTATTTAAAAGTGAAGTTTTTAATTGTGCAAACTCACCTAAAGAACCTTCTAGTGCATCTATTGTATCTTTTAATATATCATCCATTTTAATAAACTTTATTTTGTAATTTATTTCTTAATTCTTCTACCATTATTTTGGCAGTGTGTATATAACCATCTTCAAGTAATTCTTGAATTTGACCAACTTCCATATATAACCTTTCTAATTTTTCTTTATTCATTTTTTTAAATTTGACTCAGCGGACTCTTCTTAAAAAACTAACCGATAATGAGTATACCCAATAATACATATATACTATTTTGGGCGTAATTCAATTAAAATCGAGTCTTTTACACGGTAAAGACCATCGTATGATACATCCATGTATATTTTAACAGTCTCATTGTTAATTACCGCGGATTTAGGAATTGGCCCAACCATTTGTTGAGTAAAAAGAGCCAATTTGGTGGGGTAATATCCATAGCGAGCTGCAGGCGGTACAAAGCGTACACTAAAAGGGTACACATAATAAACAGGATAATTGCTAAAAACGCCGTTGCTATAACTCCAGTACTTATCAGTAGAGAAGACAGCGCGTATATTAGACTCGCCATTATATTTCTGATTTTCGGCCATATCGGTTGATTCGGCAAAAACTTTTGTGTAAGTGTAGTTTTCAAGTGTATCTAAATAAATTGTTTGTTGATAATTCTGGGTACCATCGATTGTAACAAATGCTTGACCCGTGCCACGCAAGGGTTCTTCATATACATACCCATCTAACGGATATCTTTGATCCCATACATAAACTTCTTTAGTGCAAGAAGTAAATAATAATATTATAAGTAATACTACAATTCCAACTCCGGACCAAGCCGCTATTGTGTATGATGATTTTGTGCTTTCCCTATCGTAATATGGATGTTCTTCCATTTTATATAACCTTTTTAATTCGGCCATCAATATACGAACAATATCTTGGGGAGCCAAATATACTTATATATACTTGTCGATATAAAAAATTTTTTAAAAAAAAAGGGTTAAGATCTTAATCTTGTTTCCCAAAAGAGGTAAAAGCGATTTTGAACAATGAAAGTATACGCTTCCATAACGGTAGCGATTCATTTTCTAAATCTTTTTTAGCGTCTCTTCTTTTTGCCTGCTTGGTCTTAAATATATTCATTGTAAATAAATATTACCATAAATCGCCTGATATCTTATGTACTGGGCGTTTGTATGAAGAATACGAGTAATTTATACATATTCTTTTTTCATTATCGGTTTGAGGTAAAGGTCTATGAGATAGCCACGCGGGAAATAAAGTTAATACATTCTCTTTAGCAGCTATAGAATAAGGCACTCTCGGCGGGTTCCAAACCTCTAATCCACCACCCTGTTGAGGAGGCGTAATATACATGACTCCTACTATAGAGGCCGTACATTCCGTATGGTTATGCCATACTGAGTTGTAATTTTCATTATCTTGAACGTAAATATTATATTCATTTCTCTCATATCTGGGATCAATACTATAATACTCATGTATAATAGGATTAATAATATTCTCTAAGTGATTATTGAACTCTGCAATATTGCAATAAACATTATAAACTCCCTCGGGAGGAGGATTATCATAAAAATGTTGAAGTAATCTATCTCTCCAAGGATCTAAAAACTCTTTTAAAGGTAAATCATAGTATTGATGAACCCATCTATCTAATCTCCAAAACTTAGGCAAATTTATAGTATTTAATTGTATCTTCTCGTATTATTTCTTTGATTTCTGGCTCACCTAATGAAATTAGTTTTTCTAACAAATTAGGTTCTACTGAATGCATATAATCAATAGTATCTTGCATATAAATTAAACTCATAACACACCCATTAATATTATTGTAAGTAAAGCTATTAGAACAGCCGCACCGATTACCATGTAACCGATGAGAAGCCATTCTAATAAGTTTTTCTTTATTTTATTCACTATAATCTTGGCTTACCTGCCTCGGCCATATTGGCCTTCTTATATGGCGTGATTAATTTTTTAATTGCTCCTGCTGCCTTTCTTGCTCTCTGTTGAGATGCCTTAGTACTACCATTATTTTCTCCTACTAGGATATTGAATTGTTCTACGATTTGCTCGTAAATCTCGTGTTTTGTCATAATTTTTAATTTGATGTTATTAATATAATAAAGAGAATGGCTAAAGTAAGTATCATTAATTTGGCTACCACATCCATTATCTCTATATCTTTTAAACTACCTGTTGCTAAAACCGAATATAGAATGCCTTTTACCTAATATGGAATGTTATGAGTAAAAAAGAACACGATTACGATGGGATGGATAAT
>CAACVF010000015.1_pt1 | contig 31865 bp, 50 predicted proteins | sample 2381781 | NCBI WGS metagenome assembly CAACVF01 (sample SAMEA5211967, study PRJEB30684) | marine metagenome | biome: Marine; feature: Epipelagic; material: Water | collected 2015-10-15 | depth 60 m | reverse complement strand
TAGCGACTTATTTACCAAATGGTATTATAGATGGAACATTCAGTACTGCGAAAGCGGCACTAGAAACGCCATAATAATAACTATTATATTAATTAAAGGGGTATTTATTACCCCTTTTTTTATGGGGTAAAGTGAAATAATATTAAAATAAATGCAAAATAAATTTTGTAATTAAAAAAAAACTTTTATATTTGTCATGTAATTAGTTAATAATTATTACGTTCATTAAAAAGGTGGTTAGTACAAGTTAGGGGTGAATGCCCTACAAAGGCGGTGCAAGTCCGCCCACCTTTTCAAATTAAGTTCATTGAAATAAAAAAAACTGAAAGCATTGTTAAATGTATATTGGCAGAGTACACGAAATAACTGCCTACATTGAGAATGTTTTTTAAAAAGTATGAGAGTGTATTGGTTGAGTATATGAAATAACAACCCACCAGTAAAAAATTTAAAATAGGTTTTAATATTAAGGAAAATTGCTCATGTGTTTTATCACATGGTTAAATTGCAAGAGTATTTAAAAAAGTGGTTTTAAGATGGTGTGGGATTAACGACCCACTTGGCCAAAGGTTAATAGTCAAAAGTACGACAGCTTAAATAAAACATTAGTAAAATATAATTGGGCAAAGGCACGATAAATGTAAACAAATCGTTTAAAGACCATAACACAATAAGTTGTTTGATAGCAACGAGGAAAAGTAATTATCTATCAATAATTGTAAACCAAAGTACAAGGTTTAAATTCCTAAGATGGCACCTCACTTAATATTTTTTTAAAATAAATGCAAAATATATTTTGTAATTAAAAAAATTCTTTTATCTTTATGTAAACAAAACAAAATGAACATTGAAACGGAATTTATTGAAAACCTAAATAATAACATTGAGTATTTTGATGATTATAAAAAGAGATTAATTCAATTTATTATTATTAATTCTTGTTATTCCGCCCCATATAGTTCAAAGGATAATTATATTGGCAAAATAAAAAAGAGGTTACATTTAACACCCCATGAGATGTTGGATTTAATCAAAGAAATATTAATGTTGGAAATTGTAATCCATAAACTAAAATCAAATAAAAAACAAATCGAATATGTTTAGTATATATAAAAAATTCTTAAAACAAGATCCAAACAATTGGATGTGGCTTATTAGCTATCATATAATAATGGCTTTTATAATAATGCTTTTAACTATTAAAATTTAATCATGGCAAATAGGGATAAATTTTTACACAATTTAAATAAATCTAAAAGGCAAAGAAAAAATGAAAGGGCTGTATTTAATAATTTATTTAAAAACTATTCAAAAGGTTTAATTGAAATAACTAAGGATAATGAGTGATAACAAAAGTTATATTAGATTTTTTTTAATAACCATTTTGTTTGGTTTTGCATTAAGATCAATTTATTTATATAATGACTTTTTAACATCCACTTTTTTAGTTGTATTAGCAATATCGGTTTTTAGTAATGAGCAATAATTTATTAAATAAAAAAAATAAAATGCTTGAAATTGATGATAGTATTCATACTATAATTGATCCCGATACATGGAAAAGATTACCGGCAATTAAAAAGCTAAGAGTATTTAAATTATTTAAAAAAATTTATGACATAGTAAATACACCTGATTTTTTTTGATTTAGAATTATAGTTTTTTGTTTTGATGGGTGTATGTTGAAAACCGGTTATTAAGTTAGCCGGTTTTTTTTTTAAATTACATTGTGAACCAAAACCAACAAGGTTGTTTTGCTGAATATCTTTTTTGTGCAACCGCCATGCAATATGGTTTTAAAGTTTCAATGCCTTTATTAAACATATCCCCTTATGATTGTCTATTGGAAAAAAACGGATTAGTTTTTAAAATACAAATAAAATATATTGGTGATAAAAGAATGAAAACTATAAATAATAAATATAGTGAACAACTTAAACTAAGAAATAATGGACAACCATATAAGTTAAAATATGTTGATTTTTTTGCCATATATAAAGAGGATGATAAAGGTTTCTATATAATTAAAAATGATGGGCAAAAATCATTAAGATTAAGAAACAACGGTCCATATAAAAAAAATTTTAATAACTTTGCATTGATTTCATAAATAAATTTAAGGTGTCACTATCTAAAAACGTAGTGACACTTTTTTTTTATCTTTACATAAAATATGTATTATGAAAATTAAATTAAAAATATCAATTTTAAAGGATGGTATAAGACATGAAAAGGGCGATATAATTGAGGTTAACCAAATTCAATTCGATTCTTTTGTTAAAAAAGGTTGGGCCGATAGTATAGATAAAAAAGAGGCAAAACCCAAAAAAGAAACAAAAGAGATGAAACCTAAAAACAAAGAAACTAAAAATGAGGCAAGTTAAAATAAATTCAACCACCGGTTCGGAAATTGTAAGTGCTGCGGATCTAAAACTTTATGCAAAGATTGACACAAGTTCCGATGACACTTTGATTGCTAAACAAATAACACAAGCGAGAATATGGTGTGAGAATTATATATCAAGAGATATTGTGGCAAAAAATAGATCCTATTATTTAGATGAAACAAATGGGATATTTGATTTACCTTTTGGACCGGTTGCATCAATATCATCTATTCATGCCGATGGTGTTGCTTTAACACACACTAACATTGGACTTGACAAAGAAACAATTGAACTTGACAATGGATATGCCCAAAAAGTTACGGTTGTTTATGTTACAAGCGGTTTAGATGATTCATTATTGCAACAAGCCATATTACAATTAGCATCTACATTTTATGAAAATAGGGGTGATTTTATAACCGGATCAATTACATCGGATATACCAACCGATACAAGAGATATTTTAAATTCATATAAAGCTATGTTTTTATGAATCCAGGTAAATTAAATACACGAATTGTAATAAAACAATTATCAAAGGCGAGTGATGGTTTTGGTGGGTTTCAAGATGGTGACACAACATATTCAACAATATGGGCAAACTACAAACAAATTAAGGGCGATAGGTCAAGTGAAAATGGTCAAAGGCAAACAAAAACTAATGTTCAATTAATATGCCGTACCGCAACAATTGATAGTATTAACACCGGTGCATCAACTAATTGGTTTTTCCAAGTTGAAAATGAAACGGGTGATTATAGAATAAATGACATATTTGAATCGGATTATAAAAATTACACAACAATAATAGCTGAAAAAATTGGTGCATGAGTTCAATTGATATAAAAATTAGTGAAACTGATTTGGCAAAACTTAGAAAAAAAATTGCTTTATTAAAAAAGGAATCAACAATTGAGTTAAGTAAAAATATTGGTAGAACCGCAAGTGAAATTGTAAGTTTAGCCGCATCCAAAGCACCAAAGGATAATGGTGATTTGATGAGATCTATTGGATCGGAAGCAAGAGGCAATTCAGCTGAAATATTTGCAACCGCAATGTATGCACCATATCAAGAGTTTGGAACGGGTACAAAAGTTGATGTAACCGATGCTAAAAAATTAGGCATACCACCAAGTGAAATTAAAAGATTATATAAAGGGAGTGGTAAACGAAAAGTAAATATAAACCCACAACCGTTTTTTTTTCCTGCCGTTAGAATTGGTTTATTTAAAATGTTAAAGAAAATTGAACAAGATTTAAAAAGTATAACTAAATAATGCGAGATCCAATAAAATATATTAGAAAAAAAATTATTGATACTTGTAGTGGTCAAGTACAACATGATGGTCAAAATATACCATTCTATAATCGTGTGCCATCAAATGCAACTTTTCCTCACGTTAGGGTTTATGGTGTTTCAACCAATCAAATTGATGATAACCAAACAAGATATAATGTTGAATGTATAACAAGGGTTGAGGTGATTACAAGATTCTTAGGCGATGTTGGTGGTGATTTAGATGCTAATAATATAATGAATAGTATAATGTTTTTATTGGTTACAAAAAACCAAAGTGCCTTTGATCTAAGTGCGAATAATTTTAATTGTTATTCGGTATCAAATAGTGGCGTTACATATTTACAAGATGATTTAAGCGATCATACATATTTTCGGGCGGTATTAGAATTATCAAATAAAGTTGAACAAACAAATTAACAATGGAATTTCAGGACATGAAAATATATTTATTTAACACTATAGCATTAGGAATTTCAATGACAAATATCGAGGTCACTTTAAGAATAGTTTTATTATTAGTCACAATAATTTATACAATAAAAAAAATAAAAAAGATAAAATAAATGGCAACAAAAATAAGTGAGGATACAAATGTACAATTAGATTTAAAAACCATTGGGTTGATCATTGGTGGTACAATATCACTTGCCAGTATGTGGTTTACATTACAAGGTGACATCAATGATTTGCAAAATAAAATTGATAATTTTAGTGGGGATGAGTTTGTTCAAAAAATGGAGTTTAAATTTAAGGATGAATTAATACGTTCGAACATTGTTCAAATTGACAAATTAACCGAAAATATGAAAGAGGATATTGAGGAAAACAAAGAAGCTATTAAAAAAAATTCAGAAAAAATATATGAAAATAAAAGAAGATGAAAAAAATAATATTTGTCCTTTTTGTGTTGTTTGCATTTGTACAATCTAACGCTCAAGATTTAACATTATTACATATAAACGCCAAATGGAATGAGAGCAACAATTATAACCTTAGGGGTATAAAAGGCGCTAAAATACAAATGGCGTATTTAGAGGATCAATCACAACAAATAAAATCACAAATAAAATCCGTACCAACAATTATATTGCTTGACCAAAACGGTAAACCAAGAGGTCAATGGAAAGCCGGATTGAGTTTTGTTATAACGGCAACACAAGATGAGATACAAAATCGTATTAATGTAATATTATTAGAAAGTACACAAACAAGGCGTAGATCAACAAATTAATAAATTATGATTAGTGAACATATATCGGAAAAAGAGGCAACGAAAAGCGTAACCGCTATTAGATTAGGTATTGCAAATACACCGGATGGTAATATATTATCCAATATGAAATCATTGGCAATAAACCTTTTTGAGCCACTTAGAAAATGGGTTGGCGGTCCAATAAAGATAAATAGTTTTTATAGATCAGAGGCACTTAATAAGGCGTTAGGTGGTGCATCAAAGAACGGAAAACAAACATCGCAGCATTGTCAAGGTCAAGCTATGGATATTGATGATATATATGGGCATAAAACAAATGCCGAAATGTTTTATTATATAAAAGAGAATTTGAATTTTGACCAGATGATTTGGGAATTTGGTGATAGTACCAACCCCGACTGGATACACATATCATTTGTTTCGGATTCGGTAAATAGGAATAGAATATTAAAAGCGGTTAGGGATAAAGGAAAAACTAAATATATAGATATAACAAATAGTTAAAAATATAACAATGAGTATTGAGGATAAAAAGGTTGGAATTGACATTGACAATGATGGTAAACCGGATTTAAATTTAGATTTAAAAACATTGGTATTATTAATTGGTGGTATTTCATCATTAATTTTTACCTATACAACTTTACAAAGTGATATTGAGGATGCTAAGAAATTACCCCCGGCACAAGATATTTCAAAGGTTGAACAAAGAATTGAATTTTTAGAAAACAAAATTGAAAATATTGAAAAGCAACAAAACAGGAGGTTAGAGAATATTGAAAAAAAAGTATATAAATAAATAATGTTATGAATTTTGGTATTATGGAAACATTAAATACAGGCGTTTTGATAGGGTTTGCATATTATCCATGGGATGAAAAAAATAAATTTAGTGAATTAAATATTTATTTAATACTATTTGGATTGCATTTTAGGTTTTACGAAAATGAATAAATTTTTAGATATTTTATCATATTTATTAATTATTGGTTTAGCTTTTACCGTAACAATATTGCCTTTAATTTTTAACATTTAAAACATGGAAACACTTAAACATTTATTGGGATTATGTGGCGAAAGTCACATTAATTTAATAACAATTATTATAACATTAATTATTTTAAAATTACTATATGAAAAATATTTTATCAAAACTATTCGGTAGTGCCGGTGGTGGAATCGCAAACTCAATTAGTAATATAATTGACAAACATACTTTTAGTAAAGAGGAAAAAGCTAAATTAGAAAATGAGATGACAAGGGTGTTTATTGATGCCGAGGCAAATATGCAAAAGAATGTAACCGAAAGGTGGAAAGCCGATTTAGAGCATGGTAATACATTAACTAAATCCGTACGACCAATTGTATTATTATTTTTAATTATATCAACCATTCTTTTAGTTTTTATAGATTCCGGGAGTATTAAGTTTGAGGTTGAGGAAAAATGGACCGATTTATTACAATTGGTATTAATAACTGTAATTGGTGCATACTTCGGTGGGCGATCAATTGAAAAAATAAAAAAATAATGGCAAAAAAAATAATATCTAATTATATTTTAAAGCCAAAGAAAAAAAGACCTGGGGTTCATTCCAAAAATGCATCACGAGGTCAAAACGGATATAAAAAGAAATATAGAGGGCAAGGAATAAATAGATAAACAAAATCATTAAATTTGTATAAAAATTAATTCATGGGTACAAGTTATACGGGTAAAAAAATAAAAAATACATTTGGATCAATAATTAAGGTTAGTGATAATTCTAATTTAACCGCTATTGCTAAACAATTATCCGATGGCTTAGGCAACGACACCGGTATATTTATAAGCACCGGTAGTGAGTTAGGTGTTGGAATTACACCAAGTGAGGCGTTGCATATTAGTGGTAATGGATTATTTACCGGTAATATTAATGCGGTCAATGGTACATTTAGTGGTAACATTACAAGTTTAGGTATTGATGATAACGCCACATCAACAGCAATAACAATTGATTCATCGGAAAATGTAAGATTTGAGGAAGCTATATTTTTAGGCGATACATCCGATATAACCTTTGGACCGTATATAAAAGATACTGATAGTGGTGATGGTATTTTAGCTTTTTTTGATGATAGGTCAAGTGGTGGATTTAGAATTTATGGTGTGTATGCGGTAAATGGTGCGGCAAATGAATTATTTACCGTAACGGATCAAGCCGTTAAATTAAACTATGATAATAGCAATAAATTAATTACAACTTTAACTGGGGTAACTGTAACCGGTAATTTAGCTTTTGATGGATTAACCGATTCGGGTGAGGGTATAACAATTACTAAATTTGTTGATGCCGCCGATACCATTGCCGCAAACAATAATGATACAACGATTCCAACAAGTGCAGCCGTAAAAAGCTACGTTGATAGTAATCTTACGGCACAAGATCTTGATTTTAGTGGTACATCCGGTACGGGTTCAATTGATTTAGATAGTCAAACATTTGCCATAGTTGGTACAACAAATGAAATAGAAACATCCGCAAGTAATCAACAAATACAAATAGGATTGCCCGATAATGTTACAATTGGTAATCAATTAAGTGTTACCGGTGATTTAAACCTCCAAGCGTGTGGGCAAATACGAGATGTTAGTGGGGATATGCTAATTGAAAATGAAAACAATAGTGGTCATATATATTTAAAAACAAAGGATTCAGGTGGCAACTTTGTAAATAGTCAAATTACAAATAGTGATGGTTCAACTTTTGTTGGTACTGTTGCATTTGATAGCTTAAAAGATACAGGGGAAAATATTACAATAACAAAATTTGTTGATGAAGCAGATGGGATTGGTAGCAATGACAATGATACAACTATCCCAACAAGTGCAGCAGTTAAAGATTATGTAGATACTAATGTTACTGCTCAGGACTTAGATTTTAGTGGTGATAGTGGAACAGGTTCAGTTGATTTAGATTCCCAAACATTTGCAGTAGTAGGAACAGCTAATGAAATCGAAACATCGGCAGGTAGCCAACAATTACAAATAGGATTACCAACAAATGTAACAATTGGGGGTGCAATGACTGTAGGAGATGATGTTATTGTAGCAGGTAATATAACATTAGTAGATAAATCTTCGAGTGAAGTAGGAAGCATACTTCTTGGAAGTGGTAATGATTTACAAATATTTCACGATGGTTCGGATTCTTTTGTTTCGGATAGTGGTACAGGTGATTTAATACTAAGAAGTAATTCTACAGCTATTATAAAAAGTGCTAATACAAAAATTGAAGCATTTGGTTCGACTAATACACAAGCAAATTTTGGTAATACAGCAGTTGAATTATATTCAAATAATGTAAAAAGATTAGAAACAGAAGATGCAGGGGTTACAATAATTGGTGCTTTAAATGCTGATAGTGTAACTTCAACAGGTAGTGCAACTTTTGGAGCAAATGTAATTGTTGGCGATACATCTGGTACTTCCCCTAATAGTGCTGATAGGTTTTTAAAAATTGGTAAATCTGATTTGCAGGATTGTAGTATTATATTACAAGATGCAGTTGAAACTTGGGAAATATATCAAAATGATGATTTAAGTTTTTCTTATGGTACAACCCCTACTACTGTTTTAACTTTAGCAAGAACAACAGGAACAGCAACTTTTGCAGGAAACGTTGGAATCGGAATTTCCCCAAGTGCATCTTTTTCTGGTGTAGACGTTTTACAACTTGGTAAAGGTATGACCTTAATGGGTAATGCAAATGATGACAGAGCTGCAATGATGGCTAATTTATATCTTGATTCTAATACTGCTTTTAGATATGTAATGGATGGTTTAGCAGGTAAAGTTGCTATTGAAGATGGAATTATAACTTTTGGAACTGCTCCATCAGGAATAGCAGGTGAAGTTGCAACAGTAACAGAAAGAATGCGTATAACATCTGGGGGAAATGTTAATATAGGTTCAGGTGGTTTAACACAAGCTGCATATCATTTAAGAGTAGATTCTGACTTTGATAATGGTATTTATTTGAGTGCAGGAACTGGTAGTTCAGACCACGCATTATATATTGATAATGCAGCTGGAGATAAAGTTTTACTAACTATTAGGGGGGATGGGTATTTTAATGTTGGTAATGCTGCAAATTCTCCTTATAATGTTTCAGTAGTTGGAAGGGATGCTTATATTTCATCAGCTGGTTATTTAGGTTATTTATCTTCTACAAGAAAATCTAAAACTAATATTAAAAGTATAGACAATGTAGATTGGCTTTATAATCTTAATGTAGTAAAATTTAATTATAGAAAAAGAAATGAAGAACTTGATTATTTAGAAGAAGCAGAAAATGAACAAAAATATGGTTTAATTGCTGAAGAAGTTGAAAAAGTAAATAAGGATTTTTGTTGGTATTCTAAAGATAATAATTTAGAGGGTGTAGATTACAAGATGTTAATAGCCCCATTAATTAAATCAATACAAGAACTAAAAGCAGAAATAGAAACTTTAAAAACACAAATAAATAAATAATTATGGCAAATACATACGAAGTTTAGATAATCAAATTGAATTACGAAAAAACCCAGTTGATGAAACATTACATCCTGACTGGAATTAATTTTGTGTTTCAAAATTATATAATTAATTTTGTTATTTAATATTAAATTTAAATTATGAGCAAATTAGAGGAAAAAGAAATTAAGGATTTACAAGAAAATCAAAATAAAATCAACAATCTTATAAATTCATTGGGTTTATATTATTTTCAAAAAATGAATGCAAGAAAAGCATTAAAATCATTAATACTACAATCCGAGGATCTTAATAAAGAACAAAGCGAATTAAAAAGTGATTTGGAAAAAAAATACGGCAAAATCTCAATTGATTTACCAACCGGTGAATATAAAACTATTGATGAAAATATTAGTGAATAAATAAATTATGGGTACTATAAATGGATCGAGTTTTTTGATTTATAAAGGTGATGATCCAATTGGTCACTCAACAAACGCTAAAATTACGCTTGATTGTGATTTACCCGAGTCAACAACAAAGAGTTCCCAGGGATTTAAAGAGGTTATAGCGGGTGTAAGATCCGGTAATATTGAGGTTGAGGCATTAACCGATTATAGTGATTCGGTAACCTTTGAGGATTTTGCCGAGATGGTTTTATTAAAGACACAAGCAAAGTTTTATTTTAGTCAAGATATTGAGGGTTTTGGTGATGGTTTAGTTTTAGTTGGCGATGGATTTGTGCAAAATGTTGAGGAGGAGGCAGGGTTTGAACAAGCTACCACATTTAATTTATCGATAACATTAACATCATTAATTCTTATTGATGAAAGGACCGGTGAGGTTTGGAATACTAATTTTGATGAGTGGCAAAATGCGGACTATAATTGGGAGGCAGCATAAAAATATTATTTTGTATATTTGAATAAAATTTAACTAATAAAAATTTAAATAAATGGCAACAGTCGGAGTGTTCAATGGAACTAATTTATTATTACAAACAAGATCTAATAGTGCGGGTGGTTCGTATGTTACAATAGGACATACAACATCGTGTACATTATCATTATCAAATGACTTACCGGAGGCAACTACGAAATCAAGTGGTGGTTTTCAAGAGGTTATCGCAGGGGTAAGATCCGGTGAAATATCCTTTGATGGTTTAGTCGCTTATGATGATGCTAATAATGCCGTTGAGGTTGGGGATTTTCTTTTAGCCAGAACAAAAATAGATTTCAAATTCGGAACTGCCGAAACGGGGGATGCTATTTATACGGGTGAGGGGTTTTTCTCAAGTTTAGAAATGTCAGCTGAGATGGAATCACCGGTTTCATATAGTGGATCAATAACAATTACGGGTACAATTTCAAAAGGTACTAACTAATAGTAGATTAGACACATAGATTAAGGAACTATGTGTCTTTAAATTATATATATGGCAAACAAGAAACGAGGGTATTACACCTTAAACATAGGCGGTAAAAATCGTACTATGCATTTTTCAATGAATTTTTGGGCAAATTTCACCGATAATTTAGGTATTACAATTGAAAAGATTGGTGATGTATTTAAAGATGGTATATCATTAACGGGGATTCGTGCATTGGTTTATTCGGGTTTATTAGCAAACGATCAAGAACAAGGGAATGAAATTGATTATAATGAGTTTAAAGTTGGAATGTGGCTCGAGGATCTAAACCCCGATCAATTATCCGACATTATAAGTTCAATGATGGAATCAAGGATTTTAGGTAATGATCTAAATATGGGTATAAACCGAAAGGTTACTAAAACCACAAAAGTGGGAAAGCCCAAAGCCAACTAACCTGGGATAATATTATTGATTACTACATAGGTCAGGTTGGCATAAATCCAAATGAATTTTGGTCAAACACATGGACCGAAAATCAATTATTAGGTGAATCACATACAATTAAATTAAACTTAGATTGGGAACGTACACGCTATTTGGCATCAATGATATTTAATGTCAATTGCGAAAAGCGTGGGCAAATGATTACACCGGATAAATTGTTTCCGTTGCCACAAGATGTTTATTTAGAACGAGGAAAACCAAAATCCACAAGGGAACAATATGATGAATTTCTTAAAAAAATTAATAAGTTAAATTCTAAAAAATGATGGCTTTTTTTTTTCGTATTTTTGAATAAAATTACATTATGGCAAATGAATTAAGAGTTAATATTGTTGGGGATGCATCTAAATTATCTGCATCCCTTAAAACTGCAAGTTCAAAACTATCCGCATTTGGTAAAAGAGTAAGTAACATTGGTGCATCATTATCAACACGATTAACATTACCATTGGCGATTGCCGGTGGTGCGGCTATTAAATTAGCAAGTGATTTTGAGGAATCATTAAATAAGGTAAATGTCGCATTTGGTAAATCATCCGGTTTTGTTAGGGATTTTGCCAAAACAACTCTAACACAATTTGGTATTGCCGAGGGTTCGGCATTGGATATGGCGGCACTTTTTGGTGACATGGCAACCTCAATGGGTATATCTCGAAAAGAGGCGGCAAGTATGAGTACATCAATGGTAGGTTTAGCCGGTGATTTAGCATCGTTTAAAAATATTGGAATAGATCAAGCGACAACGGCATTGGCGGGTGTGTTTACCGGTGAAACCGAATCCCTAAAAAGATTGGGTATTGTAATGACCGAGGCAAATTTGCAAATGTTTGCAATGTCACAAAATATCCAAAAGAATGTAAAGGATATGACACAAGCCGAAAAGGTTAATTTAAGGTATCAATTTATTCTATCAAAAACCAATAATGCTCAAGGTGACTTTGCGAGAACTCAAGATGGTGCGGCAAACCAAATGAGAATTTTCACAGAGGGATCAAAACAATTAGGTCAATCATTAGGTAGTATTTTATTACCCGCATTTACAAAAATTGTAACTAAATTAAATACACTTGTTACCGATTTTATAAACTTAGATAATGAAACAAAAAGTTTAGTTATTTCGATAGCGGCATTTGCAGCGGGTATTGGACCGGCTTTATTTATTGTTGGTAAATTAGCAACGGCAATTGCATTATTAGCCACGCCAATTGGTTTAGTTGTTACCGGATTGGGTGCGATAGTTTTTATTATAAGCAAAAATTTTGATGAGATCTTGCCGGTTGTTGTTAAATTGGTTAATAGATTTATTGATTTTTATAATCAAAGTGAACTACTAAGGGGTACAATTGCCGGTATTAAAACGGCTTTTAAAATAGCTTTTATAGCAATCAAATCTCAAATAGATCAAGCGATAAACGTATTTAAAACATTTGCAAATTTGATAGTTGAGTTTGCCGATAAAGGTATTGCCGGTGAATTTGGAAAAGTAATATCCGATGGATTTGAGGCGGGTGAGGATATTGCAAAAAAAGCGGGTGAGGATATTGGTAAAGCGATGGCGGATGGTGTAAATGAAACATTAAACAAAAGATTAGAACATATTAGTGAATCGGGAATAAAAACAAGTTTAAGTAAAATTAGTGATAAAGTTAAAAATTCATTAAACATATTTGGTTCAGGTGGTGGTGATAATAGTGGTGGTGACAAAGAACAACAAAAATTAGGTGGTATTGGTGTAGCAAGTGTTGGTATTGATCCGGTAACTCAAATGGCAATGGGTGCAAAAGAGGGTAATATGTTAATGCAAAGTGAATTAAGCAAATCAACGGCAATACTACAAGCGGATTTAGATAATAGAAAATCAAAATTAGAACAATTTAAACAAATTGGTATCGAAATGGGTGAATCGGTTAAAGGTACATTTGCAAGTATGGGATCATCAATTGCTCAATCTTTGGGAATGGGCGAAACGGCATTGGGTACATTTGCCGGTACTATGATACAATCGGCAATGACACAAATTGGTACATCATTAGCGGCAACAATGGCAACGGGCGCACAAGCGGCAGGGCAAACGGCATTATCATTCGGACCATTAGCATCATTTGTTTTACCGGCATTGTTAGCAGGTGCAGCGGTAGCGGTAAAAGGTGCATTTTCCAAAATAAAAGCACCCGCAAAATTTGCAAGTGGTGGTATTGTTTCCGCACCAACAATGGGATTGGTTGGAGAGTACCCGGGTGCTAAATCTAACCCCGAGGTTATCGCACCATTAGATAAATTAAAGGGTATGATTGGTGATAGAGGTTCAAGCAAAGTTGAGGTGGGTGGTTCATTTACATTGAAAGGTCAGGATTTAGTTGTTGCATTACAAAGAGCAAACTCAAATAGGAATAGAATTTTATAAATGGCATACGGTGTTAAATATAGATTAGAATTTTCGGATGTAAACGAAAAGGATAAAAAAATAGAAATATTAAAAAATAATTATACCGGTAGTGTTTTACCACTAATTGGTACAAACGATCCTTGTGTGATTACTTGGGAATCCGATGATGATTTTTATTCGCCAATAAAGGGTTCAACTTGTACACTTAATTTATTTGTAACCGATACGGTTTCGTATGATAACTTTCATGAGTTTAGCGAAAGGGAATATCAAGTAAAAATATTTTATAAAGATTCATCAAGCAATTATCAATTGTATTGGATTGGTTGGTTGGTTGTTGATAGTTTTCGTGAGGCAATTGTTTCAAAACCGTTTCAAATATCATTACAGGCGTTTGATGGATTGGGTAGTTTAGATGCATTTGATATGCCATTAGACACATCCTCATCTGCCTCACAAGCACCTGAGTATTACATAAAAAACATATTAAATAATCTTAATTTAGAACTTGATATTTATGTTTCTAATGATATTAAAAAATTAGGTGAGGCGGATAATTCGTTGTTTTCAACCGGTTCTTTAAATATTAGCCCATTTGCTTTAATGAAAGATAAATTAAATATTAATAATGCAAAATACGTTTTAGAGCAAATATTAAAATTTACAAATTCAAGGATTTTTCAATCTTTTGGTAGGTGGTATATAATTAACAATTCAAGTTATTCCGAACAAAGTGTTAAAACGGCAAGTGCATCAACGGCACAGGGTGGATCAATTCCAACGGGAATAAGACAATCGGAATCAACATCACTTGTAAATAACGGAACTGAATCAATTAAATATAGAATTTTTAACAATCTTTTTGTTATGCAATCCGATAGTACGGTTAATGTTTTAAAAATTGTACCCGATAATTTAATTCCGATAGAAAATAGTTTATTAAAAGAGTATTTGAGACCATTAGATATATTTAGGATAACACATCAAACATCACAATTTTTAAGTGTTAATTTAATTGGGAATAGTGGGTTTGAACATGGTACGGCAGGATGGACAACGTATAGTTCAACCGGCACAACATCACCGGGTGAAATATCAACAGATTTTGCAAAACAAGGGCGTAAAAGTTATAAAAACACACAAACCCAAACAAATGAAACCGGAACAAGAAAAACCATAACTAAAACGGTTGATGTGGCTAACTCATCTTTTTTATCCTATAATTTAAAGGTTAATAGTTATTTTGACACAAATTCAGGATACGGAAGTGTTAGTTTTAGGTTTTTAATAAAGATAGTTGAACAAGGACCGGGCGCATCATTAACAAGGTATTGGAATAATAGTATTCAACAATGGGTTGCAAGTGAAACGGTAAATATACAATCGGCAGAGGAGGTTGATGCTTGGGATGAATTTAAATACAATTTAGGTGTTTTACCAATTGCCGGTTTGATGACAATAGATCTTTACGAGCCATTTGTTCAAAATAGTGGTGGTCTTAACGCTATATATTATGATAATGTAACATTAGAATTTAAAAGATTTGAAAACAATACCGAAAGTGATTTTTTCTCAAAAATTGATGGTTTTACATACGAAAGACAAAGAACAAGTGGATCGGATTTAAGTGGTGTTTTAGAATTAACCGATTTACAATTAGCTAATAATAATTATAATAATTCATCATCAACTAAGCAATTTGCAAGACCAAGAGATGATAACGCTAATTTTGTTAAATCCATTGAACAAATAATATCACAACAAGTAATAAATGATTATCGATTAAATGTTGTTAGATATGAGGGTAAATTATACAACACACAAAACGATCCGATTGCTTTAAATAATAAAGTGTGGATTAATTTTGATACCGAAAACCCACCGGAACTCAGAGAACCGGTTAGTTGTTATATTGATGGGATGACTTATAATGTTATAAATAATACGTTTGAGGTTGTAATGCATATCCCAAACCAAAATGATGACCAATCAAGTGATTTTAGAGCAACTTTTTAACTTTTTATTTTTCCTTGTTTGCTTGAGAAATCCCCTTAGTATTACTTTGGGGGTTTCTTTTTTAAAATAATTTTTTTTATTTAAAGTTTTTTTTTATTTTTGTGAACTAAATATTTTATTATGATATTTGAATTACATTTTAGAAAAGAACTTAAAAGGTTAAAACTTAAAAGATACCATATATGTGGTATTTTAGGTTGTACAATGCCAACGTTAAAGAATAGAATTGAGAATCCAGGTCGCTTTACTGTTGATGAAATTAAAAAACTTGAGGATCATGGATTCAATGTTAGTCGTTTAATTTAAATCTTAAAATTTATGAAATCAGTAAACATTAAGGGTAAGGAATATATAACCGTAAACGAAAGGTTAATATATTTTAGATCACAAAAACAATTTAATGGTTGGCGAATATCCGAGGAACTTGTATCGTTAGATGATAAGGAGGGTGTATTTAAAGCCACTATTTTAAACCCCGATGGTTTTGAGATGGCGGTTGCTCATGCTCAAGAATATAGGGATTCAAGCTATATTAATAAAACATCATTTGTCGAGAATGGTTTTACAAGTGCATTAGGTAGGGCGTTAGGTTATTTGGGTATTGGTATCGATACCGCCATAGCATCTGCCGATGAGGTCAAAACCGCCATTAATAATCAATCAACCGATACTAAATCGTGGTTAAATGAAAATCAATTATTAGCCACTTTAAAAGGCACAAAAGAACAAGCCGAAAAGGTGATTGCAAATTATAAAATGAAAAAAGAATATAGAGAAAAAATCAATAAACAATTTAATTTAAAATAATATGGAAAATAATAATGAGAAAATTTTTACCGATGGAATGATTGTCAAAAGAAACGACAATGCACCGGATTTTGTAATATCTAATATTAGTATAAAGGTTGAGGAATTTACAAAGTTTTTAGGAAAACACAATAAAAATGGTTGGGTTAATATTGATGTACTAAAATCAAAAAATGGTAAGTATTACGGTCAAATAAATAATTGGCAACCAAACCAAAATGATGTCGTTACAAATACTAATACCGCATCGAATGATAATCAAAGTGATGATTTACCATTTTAAATAATTAGCAAATATGGAAAATCGAAAGGGCATGATTTATTTCATGCCTTTTTTTTATGTTTAATTTGAATTATTAAAAATATTTTTTTAAATTTAAAATCAATTTTAAAATATTATTATGAAATTTATAAAAGATTCATTAAAATTATACGGCACATTATTTAAAGATATTTTTTTAGTTGGTGGTTATAAACAAAGTACGCATGGTTGGTGTCGATACCCACTTTATCCAAAAAACAAAAGCGTTCAAAGTAAGATCCTTAGAAAAATTAAAAGTGTAATAAAAGAAAATCAAACAATTAAAAATGAAAATACAAAAAGATAGTAATGATCAATATCACTCACACGATTCAATAAGTGCAAGTGGATTGAAAACAATATATAAAAAATCGGTTTACCATTTTTTAAATCAAAGGTTTAAAGAAACTCCAGCAATGGCACTTGGTACAGCTGTGCATCAAGCCATATTAGAACCAAACGATTTTTATGATGTTTATCATGTTATTGATAAAATTGATAAAAGAACAAAAGTCGGAAAAGAGGAATATAAAAAACAATTAGATATAGCAAATGGTCGTATTGTAATGGAATCCGATAACCACGATATAATAAAACACATACTTAAAAAATTTAGAGAAAACGATTTAGCACAAAAATATTGTAAGGGCGAAATTGAATTATCTCATTATTTAAAATATGAAAACATTGATGTTAGGGTTAGACCGGATTGTGTGAATAGAATATCAAATTTTATAAGTGATGTTAAAACTTGCCAAGATAATTCACCCGATGCATTTAAAAGGGATGTATATAAATGGGGTTATCATTTACAGGCGGCATTTTATATGGATATGTTAGGTATCAATAATTTTAAATTTATAGCCGTAACAACAACTTATCCGCATACCGTTGAGGTTTACACATTGGATGATGATACCATTGAATTTGGGCGTAATGCTTGGAAACAAGCGTTTTCAAAGTGGCAAGTATATAAAGAAACTAATCAACCACCATCTTATCATTGGTATAAGTTTGCCGATGATGGATCTTTTTTGTTATGATTATTAAATTAAAACACATTCAAGATATTGTTGAGAAACATTTAAATATATCTATCGAAAATAAGTGTAGAAAATTTAATTTTATTTTTGCGAGATCTTGTTATTATTTTTTATGTAGAAAATATACTAATTGTAGCTATAAAAAAATTGCTAATACATTAAATAAAAATCATTCAACGGTAATACATTCGTTAAGAGAATTGCCGTATATTTTAAAACACAATAAAAGATTAAATAATTTATTTAATAAGATAGTTAAAAATGTAGATAATGACTATATTTTAGAAAACACAAAAATGACAATAGATCAATTGGTATCGGAATATAATTTTTTGTTGTTACAAAAAACACAACTACATAATGACATTGAAAAGTTAGAAAAAAAGATTAAAAAATTACAGGTCGATAATGCCGAAATGAAAAGAATAATTTACATTATGGCGGATACCGACTAACTTTTTTATAATTTTGTAAAAAAACCAATGTATAAAAATCCTTATTCTAAGTTTCTTGGCAAAGAGGATAAATTGCAAAATCAAGTAATGAAATATATTGGTTATAAATATCCAAATGCACTATTTACCCATGTTGCAAATGAGGGTAAAAGAACACCATTTGAACAATATAAAATGAAATATTTAGGCACAAAACCCGGTATCCCCGATTTAATGATATTTACACCAAACTTAAATAAGGGTGGTTTAGCGATCGAATTAAAGGCGGGGTATAACAAACCTACCGAGAATCAAAAAAAGTGGCTTAAATCGCTTGAAAACGCTAATTGGGTGGCTAAATGGCATAATAATTTAGATGATTGTATTGAAACAATAGATAAATACTTTAATAATGAGTTATGAGTAGGGTAAAAAAAATCTATTATGATGAGGATGCACAAAAGGTTAGATGGACACAAACATCAAGCACGAAATTTAAATATGATTATAAGTATGTGGGTGAGGCAAATGAGCCGGAATTTGATTTATTAATGGATTTCCTTTGGTTTATTTACGAGGATAAGGATATTACTTATAATCAATTTTTTGATACCTATAAAGAATTACGAGATTTTTGCGATCAAGTTAAGGGGTTGATTGACAAGGAATAATTTATTTATGAAATATAATAGGATTTATAAACCAACTCGGTTTGATAATTTTACAATTGTGCCAACTTATATACTTAGGCACAAAGGTATTTCAATAGGTGCAACCGGTCTATACGCTTGGTTATTTTCCCACACATCAAATCAAGAAATTACCGTTAAATTTATTTGTGGGCATTTTAAAGAAAACCAAAGTGCTATAAGAAATAAACTTAACGAACTAATTAAATATGGATATTTAGTTAGAAAACGGGTATATGAGAATGGAAAAATTATTGGTATTGATTACTATTTACATGATAATCCTAAAAACCTTAATGTAGAAAACCTACACAAAGAAAACCTTAATGTAGAAAATCAACCACAAAGTAATATTAATAATAATATATATAATAAAAGTAATATTAACCAAAATGCCAATATTGATAAATCATTTGAGCATTTTGTTGATTTATTTGATTTTAAATATCGCCCAAAAACCAAAACACAAATTAACAATTGGAAAAAATGTTTGGAACTTTGTGTTAAGATTGATAAATATGATTTAAAGGATATTTATTTGACTTGTAAATTTATTAGAAACAATGAATTTTGGCGTGATAATTTTCTAAGTTTATTAAAATTAAGAAATAAGGATAAAAACGGTATTTTATATATTCATAGGTTTATTGAGATTTATAAAAAAGAAAACAAACCTAAATGTTTTTGGAAAATAAAGGGAATAAAACAATATGTTATCTACAATGATCCCGATGGTAGCAATAAACTTGGTGCTATAACCAAAACAAATAAACTTAATGAATTTAATATTTCACAATTTTTAAATAGGGATGAAATTCAATTACTTAAAAACTTTATAAGATGAAATTAGTCAATTGTCTTAGTGGTGGCAAAACATCTAGTTATATAGCAGCTAATTATAAATCAGATCATAATGTTTTTGCTTTAGTTAGAACAAATGATGTTAAATGTATTTTTCCTGACAAAAAAATTAGACAAATAGTTTCTGATAAACTAGGTTTAGAGTTTATAGGTACACTTGAAGATGATATGATTATTTATACAATGCTTGATCTTGAACAATACATAGGTAAAAAAATAAGTTGGGTAACAGGCAAAACATTTGATAAAGTATTAGATACTGCAGGAACATTACCAGATCCATTAAGAAGATTTTGTACAACACAAATGAAACTTGTTCCAATGTTTAAATGGTGGCAAAGAAATATAAATAAACCAGCCAAATTTAATTTAGGTTTTAGAGCTAATGAAAAAAGAAGAGCTAAAAGAACTTTAGAAAAAACAAATAAAAATGGTTTGTTAGAAATGAAAGCTATTATTGGTAAACGTAAAACACAAAATAAATGGGGTTTAATAGAATGGCAAAAACCAGTATTTCCATTAATAAAAGATAATGTGTTTAAAGATACAATTGTTGAGTTTTGGAAAAATAAACCAGTAAGATTTGCATGGATGAATAATTGTGTTGGTTGTTTTCATAAACACCCATTACTTATAAAAAAAATGCATAATAAACATCCTAATAAAATTGAATGGTTTGCATCTAAAGAAAAAATTAAACATGAAAAGGATGTTTGGTATAAATCAAAAAATTTATCATTTAGTGATATAATAAAATGGGACAATCAAATTGAGTTGTTTGACAATGAATTTAATGAATGTGATTCTGGTTATTGTGGGTTATGAAAATAGGTAAAATATACACTCTTGATAAATACGAACAAGCCATTGTAAAGCTGTCAGCTGAGCAAAGGCATAATAATAAAATCAAAACTGGATGGGATGGCTCTAAAACAGTTAATGAAAAATCAATGCTTGAATTAAATATAGTTGGGTTTGGTGGTGAATTTATATTTGCACGAGAAAATAATTTATTTCCGGATTTTAAAATTCACAATACATCAAAGCAACTTAAGACCGATTTGTATGATCTAACATGGAATGGGTTTAGTGTTGATATTAAAGTAAATAGAAAAAAAAACAATCCATTTATGATTCCACTTTATGCAAAATCTAATTGTGAAATATTTGCCTTGTTTACTTGTAAATATCCAAAATATATTTTTGAGGGTTATATGCTTAACAATATAATATTTCAAAAGAAAAACATTAGAATGACACGAGTTAAGGCGTATGTAATGGAAAAGAAAAATCTATTAAGCTATAAAGAATTATTTTTTTTACTAAATATTTAAAATAAATTTATATATTTAAAAAATATTTTTATTTATGAATCACTATAATGACCTATTGGCACTTGGTATCAAACTAAAAAGATCAACCGGATCATATAAAACCAAATGTCCAAAATGCTCACACAAAAGGCGAAATAAAAATGATGATTGTTTATCGGTAAATATTGATGAGGGATTATATAATTGCCATAATTGTGGGTGGGGTGGTAATGTAAAATTTAAACAAAAAATTGATTATGTAATACCACCAAAAGTAAATTCAAATTTAGCCGATAGAGTAATTAAATGGTTTGGCGATAGAGGTATTACCGAACCAACATTGATTCATTGGAAAATAGGTGAATCATTGGAATATATGCCACAAGTTAAGGCAAAAAGGCGATGTATTAATTTTAATTATTATAGAAATAATGAAATTGTAAACATTAAATATAGGGATGGGCAAAAGAATTTTAAATTAATTAGTGGTGCGGAATTAATATTTTATGGAATAGATAATATTATTGATTCTAAAATATGTTATATAGTTGAGGGTGAGATGGATGCTCTTAGCTTACATGAATGTGGTTTATATAGTGTTTGTAGTGTTCCAAATGGTGCAAGTAAGGGATCGCAAAAATTAGAATATTTAGATAATTGTTGGGAATATTTTAGGGATAAAAAAGAAATTATTTTATGCACCGATAACGATGATAGTGGATTACAATTAAGAAACGAATTGGCAAGGCGATTTGGTAAGTATAAATGTAAATATGTTGAATTTGGTGATTTTAAGGATGCTAATGAGGTTTTAATAAGTAAAGGTGCGGAAACACTTAGAAATATAATTAAGGATGCTAAAAATTTTCCATTAGAGGGCGTTTTAAATATAGATAATATTTGGAATGATGTATTGAATTTTAATGAAAATGGTGTTGTTAATTATTCAATTGGTTTACCAAATAGTGATGATTATTTTAAAATGTCTTTTGGTGAATGGACCGTTGTAAGTGGTATCCCAAATAGCGGTAAAAGTGATATATTGGATCAAATACTTTGTAATTTATCAACTAAACATGATTTTAGATGTGCAATGTTTTCACCCGAATCCTATCCCTATGAGGGACACATAAAAAGAATAGCAAATAAATTAAATAAAAAAAATTGTAACACCGATGACCTAAATAATACTAAGGATTTTATTGAGGATCATTTTTATTGGATCAAAATTGATTTGGAAAACCTAACACTAAAGGGGATTTTAAACGCTTTTAGAGAGCTTGTTTTTCAAAAGGGTATAAATGTATGTGTAATTGATCCCTACAATATGTTAGATCATTCGGCACAACGGGATCATAGTTATATTGGAAAAATATTATCCCAAATAACACAATTTTGTCAACAAACTAACACCCATTTATTTTTAGTCGCACACCCGAGAAAAATTGAAAGTGATAGCGGTGTTTATAAAAAACCAACATTGTATGATATAAGTGGATCGGCTGATTTTTTTAATAAGGCATACAACGGTTTAATAGCATATAGATGTATTGGTCAAAAAACTAAATACAAAAGTGATGTTGTAAGGGTTCATGTTGAGAAAGTTAAACGAAAGGAAAACGGGCAATTAGGGGAATTTGAAATTGCACCGGATTTTGAATGTGGAGGGATATATAGGGGTGTAAGTGAGAGTGATAAAAAAATTGAAATTATAAAAGATAACGTACCATTTTAAAAAAAATAAAATTATGCATGATAATTACAGTTTAAAAGAACCATTAAAAATTAATAAAATTGATTTAGAATATGCGGCAGAAATTTGTCAAAATGCATCTAATTTATTAAGTGACTATAAAATTGAAAATCATAAAGATTATAATAAAACTTTAGAACATAAATTAATGTGTGTAATGCAATTATTATTTGATATAGAAAATAAAAAATTATGAAATTAAAACACTTAGATTTATTTAGTGGAATAGGTGGGTTTCATTTAGGTTTTGAAAAAGCTGGATTTGAAATTGAATCTTATTTTTCAGAAATTGATAAATATGCAATAGATGTATATAAAAATAACTTTAAAAATAGTAAATATGTCGGATCAGTTACAGATGTTCGAGGATCACAACTCCCAAAAATTGACCTTATCACTTTTGGATCACCTTGCCAAGATTTTAGTTTGGCTGGAAAACGTAGGGGTATGCAAGGAGCTAGAAGCTCCCTTATTAGTGAAGCAATACGACTCATCGGTGAATGCCGACCGAGTGTTTTTATCTGGGAAAATGTTAAGGGAACATTCTCCTCAAACAATGGCAACGACTTTTGGGCAATTATCCAAACCTTTGCCAACATTGGGGGTTATAGAATTGAGTGGCAATTGCTTAATACAAGTTGGTTTTTACCCCAAAATAGAGAGAGAATCTACCTTGTTGGATATTCTACAAAACAAAGCAGAGGACAAATATTTCCTATCTCAGAAAACAATAAACAGGTTAATGAAACAAGAGCCAACCCAAATTCTCTTACAATCACAACAAGATATGCAGCAGCAACAAGTCAAGGAAGTTACATTAATGAATGTAACAAAATTTTACAACAAATAGGGGATTTTAGATATGATGAAGGTTTTAGATGGCGAAAAGATAATGATGCACCAACATTAACTTTAAAATCTAGTGAAATTTTTTTAAAATCAAACACTAAAACTGGTTATGAAATAGCAAATCGAGGTGATTCAATTAATTTAGCTTTTCCAGGTTCTATTACTAAAAGAGGTAGAGTTGGTAAAAAACAATCACAAACACTAGATACAGCTTGTAACATGGGTGTATATACTGATAAAATAAGAAGATTAACTCCTATTGAATGTGAAAGGTTACAAGGTTTCCCAGATAATTGGACAAAAATAGGTTTGGAAAAGGGTGAAATATCAGATTCTCAAAGATATAAAATGTGTGGGAATGCTGTAACTGTTGATGTTGTTGAAGCTGTTGCAAAAAAAATAAAATTAAATATATTATGAATAAAAAAGAATTTAACGAGATAAAAAAACATTTATTAGATAAGTCGGAATATATAATGGATGCTAAGCAACCGGAATATACTAACAAAAATATTGATGTTTTAAATAATTTTAAGCAAACGTCAAAAATAATTGGTATTGAACCAATGCAAGTATGGGCGGTGTTTTTTAATAAGCATATACAAGCTATTTTGACACATAGTGGTGATCCCAATATGCATCAAGCCGAACCGATTGAAAGTAGATATTGCGATGCTATAAACTATTTGTTTTTAGGGTTTTCACTAATTATTGATGAACAAAACAAAAAAGATATAATATCAGGTACAGAATGAATGTTTACTTACAAGCCCAATCCTGGTGTTTAGATAACAATATTAAAATATATATTGTTCCAATAAAAAATAAAAAGGATTGTTATATTGAAATTAGCGATAATGGTTTATTCATAAAATCACCAAAAACATACGCTAATCAAAAGATTGCAAGTGACAAAGTATGGGATTTGTATTTATATTTGTACTGTAAAAAAAACAAAAATGATTAAAAAAGTAAACATCGAAGAAATTAAAGAAAATCCAAACAACCCAAGATATGTTGTTGATTCTAAATTTAAAAAATTAGTTAAATCAATTAAGGAGTTTCCAGAAATGTTGGAAAAACGACCAATTGTAGTTGATGAAAATATGATTGTACTTGGTGGCAATATGAGATTAAAAGCATGTAAATCAGCTGGTTTATTTGAGGTTTATGTACATCAAGCTATTGGTTGGACAGAAGAACAAAAACAAGAATTTATTATTAAAGATAATGTTGGTTTTGGTGATTGGGATTGGGATATATTAGCTAATGAATGGGATACAAAAAAATTAAATGAATGGGGTTTAGATTTACCAGAGTTTGATGAAATACAACTAGATGCAGAAGAAGATGATTATACTGAACCAGAGCAAATGAAAGTTGATGTTGTTTTAGGTGATTTAATTGAAATAGGAGAGCATAGGTTATTGTGTGGAGATAGTACAGATGCTGACCAAGTGGCAAAGCTAATGAATGGTCAAAAAGCAGATATGGTTTTTACTGATCCACCTTACAATGTAGCTTTTAATGGTAGGAGTGGTAAATTTGATGTTATAAAGAATGATAATATTTCTGATAATGATTTTGAAAACTTAATAAATGGTTTTGTATCAATATTAAATATATTAAAACCTAGTTGCTATTATGTATGGTGTAATTGGAAATTTTATGGCTTATTACAAACCAAATTAGATTTTAAAGCATGCATAGTTTGGGCAAAAAATGTTTTTGGTTTAGGTAAAGGTTATAGACATCAACATGAGTTTTGTTTATTTAATGGTAAGTTGGATGAAGGTATTAATAATGAAAGTGATTTGTGGGAAATAAAAAAAGATACAAACTATATGCATCCAACTCAAAAACCAGTTGAATTAGCTAATAGAGCAATAAATAATCACAAAAAAGTAAAAATTTTAGTTGATCTTTTTTTAGGTTCTGGTTCTACTATGGTAGCAGCACATCAATTAAAAAGAAAATGTTATGGTATGGAACTTGACCCTAAGTATTGTCAAGTAATTATTGATAGAATGTTAAAACTAGATCCAGATCTAAAAGTTAAAATAAATGGAAAAAAGTATAATTTAAAAACCTAATATAAAAAGCCAGGTGGAAGCTATTGGCATTAGGTAATTAAAGGGGGTTTTACAACTCCCTTTTTTTTATGTATTTTTGTTAAATGGCAACTCGACAAGTATCGACACATAAAAAAAGATTAATGCTTAAAGCACTTGAGAAAACATTAAGCGTTGTTACCACCGCATGTAAACAAGTTGGTATCAATAGGCAAACACATTATAATTGGTTAAATAATGATCCTAAGTATGCGGAGGAGGTTAAATCAATTGAGGATATTACATTGGATTTTGCTGAAAGCCAATTGCATAAGCAAATACAAGAGGGCAACACAACCGCAACAATATTTCTTTTAAAAACAAAGGGTAAAAAAAGAGGATATATTGAGAGGCAAGAAATACAACACGATAGTTCAATTGAAAGCAAACTAATTGAATGGACACCGGCAAAAGACAAAGATTAAAGGAATATTGCAATAGGCAATTTTACGAGGCGATTAATTCAAAAAAGAGATTAAAAATATTCCAGGGCGGAACGAGATCCGGGAAAAGTTGGTCACTAATGCAATATTGTTTGTATTTAATGACTACCGAAAAAAAACCATTAACCATATCAATAGTTAGAAAAACACTCCCGGCACTTAAAAGATCCGTTCTTAGGGATTTTCTACATATATCCAAGCAATTAGGTATCTATTGGCATGGGGTACACAATAAGTCCGATAATACATTTGAATATAATGGGCATACATTAGAAATGTTTAGTACCGATGATGCACAAAAGATTAGGGGATCATCAAGGGATATACTATGGATTAATGAGGGTAATGAATTATTTTTTGAGGATTACCAACAATTGGCAATGAGGACAAGGGTTGAGATACTTATTGATTTTAACCCAAGTGATCCGGTCCATTTTTTATATGATTTAGCCGAACAAAAGGAATGTGATTTATTTATATCTACATACAAAGACAATAAGTTTTTGCCCAAAGAATTAATTGATGAGATTGAACGTATAAGGTCAAGAGATCCCGACTATTGGCGTGTGTATGGTGAGGGTCAAAGGGCTATATTTAGCGACAAACAAATATTTAAAAATTGGCAATATATACCACACAAAGAGTTCCCCGAGTTTAATGAAACCACATTAGGTATTGACTTTGGATATACAAATGATCCGTTGGCTATATTAGAGGTTGGTAAGGTTGGTGATAAACTATATGTGAATGAGTTACTTTATAAGACCGGTGTTACAAATAAGGATTTAGCAAACTTTTTAAAAAGTAAAGGTTTAGATGATACATTAGCTTATTATGATAGTGCCGAACCAAAGTCGGGTGAGGAACTACGACAAATGGGAATATTAGCAAAGGGTGCGATTAAAGGTCAGGGATCTATTTCAGCCGGTATAAGTTTACTTAAAGAATTTGAGATCATAATATCACTTGAATCAAAAAACATTCGTAAAGAACAACAAACCTATTTTTGGGATGAGTTAAAGGATGGAACAATTATCAATAAACCAATAGACAAAAACAATCATTTGATGGATGCATTACGTTATTGTGTTTATAGTAAATATAAAAATCGTAATGAGTTTTTTGTTGTATAAAAAAAAGAATTTATTATTTTGTATTTTTACATAAAATTTTATATTAATGGCATCATTCTTTGATAGGTTAAGATCTTTAATTCTAAATAAATCACAACAAACAAGCGAACAATACAACAGGGCGATATATAATTATTTGGGTAACACCATAATTTGGAATCCTGAAAATGACCAAACATATATTGATGATGGTTACCGTAAGAACGCAACAATATATTCATTAGTGAATATTATTACAAAAGCCGCATCAACTATTCCATATCATATTTATAAAAAGGTTGATGATAACAATTATAAAAGATATAAAGCGATGACAAGTGGGGTTGCCGATCCTAATGTTATGTATAAAGCTAATATGTTAAAGAAACACGCATTAGTTGAGTTAGAACACACCGATTTGCACAAGTTATTAGAACGCCCAAATCCGGCTCAATCCTATGCTAGTTGGATTAGTGAGTTAGTTGCCTTTGGTAAGTTAACGGGCAATCGATACATTTATGGAATTGGACCGGAAACGGGTGATAATGTTAATAAATACACCGAACTTTATGTGATGCCAAGTCAAATTGTTGAGATCAATTCCGGTGGTATGATGAAACCAGTTGAATCATATACGATTGAATATAATGGTACTTATAAAATACCAAGTGAACAAATGCTCCATATAAAGGATTTTAACCCATATTTTGATGGTACGGGTTCACATCTTTATGGGCAATCACCACTAAAAGCCGGGTTAAGATCAATGACAACAAACAATGAGGCAACCGAAAGTGGTGTTAAGTTTTTACAAAACCAAACGGCAAGGGGTATATTGATGAGTGAGGAGGGTGATTTGAATGAGGTTCAAGCACAACAATTAAAGGATAAATTTAGGCGTGACCATCAAGGTAGTAAAAAGGCGGGTGATATAATTATTACACCTAAAAAATTATCGTGGGTTAACTTTGGTTTAAATGCATCGGATATGAGTTTAATTGAACAATATAACGCCTCAATAAAAGATCTTTGTAATATATACAATGTACCGGTACAACTTTTAAATAATACGGAATCAAGTACATATAACAATATGAAAGAGGCAAAAAAGGCGTTGTATCAAAATTGTGTAATACCGGAACTTCTTAAGATACAAGATGAATTAAATAGGTGGTTATCCCCAAAGTATGGTGAGGATATTTGTATTGAATATGATTTTAGTGTAATACCGGAACTACAAGAGGAAACGGATAAAATTGTTGACCAAATGACAAAGGCCTGGTGGTTAACACCAAATGAAAAAAGAGCAGCCATGAGTTACGATCACGATGAGGATAATGATGTGTTAAATGATTATTATATACCGGCTAATTTAATACCGGTTAGTGGTGATCCCGTTGAGATGCCCGAGCCAAGTCCAATTGAGGATGATATGGATAAACGTATTAAGAATATACAAGTAATGTTGACCAAGGATAAAATATCATCTTTTGTTGATGGATATACAACTCGTGAGGAGGCGGAGGATAGGGCTAAGGAAATGGGCGGATCGGGTTCACATGAACATACGTATGATGGTCAAACAATATATATGCCTTTTGAAACACACGAGGAATATGATGAGGCGTTAGAAAATAATAAATATCATTATGGTAAACCACACGATGATGAGGATGAATATAAAGCCGAGGTTTCTGCAAGGGTTGAAAAGGCATTAAAAAAAAAAGCTGAGGGATACGATGATTATCCACAAAGTGCCACGAACAATGCAATGAGGGTTAAAAATTGGATTGATAAACATGGGCGTGGTGAGGTTGATGGTATGACAAATGTTGGTTTAGCAAGAATGAACCAATTAATAAATAGGGAAAAACTTTCATTATCAACATTAAAAAGAACTTTTAGTTTTTTATCAAGAACAAAGGGCGGTGGCTACAATAAAATAAATCCTAAGTTTAAAGACACACCATGGCGTGATAAAGGATATGTGGCGTTTCTTGGTTGGGGTGGTGAATCAATGTTAAAATATTCCGAAAAGAAATTGAACCAATTAGAAAATGAATAATGCCAACACCAAGAGCAAACGAAACCGAAAGACAATTTATCGCAAGATGTGTAATTGATGATGAGGCAAGGCGTGATTTTCCAAATGTAGATCAAAGATTAGCATTTTGTTATTCACAATACGAGAATAAGAATAAACCTATATATAAAAACACATCATTAGATCAAAGATATTTAGCATCATTAGATAGGCAAATCAATATTGTTGAGAATAGAAATATTAAAACACTTACCAAATATTACGAAACAAATTATAATGAGGGTGTAAATAATTTTTTAAATCTTAACGATACTAAATATGAATCATTGTTTACATTGGATTCATTACAACGGGAATATCAAAAGATGTATATATCGATTGGCAATCATATTGCAAGTTGGTATTTTAGGGGTTTTGAAAAGTATATACAAAAAGCCGATCCGAAGCCATATCAAACCGAGTGGGAAAAGGCATTTGCTTTTTATGGTGGTCAAGTTGCGGCAACTAATGTAACCGGTGTATCTAATACCGCCAAAAAAACATTAATAAAAATAACACAACAATTAATGCGAGATCCCGAGTTTATGAGTTTAGGGCAACAACAAAAAGCGAGGATATTAAGATCAAGATTCAAACATTATAGTAAGTTTCAAGCCGAAAGATTGGTTAGAACGGAATCAACAAGGGCAAGTAATTTTGCACTCGAAAAAAGTGCTAAAACATTATATTCGGAAAATGATTTAACAAAAAGATGGATGACCATTATGGATGGTAGGGAACGCCCGGCACATGAGGCGGCTAATGGTCAAGTTGTAAATATGAATGAAAATTTTATTGTTGGTGGTGAGGAAATGCCAAGACCGGGTGAGGGTTCGGCCAAGAATGTTGTTAATTGTAGGTGTCGTATAATTATGATGCCCGTTGAGGGTGCTATTCCAATAACCGATCTTGATGAAATTGGTGTTGGTTTAGGTAATCAAAGGATTCCGGAATTTAGTATAACAAGGATTGGAAACACCGTTAGTGCCATAAATCAAAGTATTGCCGCAAGGCGTAACCCCGATGTTGATGAGGAAAATATTGAATAATAAAAAATTACTAATTTTGTAAAAAAATAAAATATGGAATTTATATATAAGTCCGCACCTATTGGTGATGAGATAATTGATTTAGATGATAAAAATAATATTGTAAAAGGATATGGCTCATACTTTGATAATGAGGATAGTGATAAGGATATTATAAGGCGTGGTGCATATCAAAAGACAATACAGGAGAATGGTAAAAGAGTTAAATATATTTACCAACATGATATGATGAAACCACTTGGTAAAATGAGTGAGTTGTATGAGGATGAAAAAGGATTGGTTTTTACGGCAGAGATTCCAAAAACACAATTGGGTAATGATGTCATACAATTGATGAAAGCCGGTGTAATAACGGAAAATAGTGTTGGTATTATGCCAATTGTAAAAGAAAACAAGGGTGATTACAGAGAAATCAAAGAGGTTAAACTCTATGAGATTAGTGCCGTTACAATGGCGGCAAACGATCAAGCTAAGATATTGGATGTGAAAGGTATATCTAATATGGATCAAGTTTATAAGCGTTACGATAACATTTGTAAACTACTTAGAAAAGGTAATATCTCGGATGAACTGGGGTATGCCTTGGAATCAGAAATACTTAAACTCAAAACATATTTCGTTAACGCTACTCAGCCGATTGAATCGATCACTGAGCCAGTTGAAAAAAGTTCAGAGGTTGATATTTACAAATATTTAATTAACAAACTTTAAAATAATTTTATTAATCATGGATGAAAATGTAAAAAATCAGCTTGACCAATTAGGCGATATTATCGATGCTAAATTGGAAAAAGCACATGGACAAGCGGTTGATTCAGCAACCGGTAAGGCGGATGATGCGTTGAAAGGCGAAATCAAGAACCTTACAGAAAAATTTACTGAAAGAATGGATGCTATCGAGGTTTCTAATAAAAAGAGATTTGAGGCATCTAAAAAAGAGGATAAATCTTTTAGTGGTAATTTAACAAAAGCTATTAATGAGGGTGCATTAGATACGATGAGAAATGGCGGATCAAGATCCTCGGCATTTGAAATCAAAGCTGACATGACTGTTGGTGCTGACTTCACTGGCGATGTAATTCCACCACAAAGAATTCCTGGGTACAAATTTGATCCCACAACACCTCAAAACATAAGACAACTTATTCCTATTGGTTCAACTAATAGTGATGTTGTTAGATATGTAAAAGAGAGTGGATATTCAAATGGTGCTGCTGCTGCCGCTGAGGGTGCAACACTTGGTCAAACTGACTTTGATATGACTGCAACCGATGCTAATGTTAGAAAAATTGGAACGTATTTAAGAATATCCGATGAGATGTTGCATGATACGCCACAAATTTC
>CAACVF010000014.1_pt1 | contig 32280 bp, 46 predicted proteins | sample 2381781 | NCBI WGS metagenome assembly CAACVF01 (sample SAMEA5211967, study PRJEB30684) | marine metagenome | biome: Marine; feature: Epipelagic; material: Water | collected 2015-10-15 | depth 60 m | reverse complement strand
TCTGAGCTTGGGGCTTGGCCGACGGAACCAAGCTAATGGCGAACGTTCTGGAAGTGTTGCAAGCCGCTGGTCTTGATGTGGAGGCGGAACCGGGTTGGGAAACTCGTCGGGGTTCTAAATGGTCGTTTGATCACAGGCCGGGTGGCACGTTGGGGATGATTGTGCATCATACGGCTGCCGGCGGTTCGGCTGATATGCCTTGCCGCAACATTTGTGTCAACGGACGCAGTGACCTGAAGGGACCACTAGTCCAATTCCTTTTAGGGCGCTCAGGCAAGCTGTTGCTGATCTCTCAGAACCGGTGCAACCACGCCGGTCGAGGCTCGTCTGAAGTTATTAAAGACTTAGAAGCAAGCCGAGATATCACCGCCGAATTTGACGCTGGTCAAAGTGCTTACAACGCACGCAACTTTTCAGAGCGTCAGAACGACTACCGCAAAGCCAACGGCAGGTTCTGGGGTGTTGAGGTCGAGAACAACGGCATCGGTGAGGAATACAGTCAAGCCCAAATCAAAGCGCTAGTGAAATTGTGCGCCGCCATGTGCAAATGGCAGGGCTGGTCGCATAACCGAATCATTCACCATCGTGAGTGGACTTCACGCAAATACGACATGAGCTACACGGGGCCGTTGCGCGACTACGTGCAGAAAATGATGGCCTCCAGTCAATGGAGAGTACCCAAGGCAGCAGTCCAGAGTGGCACCACTCCGCCTGTAACGCCTTCTAAGCGCCCGACAGTATTCAAACAGGGAAGCGTGGGGGAAGAAGTAAAAGAGATACAGCAGGCTCTCTCAAAACTTGGTTACCGAGTGGTAATTAACAGCGAGTTTGACACCGCTACTCATTACGGGGTTGTCAGGTTCCAACGTAAACACGGTTTAACGATTGACGGAATTGTTGGGCCGCAAACCCTCAGCAAGATTCGTGCTCAACAGCCACGCCCATCAGTCACAACTGAAGCACGCGAATTTCCGGGCACCCTCATTAAGCGAGGTAGTCGCGGCCCGGATGTAAGATGGGTGCAACAACACATAGGAGTCAAGCTGATTGACGGCGTGTTCGGTCGGGGAACAGAACGCGCAGTAAAGAACTTTCAACGCCGTCGCCGCTTAAAGGCTGACGGCATTATCGGTCGCCACACTTGGGCGGCCATACATAACTCATAGGAGAACAAAATGTTTAACAAAGTATTTCTGACCGATTTAGCCGAGCGTGGTTTATCAACTGCCCTCCAAGCATGGGCAGGGGCTTTCGCAGTACCGGGACCTAACGTCCTAGACTCGATTAAAATTGGTTTGGTCGCCGGTTTAGTATCTGTCGCCAAATCCATTTCGGCTCGCAAAGTCGGTGACGACTCTGCCTCTATCGCAAGGGTAAGTGAACAGTAATGAGTGATGTGTGGCTTAGTCCAACGAACAATTCCAACAAGCGAGATATACGCGAAGTTCAGATGGCACTGGGCTTACATGCTGACGGTCAATATGGGCCACGGCTTGTAGCGGCTGTTTCTGAATTTCAGGCTACGAACAGTCTGACCGCGGATGGATTTGTTGGCCCGTTGACTTGGGCCGCGCTAAATGGCGAAAAGCCGAAAGCAAAGAAAAAGGCTCCAGCAAAAAAGAAAGCGGTGCCGAAAGACGAAAACTCGAGCGCGGAGGGTAAGCCCCCTGCGAAAAAGAAAGCACCAGCAAAGAAGAAGGCTCCGGCCAAAAAAGAGTAAGCTCATCGCAGGGTTGCCTGCCCTGTAGGGTCATCTTTGGCTCTTGCTTCCAAGACCCCCGTTGCATGTCTCCACTAGCAACGGGGGTCTTACTATTGTCATACGGCTAGACAGACACTAAAGTGGTGGTGTCATACCTATTGACGAAGCAGGAGCAAAAATGGATCACAACTACGGGCACAGCCGTGTAGTTGTTTTGGTCGAGGCATTAGACACTGCAATAGAAGTATTGCGAGAATTGTCTGATGCCGCAGCCCAGAACGAGCTACCGGATCGACTGGCGTACAGTTTGTATGCCGAGCTAGATGAAGGTCTCGGCGAGATAAAACTTTTAGAGACCGATATTGAGACAGCGGTAGCTCACCTGATGGGTGACACGGCTATAGCTACCAAGACCACTGGCGAGCAGGTGGTTCTCTCAAAGACAGCATCCCGACCGAGACGGAATTGGGACAATGAGCATCTCATTGGGGCAGTTCGGCGTTTCGTTCTAAGTGACGTAAACGAGGAGGCGCGTGAAGGAGCAGTCGCAGTATTAGATCGGATGGGAGAGCTTTATAATCTCTCAGGTTATAACGCTCGCCTCGGCGAATTACGCAAAGCTGAAATCGATGTAGACGAATACTGCGAAACTGGTGTTACCACCTACAAAGTGAAGGTGAACCAATGAGTAGCGAGGAGCTAACAGTGGCTGCAATAGAACCAGCCGACACCACATCATCGCTCGTTGTACCGGGTGCCTCAATCGGAGACATCGTAGAAGCAATGGGTGACTACCAGATGCTTTGCCAAGCTCTGCTTGATGAAAGCGACTGGCAGACAATCCGAGGAAAACGATTTCCCAAACGATCAGCTTGGCGCAAGCTAGCAGTCGCTTACGGCGTGTCCTTCCAAATTGTTGATCGACAACTAAGTCGTGATGATGAAGGGAATCTCGTCGGAGCCGACTTCGTAGTCCGAGCTACAGCACCAAATGGAAGATATGCCGATGGATGGGGCGCTGCAAGCGTAACTGAAAAGAGTTTTGGGTCAGGCGCAATAGGAAAGGCGTATCACGACATCCCAGCTACTGCGGAAACCCGAGCTAAGAATCGAGCGGCGGCGGACTTGTTTGGAATGGGTGAAGTTTCAGCGGAAGAAGTTGACCGTTCAGCTATGCAAGCACCAGAGGCGCTGCTGACGCGGTTGCGTGAACGATTAGATGAAATACCAGACGACCGAAAAGACGAACTACGACTATGGTGGAAAGGGTTAGGCATCCCAGCGTTTCCTAATTTGACGCGAGAGCAAGTTGAAGCTGTCGAGTCAAAGCTAGACGCAGAAGAGCAACGAGACGTGCTCGGGGATTTCAAGATGGAGCAAGAGACCGTAGAAGGAGTCGTAATAGATGACGAGCAAGGCGAGGTCTGATACCGGGCCGTTTACACTCGTGCCTGAGTGGGTGTTGGATGCTGATATTTCGCATGGAGCGTTACGTCTCTATGCACTGATCGGAAGGTACGCCAATTCGGATGATGCGGCGTGGCCCAGTCGAGCGACGTTAGCGAGTCGTTTACGTTGCTCTAAAGATTCCGTAGATCGGTGGATAAAGGAGTTGGTGGACATCCAAGCGCTAAGCGTGGAACATCGTAAGGATGAGTCCCGAGAGAATCGGAATCTGACAAATATGTATACGTTGCGTCGGGTAATACCAGCCTTAGCCGCGTCAATGCCCCCACCTAGCCGCAACGGTGCGGCCACCCCTAGCCGCGTCTCTGCGGCCCAGAATGAGAACCATATAGAACTAGAACCAGAGAAGGTTCTCTCTCTGGAAACAGCTAAGGGTCTGTGTTTTCTGTTGTGTTCACAACTCGACATTCACGAGCAGAAGGTTTCGATCAGTTGGGTTCAGTCGATGGAACGACTGATGCGTATTGACGGACGTACACCTAAGCAGATAGAAAATTGCATTACTTGGGTAGCTGGTAACGACTTCTGGTCAATGAATGTGCGGTCACCGGATAAGTTGCGGAAACAGTGGGACCGTCTGAAGCTGGAAGCGCAGAGAGAACGAAAAGCACCCAAAGGCAAGCGAGCCGCTGCTTTGGAAATGATCGACAAACTTTAGGAGACAAATGAGTCAGATAGCTAAAACCCAGCTAGGCCGGTTAGTTGCTGCGTACCCCACAGCGAACATTGATGAACAGATGCTTGGGGTCTGGATGAACAAAATGAAGAAGTATCCGCCTTCAGTGTTGACGAAAACAGTAGATGTGCTTATAGATAGCTGTAAGTTCTTCCCGTCGTTAGCTGAGTTCTCTGAGTTCGCCCAGTCTGAACGAGCTAAGGAAAACTTGGCGCGACAGTCTGAAGTTCGCCGGGACTGTCAAGATTGTTTCAGCGGATGGATCGACGCTAACTTCGAGAAAGAGGGCAAAGTGGTGGAAGCGTTTAGGCCATGCCCAGTCTGTCTGCCCGACGGTTATGAGAAATGGAAGGCCGGGGAATACGAGTCAACATATCGAGGGGCTAATGTCTGAAGCCAAGATCAAGCCGAAAACATTAGTGGAAGTATTAAGCGAAGAAGGGTTGCTTGATAATCCGAATGTTCTAGTGGTATGTGATTGTCACCGGTTGACTCATTGTCCGACAGCGTGGATGCAGGCAAAGGACAAGAGGGCGTGAAACGAGGTGGTCCATTAAAACGCAAGACCCCACTCAGGTCTGTGTCAGCGAAACGATCAAAGATTCAACGACAACGCCGAACACTCGTTCAGACAGAGTTAGAACGACGACCCATTTGTGAAGCTGCGGAAAAGATTGAAAACGTGGACACAAGTCACAAGTGCAGCGTGAACGCAGTTGATATTCACGAGCCGCTCACCCGAGCAAGAGGTGGTTCAATCGTTGACGTAAATAACACGATGGCGGTGTGTAGAAGTTGCCATGACTGGATTCACGATCACCCAGAGACAGGCCATGTAATAGGGCTGTTAAGGCACTCGTGGGATCAGTAAAGATGGACGAAGTTACCAAAATAGGCGAGACTGTGAAAGTGGTTGACAACATGAATAGCGAAGATAAAGAACTGTTAAGCGGCTTGCGCGAAACACAGGCCGGGATCAGAAACGCCATGACGCAAGTCGAGACGTTAGCGGCAGATCGAAACGAAGCAGCGATGCAGTTGTTGGATCGTGGGTACTCGTTGCGAGGAATTGCTAAAGAAATCGACATCTCGCCGCAAGCCCTCCATATCGGTGTTACACGCCATAGTGAGAAGGAAAAAAGCTGATTTAGGTGGATTTAAGCGATAAATAGCCTGAAATCATTTGCTAGGGCGGTGATAGTGAGATAGGTTGGAAGTAATGAGCAATACACCAACCAATCCGAAGGAGACGGAGATGGCGACCAAATCACTACCTAATCGTAGGTTCACTACAGCTAACGGAAACAGAGTCACAGTTTGGAACGACCGAGAAGTTGACAAACTTGGCTTCTGGACAGGACTCACTGACACCCTCCGCACGTTTGTTGAAAACGAAACGACCGGCGAAACCCGCGCCCTAGACGCAGGTTGCAGCTTCCAAGCAGAACGAGTTGCAGCACAGGCAGGGTGGTAAAGATGAGCACCAACACAGTCGAAGTTGACGGAAAGTTCTACAAAGAGGCCCAGCACCTCGCTATCGGTGACCGCAAGCTGTTCAACTCAGGTAGCGGCCCAGAGGTTTGGATCGTAAGCGAGCTTCCAGCCAAGTTGACAGCAACAAGCCAAGCGGTAGGCGTCACCTTCTGTAAGGTGGGCGACGGGCAGAGCTACCACAAAGTCTGGTCGGTCGGACAAGTGATCGAGGTGGCAGCATGAACTACGAGTCGGACCGTTTAGTAGCTGCCCTCAACGAGATCAGTTCCCGATGCGACTATGCCGACGCCAAAGATGGGGTCGGGTTTAATGCGACCGACACATACTTTGGTAAAGCGTTGGCGACGATGCCGGTCGAAACGTGGAGCGAGGGCATGATGGTTGATGCCTACGAGATGCTTCGTAAATATCGACGGCAGCTAGCGGAATACGAAATTGACTACGACGAAATCCCGGCACCTCCTACGGATGGTCACCGAAAAGGCGACGGTCGAGCATTTGCCAAAGAAACGATGGCAACCGAATACGAGGCGGAGCTTCTAAAAGAGCAGCGCCGGATCGACGTTCATGCTAGCGAGCGTCACGTAGTCGTACGATTCCCCTACGACCCTTCGCTTGTAGATGCGCTGAAAGTAGCGGTCCCTGCGGATCACCGAGAATGGAACGGTGACACAAAGGAATGGTTAGTAACGACCGAGGCAGCCCCGGCTCTCAGTTCGGTGCTGAATGAGTTTGGGTTTACGGTCAGCCTAGAGGCACAGACATTGGTCGAAGCTAAGCAACGAAAGATCGAGGTACCGAAGCCCGAACCAGCGTCCGGCGAATTGTTGCACGGCGAGATCGTGGTTGTATCAGTCGAGTTCCCCGGATGGGATGCGGTTAACGCCATGAAAGAAGTCAAGGGTCGCAAATGGAACGGCGAAGCGAATGTGTTTCCCCTCACCGCTGCTGACGAGTTAATCGAACTCAAAGCAAGCGGAATATTTCAGCATGGACTCGAACTCAGCGCAGAGGTGCAAGCGCTCGCTGGCGAAAACGAACGTGAAGCTGATCGGTTAACGAGTGCCCGCGAATTAGCAGAAGCAGTTGATAGCAACGACGAGATTGAAATAAACGGATTGCAAGGAACTTTAAGATCGTTTCAAAAAGTGGCCGTGAAGTATGTGCGTCAGCAGAAACGAACGCTGATTGCCGATGAAATGGGATGCGGAAAGACAGTTGAAGCAATCGCCGCAATCGAAGATCACGAAGCGTACCCAGCCGTAGTTGTTGTTCCGAAAATAGCGAAGAACGTGTGGAAAGAGCATCTGCAAACATGGGTGCCCCACAGAACAGTGCAAGTCGCCCAAGGTCTGACAGCCAAGCCAGTGACAGCGGACGTGCTGATTGTCAACTACGACATTCTCGAAGCATGGATGCCAGAGAAGGTGCAAGCGGTGGTCTTGGACGAATCGCATTACGTCAAAAACGCCAAAGCGCAACGAACGAAAGCGTGTGCGGCTTTAGCAGCGCTTGTTCCCGAGGACGGACTGGTGTTGCTGCTAACCGGTACGCCAGTTGTGAACCGACCGGCGGAGTTAATCTCGCAGCTTCAGATATTGGGGCAAATGGATCGAATTGGTAGCTGGTACGAATACGTCAGCCGCTACTGCGACGGCAAGCGCACAAAGTGGGGTTGGGACATCAGTGGAGCAAGCAACTTAAAAGAGTTGAATGAGAAACTGAAAGCGACCTGCATGATTCGTCGCCGCAAAGAGCAGGTGCTAAAAGATCTGCCGCCAAAGACGTGGGCGAAAGTTGGTCTCAACGACTTTGCTCAGGCTGAACGACGAAAGTATGAAGAAGCAGAACGTAACCTCGTAGCGTTCGTAGGACGAATGGCAGCCGAAATTGCGGAACAAACAGGTGATGATCCAGCAAGCGCCCGAGTCTTAGCGCAGATGAAAGCCCGAGCCGCAGAGCATCTAGTTCAGTTCAATGTTCTGTCAAAGCTAGCAGTTGATATGAAAATGAAAGCGGTGGGAGAGTGGATTGACAATGTGCTCGATACCGGAGAAAAGCTAATTGTGTTTGCACATCATAGAGAAGTGGTAGATCAGCTAGCAGAACGGTACGAAGCACCAAAAATTCAGGGTGGCATGAGCGAACAGTCGCGGGTCGATGCAGAGTTCAAGTTTATGAATGACCCCGAATGCAAGGTCATTGTGTGTTCGATTAGCGCAGCCAACGTAGCGTTGACATTGACCGCCGCAAGCAACGTCGTTTTCGTTGAACAAGGGTGGGCACCAGCGCACGAAGATCAAGCAGCCGACCGAGCGCATCGCATGGGTCAAACAAAAGCAGTAACGGCCTACAAGCTGATAGCGACCGGCACGGTAGAGGAGGACATCTTCGAGATTGTGGAACGCAAGCGGCCAGTAGTCAGCGGAGCAACAGATGGCGATGTGGATGAGCAAGAAGCTGGAGTGTTAGGCGAACTGATTGAACGCATCGCAGCGAGAGCCACAGCATGAACGTCATAGCATTGGCACTGGCATTGATGACGTGGACTGGTCCCGACGCAGCCTCTCTCAATGTGCAAGCGAAAGAGCCAGTAGCGCTAGTTGAATACCACTCCCCTGTAATGCAGATGTGGGCGAAGTGGGGTGATCTGTTGGCAGATCATTTCGAAGAAGAAGATTTGCGTTGGGCGGCTGCAACAGTCTGGTGCGAATCCCGAGGAAAAGAAACGGCTCGCAACCCGGCTGGATCGGCGGCTGGGCTATTCCAAGTTCTGAAAAGTACGGCGGAATGGGTGTTGCCGAACTTGGGCTACACGACTCGCTACGAAACTACACGAGAGGGCTTGCGGTTTAACCCAGAAGTGAACGTGCGAATCGCTGCGTACCTGTTGTATGAAGGCGGAGGCTCTAGTCACTGGAATGAGTCAAAAAGCTGTTGGAAAAAACTTTAAGAAATTAGCAAAAAACAGGATAAATAGTTTGCTAGCGCTGTGATAGTACGCTAGGGTGAAAGTAATGAGTAATACACCCACCAAAGCAAAGGAGCTAGGAAAAATGATTACCCGAAAGATTGTAGATGCCGAAGCAAAGGACATCGCAGGCGAAATGGTCTACCACGAATTCCAGAAGGTGACCTACTTCGGAGTTGATGAATGTGAGCACGTCACAGTTCAAGGGCACGCACGTAGTTCAGCCGGCTCAATCCACCTCAACAGCTTCGTTAGAGAAGAAGGGATTACAGGAGACGGCCTGAGCACCACCCACGGCAGTCGGTTCGACGCAAGCGTCCACGTAAACGAGGACGCCACTGTCAGAGCGATGGGATTACAGGGACAGGACAGAGACTTCATAGCAGTCGAGTTCAGAGCAGGCGAACTCGTCGGAGCAAGTGAAATTACAAACTACGTCAGCGTGAGCCAAGCAAAAATGGTGATCGCAGAATTGCAAGCCGCACTCGAAAAATTGGAGGTGACCGTCTGAGCGAAATAGCAAAAACAAAAACACCCGGAGAAGCCGCCTTAAATGGCGGTTTCTTCGCGAAGTGCGTCGTCAATGGCTATGATGGTGTCATGCAATATGACATAGCGACCTGCTCGTACTCAGAGTTCCGGCCCTCAATGGGTGTGCCAGTGCCAACCAGCTTGGGAATACCAGCCCAATACAAAGGACACAGGGCAGCAGAACACCTGAAGCCCAAAGGAGTGTTTGGGGTCGAAAAGCAAATGAACACCTTTTGGATTAGGTATGCAGAACGATTAGATGCGAAAGCCGCTCAGATCGCGGAAGAATTAAAGCTCATTCATGTCCGTAATAATGACCAGCCGCTCGTCCTTCTTTGCTGGTGTGATCTTGGAGATAGAAACGGATGGTGTCATCGCAGGATGGCCGCAAGTTGGCTAGAGGAGCACACAAAGGTAAGTGTGCCGGAGCTAGGAACCTGTCTGCCAGTGAATCTATATCCGAATAGCACTAGCGATGGAAGTAGACAAGAAACCATGTTCTAGCACGATAGTTGTGCTAGTAATTAAACAGCGATGGTAAGCGGTATGACAAAACCCGGTTCGTCGCTGGCTTGCGGTTGTGGTGTAACGGTAACACGCCTCTGTTCCTCAGAGGAGTATCAGGTTCAACTCCTGACGACCGCTCTAGAAAGGTGAAAATGTTTCGAGGTTCAGTACCCCCAGATCTGTGGCGGATCATTGGTGAGCAGTCCGCTGAATGGAAAGGCGTAACAGATGTGTACGTCGGCTGCTCGGGAAATTTCACAATCGAACGTACGTTGTCCGATCGACCGTGGCGGTTGCATGGAAATGACGTAACAATCTACTCAGGGGCCATTGGCTCCTACTTTGCTGGACAGCCGTTTGGCGTAAAAGTGCGTGATGCGTACGACCAACGATACGGATGGCTAAACGAATTTTGCAAAGACGACCGAAGCACCCTTGCCACAATCATGTTGTGTTCGACAATGTTGCAGGGTGTAGATGCGACGAACCCGTATTACGACAGGCTTAGAAAAGAATACGAAACCAAGTGGGATCAACTGCATTACAAGACGTTAAGCAAGATTGACGAAGCAGCATTCAAGCTAGACAGTTTCTACTTGGGAGATGTTTTGCAGTTCGTAAAGGACACGCCAAAAGATCAGGCGTTCGTAACATTTCCTCCCTTTTTTGCCGGAGATTATGAGCAGCAGTTTCGGGGACTAGACAAAGTGTTTGACTGGCCGGAACCTGATTACGACATCATGGATGAAGATGGCTTAAAAGAACTGTTTGAGTTGATTCAATCGCATCGGCACTGGGCAATCGGCAATAACGTCAGACGACCAGAAATGGAAGAATGGCTCCGTGGAAAGGTGCAGACCACTAACCGAGGAGTAACGATTTACGTCTACGCTTCAGGCGAAGCAAGACGACAAGTAATGCCCCGACAAGAGTTGGAGCCTTTGTCGATTCGTCACCTCCGCCAAGGTGATGAACTCGGTAATCGAATGTCGTTACGAGTGCTCAGTGATGCGGAGTTCAGTTCTCTCCGGTCTCGGTATATGAATGCGAATATCCGACCGGGCGCTCCATCGTTGGCGTGCGCTGTTATTGTCGATCGGCGCATCGTAGGAGCGTTTGCATACTCGTTCTCGCCCACCTTGGCTAATTGGTCATCACACATGCCGGGACCGACAATGTATTTGTTGTCGGACTTCCCCGTAGCCGATACGGATTATCCGCGTTTGTCGAAGTTGGTGCTTTACGCCGCCACCTCCAGAGAAGCTCAACAGCTTTGTCAGCGGGGAGCCAACAAGTTGGCACGCTCGGTAGCGACAACGGCGTATGCCAAAGGACCAGTTTCGATGAAATATCGAGGCTTGTTTAATTTGTTAAAGCGAACAGAATTAGGAGAGGCAGAGGAAGATGCCTCAGCGGTAGAGCGGTACACCGACTCGGGCTACCAACTCCAATATGGAATGTCTCTTGGTCAGTGGACGTTGGCAGAAGGTCTACAGCGCTGGAAACAAAAGCACGGAAAGCGAATTGTCAATGCAGAATGAAAATGTTGCATTAAACACTCGAATTGAACGACACCGATTAGGAGATCTGCGTCTCCTGCCAACGGGTCGAAATGCTCGATTTATGAGGCATGAGCAATTTCAAGCACTGGTTGAAAACCTAAAACAAGATGGCGTGCTCACGTCCGTACCGTTTGGGGCATACGACGAGAAAGGCCAACCGCCAATCATTCTCTCCGGCAATCACCGTGTGATGGCAGCGAAAGAAGCATTTGGAGCTGACACAGAAGTCGATGTGATGGTCACCGATGACAAGCTAAGTGACCAGCAAGCGCTAGCAATTCAGTTGTCGCACAATGCAATCGCTGGCGAAGATGACCCAGCCGTTCTTGCTGCCTTGTATGAGGAACTAGATGATATTGATTGGCGGTCATACTCAGGGTTAGATGACAAGATGCTTGACCTCCTGATGGAAATTGACGCGTCGTCAATTCACGAAGCCAATCTTGATTACCAAACGCTGTCGATGATGTTCTTTCCAGCGGAAATAGAAAAAGCCAAAGGGTGCATAGATGAAGCTGTCACGTTGACAAAGGCAGCAGATGAAAGGTGGACGGCTCCTTATGAGCATTATGAACGCTTGCTAGAAGCGTTAGATGTCGTGCAAGGAGCGCACGGAATATCTAATGTCGCTACGGCGTTTGGTCTGATGTTGGATATGTTCGAACTTCACATAACCGAGTTAAAAGATGCGTGGTACGACTCAGATGAACTAGAGGCTCGAAGAAATGATTGGGTTCCGCTAGCCAGCATGTTGGGCTATACGGCTCCAGCAGAAAGCGCAGCGATAGTGCAGCAAGCAGTAGATCGAGTTATGGGGCGAGAAGGGATCAATCACCCGTGGTTGGCGCTTGAAATGGTTTGTGCGGAGTATTTAGCTGGACCATGAGCAATTTCCTTCACTTGATTAAAGCGCATTTGAATCTAAGCATCGTAAATGGCTGTCTTAGAGATCTTGGCTACCCCTCAATATCTACCCCATCGAACATGGCTGAAAACCCCTTACAGAGCGGCTCACAAGGAGCTTTTCTGTGAGTGAGGATGAAAATGTCGAATATGACGTTGAGCGGCAGCCGTGGGATCAGATACAGGACGAAACAGTCCATTCCTATACAGCGTTCATGGTGTACCGCGATTTAGGGCAAGCGAGAAGCCTGCGAAAAGCGGCAGAGATCTTTTACGAGATGAACGAGCCATGCCCTCCGGACTCGCCGAAGCTGCGACAAATGAAGGAGTGGTCCACCAGTCGCAACTGGCAGATGCGAGTCAACGCATGGGATCTCACAATCGAGCGAGAAGAATCGTCGGAACGACTCCAACAAGCCAAAGACATGAAGCGCCGCCATGCTGCCGTAGCGTCAGTGGCATTATCTAAAGCAGCGGAGCGCTTACGAGGTCTGAATCCAGACAACATGACGCCAAGCGATGCTGTACGAATGATGGACATGGCGGTGAAGGTCGAACGTCTGTCACGAGGAGAGCCAGATCAGGTACGAGAGCTAACGGGGCCAGAAGGATCAAGTTTGGAATTTGGGTATTCGGATGATGTATTGGAAGCACGTATAGCTGCTTTGTTAGAGCAAGAGGAAATAGTAGATGAGCCTGCTACAGACGCTGAAGAACACGACACCTGAGCAACGAAAACGTGTATTTGAAAGCCTGACCACGTTTGAGCGAGAGTCCCTTGCTGCGGCAATGGATCGAGAAGCCGGGTCTAAGTATGGGTATTGGCGGCATGATCCTAAAGGCTTCGTTCAAGAAGTTCTTGGCGAGCATGTTTGGTCAAAACAGCAAGCGATCTTGGAATCGGTACGAGATAACAAGCGCACGGCAGTGCCGGCATGTCACGCACCGGGCAAAACTCACATCGCCGCACGAGCCGTTGCATGGTGGTGTTCAGCGCATCCCCCAGCGGAGACGCTGGCTATTACCACGGCCACGACTTTCCGTCAGGTTCGAGCGGTTTTGTGGCCGCATATTCGACAAGTGGTGGTAGCGAATGATCTACCGGGCGAGGTTTTAACAACAGAATGGAAAATCGACCGAGACCTTCTGTCGTTCGGATTTTCAAGTGGAGATAATGATGAAGCAGCAGTGCAGGGTATTCACCAGCCCCATCTGTTGATAGTTGTGGATGAAGCTGGCGGTATTTCGCACACGCTAGGTAGAGCCTTTGAGTCGTTGATGACAGGTGCTCATACCAGAATGCTTGCGATTGGTAACCCTCCAACGGACATCGAAGATTCGTGGTTCGAGCGTGTATGTAGCAGTCCTCGATGGAACACCATCTCAATACCGGCAGAGGCAACGCCGAACTTCACTGGGGAGCCAGTACCGGACGTAGTTGCACGAAACCTTGTAGATCAGACATGGGTAGACGATGTAACGGGTGAGTTTGGACCGGATTCGGCTTTCGTTGAGGCTCGTGTTCATGCCCGATTCCCTCACGAGCTAGCAAACAAGGTCATACCGTTTCAATGGGTGGAGTCAGCTACAGAGAATGAAAGTCCAGTGGACCACGATCAAATCCGACTAGGCGTGGACGTGGCGTCGTCAGGTGGCGATGAAGTAGCAATCGCTCGGGTGGTTGGTTACGAAGCCGAGATTGTTTACACAGCGTCCGGACAAACAAATGAAAACGCAACCGACGTTAGCGGAGTGATTCTTCGACATATCCAAGAAGCCGAAGCTCTAGCGAAAGAACGCGGGTGGACAAAACCAGTATCGGTAAAAGTGGACGCTATTGGTGTTGGCTGGGGCGTGGCCTCGCTACTGGAAACGTGGCGGTCTGAAGGACAGCACACGGCGCAGATTGTCCGAGTAAACGTAGCGGAGCGAGCGCAAGATGGCGGTAGATATGTAAATAAACGGGCGGAGATGTGGTGGAACATGCGAGTGCTGCTTCAGCCGAACAGTGCTGGGCAGCAAGATATACGGTTAGACATTGACCGAAAAACGATGGCGCAGTTATCTGGGCCTACGTTTATGACTGACAGCAGTGGACGTATCGCTATAGAAAAGAAGTCGGACATGAAACGACGAGGAGTTGTATCACCTGACCGAGCGGAATCAATTTTGCTGGCCTTCTACGAAGAAGCCGAAGCGCAGCAATTACCAGTAGTGGTTCCGTTTGGATCAGAGCAAAAGAGCTACTGGAACGTATAGCAACCGGCTTGACACAAGCACGGTAGGAAGCTAGGCTCTAGCTAGGACAAAACTAGCAAGGAGCAAGAGTATGGCAAGAGTGATCAATGGTCCCGAAACGGTGCTAGACCTGTACGCAACGCGTCGAAGTTATGACTGGGATAGGTGGCTAGATGGCAATGTGTGGGAGTTGGTAAAATCAGAAGATTTCGACGTGTCAGTTAATAGCTTTCGGTCGATGGGTTACCAAACAGCAACGCGCCGAGGCATTACCGTACGGATAACACAACGTGAAGATCGCATTTTTTTGCAGGCGGTACTAGATGAGTGAATTGGTCAAGCTCGAAGTCAAACTAACAATGTTGGTCGAAAGAGAGTCCAAGCCAGCGCATTGGGATTGGTCGCAAAAACTCGGGTTAGTGTCAGGCGAGCATGTTGAAGTCACCAGCTATAAGGCAGTGCCTTACGACGCTGACCTCCCTGAGTCGATGCCGTTGTTCGACGGTGAGACGTTTGATTTGGAATTTGATTATGAGCGACTTGGAGCACAGATGCAAGCCGTGTATGACGTGATGGAAGATGGGCGGTGGCATTTCTTAGCTGAGATGTCAGAAATTGTAGGAGCACCGGAAGGGTCTATTAGTGCTCGGTTAAGGGATCTAAGGAAAAGCAAGTTTGGTGGATTCGTGGTAGAGCGAAAGCGTATGGGTACGACCGGTCACTACGCATATCGACTAAAACAACCTTCGCGTCAAATCGCTTGACACAGTGTAGCTAGGATGCTAGGGTGTGAGTAATCAGCAATACACGAACAAAGGAGACAAACGTGAAGTTGTTGACAAAACAGCATGAGAACAAACTTCTCAGCAATCACAAGGCGCAAGCTGAGTTCATGGGACAGACTGAAGGTGACACCATAGAAATAGCACCTGTTGTTAAATTGTTCGACGCCTATGGATCAGCATTCTGGCTGCTCACGGAAATGGATGAGCATGGCCTAGCGTTCGGCCTCGCAGACCTCGGAGTCGGGTTTCCTGAAATTGGGGTTATCGACGTAAACGAAATCATGGAGGTTAACAAGACCGGCCCGTTTCCTCGGATTGAGCGTGACCGGTACTTCACGGCAGAGAAAAGCTTGTGGGAGTACCTTGTTGACGCCAAGGCAGGAATGCGACCATGAGAACCACGCAGGATGGTGACATCGTAAGGTTGCCCAACTTAGAGGTGCACCTAACAGGCACCGATGGCAATGCGTTTGCCCTCATCGGCAAAGTAGCTGGAGAGATGAAACAGGCTGGAGTCAGAGAAGAACTGGTGACGCAGTTTCAAGCAGATTGCTTTGACGCTGAAAGCTACGAAAATTTATTGCAGATAATCATGGACTGGGTGATCGTTACTTGATTGAATGAAACAAGATCGCTGACGTGTATTGCTCATAGATACTGCTTGGGGGACTCAAACCCTAGACCGGTACGAACCAAGCAACGTCAGTAGTACAGAGGCCGGGCTTAACTCCTTTCGCTCGGTCTCTGTGCGCGTTTTGGCTTCTAAATCAATGTTTAAGGAGGCATAGATTTTCATCGCGAATTTACTGTCATATCACTTGACAAAGCAAGGATAGGACGATAGGTTGGAATACATGAGCAATACACCTATCAAAGTAAAGGAGACAGAGATGGACAAGATCAAGTTGATGGTTTCAGGGAAAGCTCGGCAAGATCAAGCGGACGATCAGTTCATAGGTTGGGCGCAAAGCCGAACCTGCTTTGGACGTACCAACGGCGGAGGGCACGTAGCTCGCTGCATCATCAGGGGGACACGATGAAACTCAACTACTACCAAAAAGAAGCGCTCGCTTTCGAGGTCATGTCAGCCGCTGTCAATATGGTCCTGAGCAATACGGAGAATGACACATGGTTCGGTGAGACAGGCCTCAGAGAGGTTGCAGCCACTGACGAAGGACGGGAAGCGATCAAGGAGCAGCTTGCAGTTTGGATGAGGAAGTTGCCCGGAACGATGTGGCATATGGACCTGCCCAATCCCAACGCAGTCAGGACAGGCGAATGAGCGGCAAATTTTGTAACGAACCAATCAACTGGGACAGGGACGAAGATGAGCCTTGTGAACGTGGAACCGTCGGTTGCTGCGTTGACCACACGGGCGACCCCGAGTACCCAAGCTGCGAAGGGTGGTAAGGAAGTGAAACTGTTTACGAGCCGGTACCAGAACCAAGACGAGATCGCAGCTAGCGCAGCCAAGGCAGTAGGCATCACGGTTGGACGGCCACGGTTCAAGTTGAAGTACGAGCGAGATCATTTGGATTTGCTCGCTCCACGCAAGAAGTCGATGGGCAAAGCCGATTGGTCTGAGCAGTATCGACAATATTTGGAAGAGCTTGGCGCTGATCGTGTGAGTCAAGCTCTTTGCGAGGTCAGTGCTCGCAACGACGATGCTGACCTCTTGTTGTTGTGCTACGAGCACGAGCACGTGCATGGCAGAGATGCTTGCCATCGTTTCGTGTTTGCTGACTGGTGGCAGGAACAGACTGGGCAAGAAGTAGTCGAGATTGAAGATCGTGGGCCGAAGCCAGTCAAGCGAAACGAATTCGTGCCGAAACCAAAAAGCGAGCAACGAGTCTTATTTGACGCCGACGATGAAACAGGAAAGATTGAATACGAACCACCAAGCGCAGCCATCGGCTTAATGACGTGGAATGCGAATGTGATGACAGTCACATTCACCAGTGGGCACAGCTACAGGTACGACGATGTGCCACGAGAAATAGCTGCTGGATGGGTGCAAAGTCCATCAGCAGGCAAGTATTTTCACGCCGAAGTTAAAGGCAGCTTCGAGGGTGAACGGATCTCAGAAAAAGAGAAAGCAGCATAGGAGGAGACAAATGCTGGAACAGTTAGAGGAAGTGTTCTACTCGCTTCCCGGCATCGAAGAATCGGGCTGGGAAATGGTAGACGAAGGACTGTTGGGTACGCCTAACGGTTGGTTGATTGAATGGGATGGTGTTTCACCTGATGGTGAAGTCAGCCCGTTCCGAGCGATGGGAATGATATGAGATACAGCAAGATGCAGGCGCTCTACGATGACCGTCAGCAATTAGCAGCAGCGTTTCGCGAACTCAGAAAAAATGGGTGGTGGGCACGCATGAACTATATGTGCTGCCAGAGTTGCGCTACAGCGATGACTGATGACGACAAGCCGTACATCGGTTTCCATAATCAGGACAACGACAGCATTACCAAGTGTGGGTATACCCACCTGTTTCACGGCCCACCATTAGGAACTGGAATGGGCGACGGAGCACAAGCGCTGTCGAACGAGGCGGTGACTGTTCTTGAGTCGCATGGTCTCAGTGTTGAATGGGATGGCGATATGGGGTCGCGTATCAAAGTGTTGCTAGGACAGCAAGACTGATGTCGATAGTCGATCAACTAGGCAACGAGGTGTATCACGCAACGTGGCCGACGCATTTGCACAGCATTATGACGGAAGGTATCAAGAGGAATCGCTTTGGCGAAGTGTTCTTGGCAGGACCGGACATAATGCACGCTGCACAGTTTTTAGCAATTCGGCCCGGAGAGTATCGGGGCGAGAACTTGCAAGACTTTGAGCTAGTCGTTCACGACAAGCTCTATGTAGTTGGTATCCGCACAGCGGATCTCGACCCAAGTTTGATTAAAGAGTCAGGTGATCACGCTCACTGGTTCTTTCAACCGGACACTGTGTCAGTGACATATGAAGATGATATTCCGTTTAGTGCGATACTGAATGTTTGGGAGTGTGACCGTTTAGAGAACGGCTCGCATAGCGGCGATGTGGCTGGGGGTGGTACCGCAGCAGCCACCGATTAGACGCACTCCAATATCACGTAGTTTGACGGCAAAGGACGCCATGACCGCTGGTGTTCCTGAGTAGGTAAGGTCTGCACCTGCCCACTCGGGGATGCCAGCGTTTGATTTCGCGATGAGAACAGCATCTGGAACGGCTGTCTGCATTTGGCGGATAACGGCTTCGTTGTCGTCAAGGTTGTTGCCACAGTTCAGACCTATGGCAGCGGCACCGGCTTTGGTTAAAGCTACGGCAGCGTCGGCAGGAGTGACCCCCATCATGGTGTGCTTGTTTGTGTCAAAGCTCATAGTTACTGCAATAGGTAGATCGGACACGCTACGGCAGGCTGTAATGGCTGCTTCGGCTTCTTCGAGGCTGCTCATTGTTTCGATCCAAAATAGATCGACTGACGCTTGGGCGTAGTAGCTGCGTCCGCCGCTAGCTAAACCGTCAGCTTGTTCTTCAAAAGCGTCTATAGCGTCGGGGATTGAAATTGAGCCGTATGGTTCTAGCAGTTCGCCGAGAGGACCGATGCTTCCTGCGACTGCGCCGTTGTGCTCAAAGCACGCTTCGCTAGCGATAGCGGCAGCAGCTTTGTTGATTTCGTGAACCTGATTGTGCAGTCCGTGTAAGCGCAGGCGAAAGTGGTTGCCGCCAAAAGTGTTGGTAAGCACAATGTCAGACCCTGCTGCTAGGTATGAGTGGTGTACCGCGCTGACAAGTTCAGGAGAAGTTAGGTTCAGTCGTTCTGGAGCGTCGCCCGTTGTTAGACCTTTTGCAAAAAGCTCAGTGCCCATAGCGCCGTCAAGGACAAGAGTTTGTTGAGCTTCAAGCATTAGGTCGAACAGAAACGCTCTGGTTGCTGATGCGGCCATATGTAGAGAATGGCAGAGAATCTAAAGCTGGGAACGGATTTGTGAAAAAACCTTGTCATACCGCTTGACGACAACAAGATAGGCTGCTAGGTTAGAAGTAATGAGCAATACACCCACCAAAGTAAAGGAGATGAAGATGGTGGAAGCAACGAAAGACGTAGAACACGGCTCAGAGGTACAGGATCAAGTGTTCATAATTCCCGGCAGCCGCAGCGACAGAGCAGAATGGGCGCAGGAAACGATGCCCGTAAAAATCACGTACACGATGATGGGCACGTTGCACGAAGTAGCCGAAATGTATATGGGTGAGTATGGACTCGGATTTGGCTACGGCGGCGAAGGCGAAAGCGTTATGCGAAAGCTCGCAGACGTGGGACCTAAAGCGTTGAACCTCATCTGGGCAGACGTTCAGCATCTCGAATTGCAAGGACGTGAAGTTACGCCATACGGCGACGCAAGGAACAAGTCTCAGGGCAGCTACTTTGTGTTGCACCTGACGCCGAGCGAATTGTCGATGCTAGAAGCCGCAGCTTGGAACGTGCTAGATGTCCATGAGCGAGAGGCATACCACTGGGCGGCTGAAGAAGATTACTGGGATGAGAACGATCGACGGATTCGGATATTCGGTTGGAACGCACGCAATCGAGCGATCAAAGCGTTTGCTCAGAAGCTGGGTAAGTTAATGGGTCAGCTTGAATGCACCGATGACTGCGACCTTTGTTTCGACTGGGATAACGAGGGACGCAACTTTCACCGCAAAGCAGGAAAGCAAGTCGAGCCGGGTGGTCATCACCTCCTGAGCCTGTCGGTGCCAGAGTTCTACCGCAAGCATGTGGAACCGAGGTACGTCTGATGCAGATGCAGCTAGGAGTCACGCACGACATAGCGTTCATCGGGCATCGCAGTCTTGAAGGACCGCATGGTGGAATGATCGAATGGAAGCACGATGAAAAGGCGATGTATTTCGGTTGGATCATCGGAGCGCCCTCTAGAAACGAAATAAATCCCAAGTTCGTGATTCCGGTGCGTGTCAGACGAATGCCGCATTGGGGTAGAGAAAACGATTGGGTCGGAATGATTCCGATACAGAACGTGATCGACATTGATCTTGAAGTAGTCAAGAAATTTGAGCAAGAAATGGAGCAAGGGTAATGGGAGACAGAGGAAACATCGAGATAGATCAAGGCGACGGTACAGATTCGTTGTATCTGTATACGCATTGGCAAGGGTCGCAAATTTGTCAGACGCTTGCTGAAGGGTTGCACGCCAGCAAAGGCCGCTGGCACGATCCGGCGTACACGACACGGGTTGTGTTCAATGCCTTGCAGGGCGAAGATCGAGGGATCACAGGTTTCGGTATCAGTGTCGGCTATCCGCCTGACAATGAGCATGAAATCCCAAAAGTGTCGTGGGTGTTAGAACCAATCCGTTTAGGAAATGGTGCGCCTGCTCCAAGCGGAGCGCAGCGCCACGGTATACGAGTCAGCTACAAAAGTGTTGAAAGCACAGCCGAGCAGTTCATCGCATATTGGGCACCAGAGTTGGTGTTGCAAGACGAAGTTTCGTTAGAGGAAGCGTTCTGAACCGGGAACTCAGTGATCGCAAACGTGTAGCTCTTTACGGTTTGATTGTCGGGTTTTGGAAGTACCCGATTCCTGATGACCTTGCCGAGCACATCGTGGAGAACGCAGTGGCGACAGTGCGAGCGACGTGGGACTACGCAGTAGATAACGGCTACGAGTCCGCGCTCGAGTTTTACGAACAGAAAATGAAGGAAGAAGGAATTTAATGAATGTAGATGTGCCATCAGGCGATCCAGTTGAGGAGACGTTCTTGTTTGGGCTAGGACCAGACGGGATTCATTACTGGTGCCGTACGAAGGCATGGATAATGCCAGAGGACTCAATACCTCCTGCCCGAGATTGGTACGCAGTTGTTGAGTTAGAGGAGTCCATATCAGAGACGAACAACGAAACAGAGTTTGTCGTTACCCGAGTCGTCATTGAGCGAGGTTTGCGAAGGTTAAGCGAAGCTCTGCCGTCGATTTCAGCAGGCCGCTCGTCGGCGATGATGGGATCGCTCGTTCAAAGATGTGCGCTCGCCGCAACAGGCGTGGTCTACACAGGTTTTGGTCACACCGCTCATTACGCAGAGATTCTGGATGCAGATGTAGCTGATGTGGTGATTCAGTATGGGCTTTTCGGCGAGTTGGTCTTTTCCTAAAATACCTGTCATATCACTTGACGGCAGCAGGATAGGACGCTAGGTTGGAAGTAATGAGCAATACACCAACTACAGCAGCAAAGGAGCAGCAGGTGACAATCTCAGAAGAAATAGATACAGCAACGGCGTTGATTCCAGCCGGTGAATACGAACCGACAATTTTAGGTTTGGTTGAGCAGGCAAGTCGGCCCGGAGTCTTGGCAGAAGTAAGTGTCATTGATCCCTACACAGTTCAGTTCGTTTCAGCGACGATGGCTTGCAACCATTTCAGCGTTCCAATTTACGCAGCGTCAAGCACGTGGGACTTCATGGAAGATGGTCACGTTTGTTCGCAAGGTTGCGAATCGACCACGTGGACTGACAGCTACGGATATGAGCAAACGGGAATGCAATTCCACCCAGAGGTCATCAAGATGGTTGAAGAGGCACGATAATGGGAGCCTCTAAGTACGAGAAGCAGGGCATGTCGAAGGCTGACTGCGCTCGACTCAACGAGATGGTGGCAGATGAACATGAGTTTGCCGACATTGTTATCAGCAGGCCGACAGGAGAAGGCTGGATTAATGGACCTTGGTCACGCAAGATTTACGTTGACGAAAGCTATCCAGCTAATCGGTCGAAGCTCAAAGAGATCGGCGAGGTTTGGACCATTGGCGGCGATAAGCCAAGCGACCACAACACGCACCACCAAGTGCGAATGTTCGTGGATATGAATGGCAACCCTGACCCCCACATGATGACGATTCTCAACCCGAGGAAGCGACGGTTTGTCAGTTGCGACTCACGAGCGAACGTCTGGTTTAATTGCAGCCACGCTACTTACAGGACCGGTGGCTGCGACGATGTGGTCGAGGTCAAAGGCTGGGACACAATCAGCGAATGCACCGCAGCCGTCGTGGACTACCTGTATTCGAGCATGGCGACCATCGAGAAACGGCGAACTGGCCGATTTAGTGGGTGGCAATAATGGACAGCTACTACGAACCGCCTGACGATCCGTTCGCTGACATGAGCGAGGATGAGTACGACGAAATGATTGAGGCTCAGGAAAACGCAGAGTCTGTGTATTGGGACATGAAGATCGATGAAGCGAGAGGCAACTGATGAGGGATTCACCAGATCAGTTCGGCAACACGGTTGATTGCGAAGGCTTGGTTATCTGCACTTGTGGTTGCAAATACTACGAGAACGACGTATGTGTCGATTGTGGAAGAACGGCCCAAGAGAATCTGAAGTTGCCGTGGAATGACCTTACGGATGACATCAAAGCGCAGGAAGCGCTGGATGCGTACAGGACTCAGCAATGGAACAAGGAACGTGCTGACGAAATTAGAGCAGGAATAGAAAGGATATTGGTGTGATCGTTATTGAACGAATCACGGAAGCGTGGGATAGGCAAGAATGTCCTCACTGCCGGTTGAAAGATAAGTGCCGGTCAGTGATGGGCTTGTTCGACGATGTGTTCGACCATGTGTGTGACCGATGCGATATTCGCTGGGACTCAGACAAACCGATCGAGGTGACAGAATGACGAGAATACCGTTAGAGCCGTTCATCATTTTCGGAATGCTTGGTATCGGCGCTTGGTTAGACAAACGTGACGCTGATCGAGCCGTCAGAATCCAGTTGGCGTTAGATCGAGTGCATCACGGCACAGAGTTGAAGCCGTACGACTGGCAACTGGAGGGAAACTGATGGATGAGTTACATGGAGACGAAACAAAGACGTATCACCGAGTGACGATGATTGTTGCGGTTGAGCATTATCAGCCAGTGTGCCAAGACATTGTAGAAAAGTTCAGTGCGTCAGATTACATGGACTTCTTGCAGACGGGTTACGCAGATGAAGCCCACATCATTGATTGGACTGAAGAAATGTTGGATCTGATACCGAAGCACGAAAGCGACGCCAACAGAAGCGACGCATTGAAGTTCCGAAAAGCGTCTCAACACGCTGACTTTGTTGAATGGTTTGCAGCCAATGTCGCTAATTCTTGATAACACCGACATTGGTTGCGAAAAGGGAGAGTGGCTGGTCAATAGATCTGTGGAACAAATGAAGCAGATCGTTGGGGGTCGGTCACTCTCCCACCTAATCGTTGAAGAATAAGAAGGAAATAGCAAATGGAATCGATACAGAGAGACGACATACCAGAGCCGGTAACAAGAGAGCACGCGCTGGAACAATTATTGGAAGCGATAAATAAGGCCGGAAACACAATGAGTGACCTCGCTTTTTACTTTGAGGTTTGGTCGCACTACGAAGCTAATAACGAGTTCGGCGACTGGTCAGGATATGTGCCGTCGTCTCACAAGTCAGTTACAGAGTGGCTGCATAGTCGTGCGGAAACAGCAGATGACATATGCAACGACATCTTCGATTTGACTGACGAAGTTAAAGGAGCGGCTGAAGGATGGTAAGCGATGGCGCTTAGACGCCGACATTGGCTAGCGCTGCCTCTCTCGAACTATCAGCGCAAAACAACGAAGCAAAAAGACGTAAGAGGTATCTACACTTCGATGAAACAGCAGGAAAGCACGGCACGAGAGAATGGTGATCCTGAACCGCCAAAAGTATGGGCTTTGTATGTCGTTACAATCGGGGGATCGAAACCGCAAGCTCGGTTGGCGATTGCGAAAGCAACAGGACTTGGGCAGATCTTCACGACAGAGCATCCAGCTTCGTTCTTTCAAGCGTTCTACGGAGACGGCAAAAAGAAGCCGGGTAACCCAAAGAAAGACGCTTACTGGTTCCCGTACGAAATTGTGGTAGCTGACTACATGGACTCAACGCCCAGAGATAAGAGCAGATGGCGAGGGTAAGCGAATGCCTATCAGATTGAATTCAACTCCTAACGGTCTCTAAGCCCGTTATAGAAAAGTAACCACACCATCCCTATGTATACCCCTGATAGAGCGAAACATAGGTAACAGAGGGTTATAAGCGATCCCACGATAGTTCGCTAGTACCACACCACAACCACACCGTTAGAAAGACTGCTAGCGGTGTTGTCGCGCGTAGCGATCCGTATGAAGGTAGAGTTGGGATATGGCGATGACGGACAACATGAATACCCCGTCTCAAAGCGGTGCAACTTCGACGGAGTTTATGGAAGTTGGCTCGTCGGGATTGGCTCAGCAGTTCGGAATTGTGCAAGAGGAGTTCTTGCGGCGACTGCAAGGCAAGCAAGGAATAGCTACGTTCCGAGAAATGTCCGATAACGATCCCGTTATTGGTGCAATGCTTCACGCTATTGACACACTGATCCGAAGTGCTCAGTGGATTGTTGATCCAGCCGACCCAGATAGCACAGAAGCGATAGAGATAGCGGAGTTTGTCGGCGAGTGCATGAACGATATGAGCGAGTCGTGGGAGGACACCCTCTCGCAGATTCTGTCAATGCTGGTTTATGGCTGGTCGTATCACGAGATTGTTTACAAAGAACGCAAGGGTGTGTCTGCCGATCCGAAGATGCGCTCGAAATATGAGGACGGCAAGATCGGTTGGCGAAAGCTAGCTCCACGGTCGCAGGACACGCTGCTCCGTTGGGAGTTCGATGCCGACGGCGGTATCCGAGGAATGCTTCAACTCGATCCGTGGCAAGGCGAAGGCGAAGTGTTCTTGCCGATAGAGAAATGTTTGTTGTTCAGAACGACAGCCCGGAAAGGCGACCCCGAGGGCCGTTCCGTATTGCGGAACGCTTATGTACCGTGGTACTACAAGCGTCGAATTGCCGAGATCGAAGCGATAGGTATTGAACGAGATCTTGCTGGTCTCCCAGTAGCGTTCGTGCCTCCGCAGCTACTCAGCGATAATGCCTCAGCCCAAGAATCGGCGGCGCTCTCAGAAATTAAAAAGATCGTGCGTAATATAAAGAGAGATGAGCAAGAAGGGCTTGTCTTTCCTCTTGCGTACGACCCAGAAACAAAGCAGCTTGCCTACGACATCAGGTTGTTGACGACTGGGGGGGACCGGCAGTTTGATACGGACAAAGTGATCGCCCGTTATGACAACAGAATAGCGATGACAGTCTTAGCCGACTTCATCCTGCTCGGCCATGACAAAGTGGGCACACAAGCACTGTCGGTCTCCAAGATCGGTTTATTCACAGACTCCCTCAATGCGTGGCTCGCTAGCGCAGCCGGAGTGTTTAACCGTCATGCTCTGCCCCGGTTACTGCGTGTAAACGGGATGGACGAACGACTAACGCCGACGCTTAAGAATCTGCCAATGGCGAACATCGATCTCGATGCCGTAGGCAAATACCTCTTGAACCTCGCCAACGCAGGGGCCATGATCTTCCCTGACGAGGAACTGCAAAGCTACCTTCGAGAGTTGGCTGGTTTACCTACACAGGCTGACAGTGTTCAACAGTAATGAGCGTTATCGCAGGACGAGGTGTCCGGCTACGTCACCTGCGTAGAGCAGCACCGAAAGTAAACTATCCACGAGCACGAGGGAAAGGTCAACCGGCATTTCGTGTAGCTGGAATTGTTCGCCTTAATGCCAACGAAGATTCTGTTGTAGACCTGATGATGTCAGCGTTTAATGCCCTCACACGGGCAGACGCCAAAGGTTACGCTGAAGGCCAAAGCCCGACGGCGTGGGCAGACCGATTTGATGAGCGAATCAAAAAGATAATCCCGATTCTCATAAGGGCAGCAACAGAGGGTGGTAACAAAGGCTTCACTGATGCGGCGGCGGCACTCCAACGAACACCGTCAACGCAAGGGACGTGGCAGGTGCAAAAGGTTGACATCCAGCTAACAGAGCCGGGACCGAACCCAGCAACAAGGTCGGTCAGTTTCAACTCAACGAACCCCTTGTATGGCGAGTATGCCCGAGACAGAGCCGCCTATCTCGTGCAGGAAATCAACCAGAACACTCTCCTTGGTGTACGAGAGGCGGTAAGCAACGCTTTTACTCAGCAAATCACGTGGGGCGAAACGGCAACGACAATCGAGAATCTGCTTAGTGCTGGAGCAGCTACTGATTTCGCTACCGATACGGCTTACATGGTTCGAGGGTTAGACCAAGCGTGGGCGACGGCGGTACAGCGACGGACCTTTGAGTCAATCAAAGCTGGAGAGCGTTCAGGGTTGACGCCAACGAAAGCAGTTGATCGAGCAAAAAAAATAGGTTTGGAGTACGGCAATCAGCTACGCCAAAAGCGTGCTGTGCTAATCGCTCGCACAGAAATAATGACCGCAGCAAATCGTGGAAGAGCCATAGGAATGCAGCAGCTAGCTGATGAAGGTTTGTTTAATCCAGCAACAGCAGGTAAGCGGTGGCTGACGGCAGCAATAGATGTTTGTCAAATATGCGTCAATTTGGCAGATGTTGTGGTTGAGTATGTCGGAACCTTCGATACCGCTGGTGTCGATTTCCCTCCCGCGCATCCGAATTGTCGATGCACTTGGGTATTGGAACCCAACTTTGTGACTCCTTTGTAATGCCTCCCGATCTCGTTCAACTAAGTCCACGCAAGCTGATTCCGTTAGCTGACATGCAAGCGTTACAGAATTGGTCGCAGGAAGCTCGCTGCAAAGGCTTACCAGCGGATTGGTTTTACGATGACAATTATGCGAATAGCAATAATGCAGATGCGATCAAAATGTGCGAAGGCTGTCCAGTGAAGGAACCGTGTAAAGATTGGGCAATCAAATACGAGGAACATGGGGTGTGGGGTGGACTAACTGCTGCACAGCGACGTACGTTGCGACGGCGCAAACGATACGGCTACCAGTAGCGAGTAAGGTACAAGTATGGCTATAGATGTTCCCTCGTACATTCAAGACAACGCTAGACGAGGGCTGTCGCTCCTAGAGTTCAAAGGCTCTGGCTTAGAAGATCGTACGATTAGAGAAGCTCGACGAATGGCTCGCGGTGAAGTCAGTGAAGAAAAAGTTAAGCGCATGTGGGCATTTTTCACACGCCAGAAAAGCAATTTAGAAGTGCCGAAAGCTAGAGAATACCTCCGAGGTGATCGAGACCGTCCTACACCAGCACAAGTCAGTTGGTTGTTATGGGGTGGCGACATTACGTCACAAAACCGTATGAGAGCTATGCGGTGGGCGGAACGCACTGCGAAACGGCTTGATCCGTCATTAAAGAAAGAAAGTGACATGGACACAGATGTTGTTGATAAGGCAATGAAAACCGAGGACGGTATTCAGTACCCGGCACGAGCCTACGCTTACGTGCCTGACTCAGAGAAACCGTCTACATGGAAGTTGCGCTTATGGGATAAAGAAACCCGACGAGAAACAGCAGCACAAGTTGGTTTGGCTGTAGCGGCATTAGGACCGGGCGGTTTTCGTGGGAACCAAGTTCAGATTCCAGCTAAAGACCTCCCACAAGTTAAACGGCGTGTGCTCGCTGCGTGGCTACGCACGAACGATGACAAAGATCGGGCTGATGCTCCAGCAGTTCTTAAAGGATGGAAAGACGAGTACGACAAAGGTGGTGACTATGGTGACACCGCTTACGGTGATGACGCCATGACCCACCTGATGATGGCGTACCGATTAATGATGAATCATCCAGATTGTGAGCCACTGCTAGCGCCACTAATGCGAGTAATCCAAAAGCTCAGTGACAAAATGGTGGAGAGAGACGAGCTAGTAGAAGTTGTGCAAATAACCGGTGGAGATGTTTACGACAACATCAATAAATACATCGTTGCACGAGACGATGAGTTCTGTGTCATTTCAGAAGATGGCGAAACGAACTTTGGATGCTATGCCACGGAAGATCAGGCAAAAGAACGACTTGCTCAGGTCGAGTCGTTTGCAGAAAAACACTTGCAAGGAATGACGACCGCGAATCTGGTTCGGATCATGGAGAACCTCGAAAGCCTGAATGTTGATGACGGAGAAATCCTCAAAGGACTTGTAGAGGAAGAATGGAATCGGCGCAACGTGTTCAGCACGGCAGTCTGCAAAGCCACAGATGAAGATATGTATACCCTCGGCCCTGTCTATGTGCCGGGATGGGTAGATGCCCATGATGAGTTCACCGATGATGACACCCTCACGAAAGCACTATGGGATTGGGTTCGCAAAGGAGACCGGGGTATCCGGCTACAGCACACAGAAAAAGAAGCTGGCGAAATGGTTGAGATAATGACATGGCCGTTCGCCATCCAGACAGAAATGGTTGTACCGGGGGAAGAACCACGTTCTGTACGCTTTCCGCCTAATACACCCTTCATGGGAGTTGTGTGGAAGAAGTGGGCGTGGGATCTTGTAAAGAATGGTGATCTGCGCGGCTACAGTATGGGTGGACGTGCTCGGCGCTTAGAAGCCGACTTCGCTTAGTGCCCTCAGTGGCCCAACCAAAGGGCCGCTGTGGACGACGAAATACTCGCAAAGCTCAATGAGATACAGACCTCACTAGATAACAAAGTTGGGGCAGCACAAGAAAACGTAGCGCACGCACTTAACAACATCGATGATGCCCGTGCGTTAATGGATCGCGTAAAAGACAACATCGCTTACATCCTCGGCTTGCCAGCAGCTATTGGTGGAAGTTTCGGGTTTCTGTGGGACTCAGGTAATGACCAAGCTCAGTTGGCTTATCAAGTAGACCAACTGGAAAGTGCGGTTGCAGATTTACAAAATCAAAACGATTTGCTCGGTGGGAATCAGAAAAACTTTTCTCTTGATTTGACGGGTGCGCCCGGAGGATCGCTGCTCCCCATATTGGTAGGTGGGGCAGTCATCATCCTCATCGGAGTTTTGTTCTGGTATCAGGCGCGAAGGAGACGACAATCAACAGATGGCTAGCTCCAGTTCTTGTAGCGCTTCTCGCAGCGTGTAGCGGAGCGCCAGAGGCTTCTAACATTGAAGCTCCAGAAAAGACTGAAAGTCAGGTAACTGCACTTCCAGCACCTGTGGTTGAAACAGGGCTAGAAGTCAGCCAAGTCGTGACGCTGGATTACGAACCAATAGATGACGGTTTTGGTTTCGCTAATTATGGAGGGGGAAACGCTCCAGCAGCCTTGACTGTGAACCTTGCGCGTCGGCTCTACGGCGATGGTCAAGTATGTGCATCCGTAAGTGATACGGGAGAGTGTGTTCCCCAGCCCGTAATCCTTCAGCTAATCGAACAAGCGAACCGTGCTATGGCCGGTGGCCTGTGTGAAGGTTTTGCTGTTCTGTCCCTGCGTTTATATCAGGAGGGTGCGACAAGGAGCTTGCTAGGGCAGGAAGCGCTGGTTGCTGCGTTGGAACAAGGCGACCCTCGTGTGGCCGCAGAGTTGGCGTTCTGGTTTGTGACACAGTTCGCCTCTGAGACGCAAGCTGCCGCAGCGTTTTATCGAGAACAAAGCCCATCCGAGATTGTGGCGACGCTTGCGGATGATTTTGCGAATCCGCTTACGAGCGCTGGTTACACGCTCGGTTTGTATTCCGCTGAAGGTGGGCACGCTGTAACTCCATACGCAGTTGAAGCAGTAGACGGTGGAAGCCGCATCTACATTTACGATTCTAATTGGCCGAACGAACCACGCTGGATTGATGTTGTGGACAACGTGTGGACTTATGCGCTCGCCGCCACAAACCCAAGTGAAGCAGCGTCAGCGTGGACCGGTACTACCGGCACGCTCGAACTCACGCCAATGGCTTCAAGACAACCTCCCTTTGCTTGTGCTTTCTGCCCACAGCCAGACGGCACTAAATCAATGACGCTTCTAACGGCAGCAGGGTCGAACGATACGCAACTTGCGTTACAGGTCGTAGACGATCAAGGCAACCGGCTCGGAGTGTTTGACGGTGAACTTGTCAACGAGATCCCCGGCTCCGTATATCGCTACATCGCGACATCGAAGACTGCTGACCCGGTAATGATCCTGCTACCAGCGTCGGTAGAGAACTACACGGCGGACGTGGCGACGGTTGGACCTCAGGTTGTCAATGAGGACGGTTCCTCAGCAGAAGAAACAGGGGCCGTCTCAATTTTCGTAGCACAGAATGGCGCAGCGGCCAGAGTTGAAACATCGATAGCTGACGTAACAGACGAAGCTGACGATGAGCCTGTCCTAGCTGTAACCGAAGAAGAAGGTTACGAAGTCAACGACCTTGAAGAAGCAGCCATTGATATTGCGGACCAGAATGTCGCTGTAAGCGTCACTATCGAAGATGACCAAGAGCTAGCGTTCCAGTTCACGCCTCCACCGGCACCTGTAGAAACGCCTGACAGCGGCGATACCTCTCAGGGCGGCGAAGATACACCAGAGCCATTAGAACCTGTTACAGCGCCTCAGATCATGCTCTCAATCGCCTCTGACGATGGTGAACAGCTAGCAGAGATCGAGATTACGCAATCAGAAGAAGAAACGCCAGAAGAAGTCACTATCGAAATAGACGAGGAGGGCGAAGTTGAACTGGTTGTCGAAGAAATTGAAGCGCGCCCTGCGACGATTGTGGCTGAGCTACGAGAGTTGGTGGAAGAACGACTAGAAGCCGACCCCGAAGAACAAGACGACTGGTTCGTAGCACCAGACGAAAACGAAGGTGAACCGTTCATCCTCGATCTGGATGACGACTTCTGGGACGAAGAAGTTTGGGAAGAAGATTGGCACGAAGAAGATGACGACTGGGTGTGGGTCGAATCAGATGACTTCGTGGAATGGGTCGAAGAAGAAGGCGACGACAGCTTCCTTGCCGAAATCCTTGATGAAGCGTTTATCGAGGAAATGGAAGAACTCATTGTCCGCACTGAAGAACGGATTGACGAACTGCCAGATCGCATCGAAGGGGAATGGAGCGATGATGGGTGGGAAGTCGAAATCGAAATCGTAGAAATCGAGGACGAAGAACTAATCCTTGGGCTTAGCCCCGTAGAAGATCTGCCCGATCCAATCGAACAGGGGTTCTCCCCACCAGAGGATGAACCGGCGGATGGGATGACGCATAACAGCATCCTAGATCCGCTTCCAGACATCACGATGCCTGATTGGTTGATACCAGACGATGACGGCGACATTTGGTGGGATGACGACGACGACATTTGGGAAGGAGACGACGACATCGATGACGGAATCTGGCTCGATATCCCTGACATCACTTTGCCCGAATGGGACACTGACGATGACGACGACTGGCCTAATGATGCACCTGATCCCAACGATCTTCCGGACGAAACCGGTGACGACGAAACTGACGACGATGACCCTGATGACCAAGATCAAACTAATGACGATCAACCGGATACAGATACGCCGCTGGAAGAAGGCCCAGAGTCGCCGGAACCACCCGACGAACTGGATTCCGATGACGACGTATCTGGAGGAGAACCCGGAGATGACACACCTGACGCCCCAGTAATCGAAGATCCTCCGCCTCCGCCTCCTCAACCTTCTTGGAGCGGTGGCTCAGACTCGTATTTGGAAACACTGCCTAATCAAACAAGTACGGCAACAGATACCGCAACTACAACGAACGTCACCTCGACGCTTGGTTTCAACTCGAACGACGGCTACTGGTATCAGCAAGTCACGACCGCTACGACAGTCACAGAAACAGAAACAGTCAGCACTATTTCCAGTACGCGCATGCGGACCTATCATTGGTCTTGTTATGACGACGGACTCGGAAATGGTGGATGCGATGACGCAACCACTTACGGCGAAACGCAATCAACAACAAGCGTTGCTGATCCAACCGTCCTCAGTTCCACAACAACGGAAGTGGTCACATCGATTCCAGCGAACTGTTCGCAAGGCGGCTGGACTGGTTTCGGCGACTGGTGCATTGTTGGCAACTGGAATACGGGCTATCCGAACAACCGCAGTGAACGAGAAATAGTTCAGTTCACGGTTCCTGATGATCCTGATGTTGTTGGAGAACGCCGTCGAATCGTGATCGAAGCCGAATCGAATTTGCGATACAACCAGTTCAATCAGAACAACCAACACGGCGACCCATACATTTATTTGTATGAAGATGATGACCCAGACGTTGGAGATCACAGCGGCGACGCTGACGAATACACCCGTGGAGCGTTTATCGAGTTGGATGATGACGGAGGTCGAGATTGTTCGGTTGGCGGTGATTCGTGGACGTGCAACAATCCACCTGCCGATGCGGAAGATGAAGCAGAGTTCCCGAATGACACGATTGTTGGTTACAGCGAACCACGCCCAGTTATCCAGAATGTAACAAACGCTTGGGACAGCGAAATTGATCGCCTAATGGAACCGGGTGACTACGCTGTTGAGGGAAGTGTCTACAATGCCACCAACTCGGGTTGGTATCGTTTGACGATCAGCGATGAGACAGTCGAAA
>CAACVF010000011.1_pt1 | contig 33978 bp, 30 predicted proteins | sample 2381781 | NCBI WGS metagenome assembly CAACVF01 (sample SAMEA5211967, study PRJEB30684) | marine metagenome | biome: Marine; feature: Epipelagic; material: Water | collected 2015-10-15 | depth 60 m | reverse complement strand
GAAGTTATAATGGCAGAATTAGATGCCTTGACAAAAGCCTATTTAAAACAGGTTAGTTTAGAAAAACCAAGTGCAAACTATACTATGCAAGATAGGCTTGCTTCACCATCAGGGCTAGTTGGTTTTTACAAGAACCAATTACGTAAATTTAATAAGATTGGAATAGGTAACAAGACTGAATTTAATGTTACTGTTACTCCAAGTTTAATTAAAATTACTATTCAACGTCTTGAAGAAATTTATAAGCGAAAGCTAAGCGGTTCTAGAACATGATAGAAGGAATTTCTTCATATCCAAAGCACTTCTTGCTTATGTTATTAAGTGATGTTACTGAGATACTCCATAAAATGGGTAAGACAGTGGCTTCGGATGATTTGGAAGATGGACATAAAGTCCGTATATTTGAGGAGCTGCTACTGTCAAAAGATGCAGCTCTTCTGTATTTAACAGTTAACAAAATTATGGAAGAGATAAACCTTGATGAAGGAGAAAGACGCAGTATCAAAGCTGAGCTTAGATTGCATATGGACACTCATGAGGAATCTTACCAGGATATCCATAATATAATGGCAGAGGCTGAGATAGATGGACTTATCAAAGCTACTGGCCTCACACTAGAAAGTAACGATGACAAAGACTCTGATAGCGAAGAAGACGACGACAACGCCGCTGACTAAGTGTGAAATGTGTAATGACTTCGTAAAGCGGACTCCCTACAAGTATAAACCTCAACAATTTATACCTGATTGGGAGCCCCGTGAAGTCATAGTGTGTAGAAAATGTGTCTATAGAGAAGTCTATGGAAGTAAAAATTATCGTAAACGAATGAAAGAAGGTACATTAGATGGCTAAATCTAAACAACATAATAAGAAACCAGGTATCAAGGATGTAGTTAAGGTTGTTAGCTCACTTATTCAAGAGCTACAAATTGCTCAAGAACGAATTAGTGAAATATATGGCGTTATAGATATGTATATTGAATATAAAAAAGATAGCAAGAAGTTTAAAAAGTTTCTTGACAAAAAATTAGAGGAAATTAACAATGACAACAAAGAAGATGAATCTGCTGATGGAGCGGATACTGACGGAGATAACAAAGACGAGGCAGTCGGGGCAGAAGGAATACGCGCATGATGAAGACAATGTCTTCGCTAATTTTGAACGTGTAGCTAACACCCTTGATATAACTCGAGAAACCGCCCTCATGACCTACTTATTAAAGCATATAGATGGAGTAGTATCATATACTAAAGGTCATAAATCGCAAAGAGAAGATGTTAGAGGCAGACTTACTGATATTATAGTATATACAATGCTTCTATGGGGAATGGTTGAAGATGAAAGTAATTAATGAGGTAGAGCATACTTATTCAATATGTCCGATATGTAAGGACTTAATGGGGCCTAATACGCCAGTAATAAGTATGTCTTATGGGTTTATTGAATCAGGTGGTTTATATGCAGAAGAAACTGTTAATTTACACGCAGATTGTGCTGATACATCTATATTAGGATTACTACTAGAAAAAGTACAAAGTCGTTAACACTTATTATTCATAGCCTCCTAGTATACTCCTAGGATACGTACCCCTAGCAAATTCCCTATCTTCCCTGCTTGACATTTTTTGTAATTGAAGTAATGGTAAACCTGTTAGTTTATCTACAGCTCTAATAGGTGCCTCCGTTAGCCCACCCTTACCAAATACATCTCTGCCCATCCTTCCAAAAGGAAACATAGTATAAACATAATAATCTGAAAACTTAGCCCAATCATCATGTAAAATAGCGCTAAATATTGAAACAGGAACACGAGCAATAGGCGGTGTAATTACTTGTAAAGGTGCAATAGCAGTTGGATATGTTCCAAAAAATGCTCTATCTCTTTCATTCTCATCTCCAAAGAGCCATTCTGATGTATCTTGAAACCAGCCCCAAGGTTGTGGTAAGTTATTTTCAAATATAGAATAAGCAAATGTATTTGCCATAGCAAGCATAAACATATCAGCCATAATAAATCTACCAGCTTGTTTGCCTTCAGCGGTATTAGGGTCATAGCCTACAGCTTTTAATCTTCTATATACATCACCACGTAAAGCAAGTGAGTTCCAAGCATACATTTGGAATCTAGTAAATACCTTACCTAAAGCAGTTCTAGCAAAAGCAGGCCTAAATGGTGCAGAATACATAAACTGAGTAGCACTAACACCCTTTTTCCCCATTTCAATTAAGAATGGATGATTAGGGTCCTGTATTACTCCTCCAAATCTATTCCAAGCTTGAATATAATGCGACATAAATGCATCAGTACGCAACTTTCTTTCAGGGACAGTCATAAACTTAGCAGCTATATCAGAAAATTTATCAGAGCCTTTAAATGCCTTAGACTTTAATTCAGTCTTAATGTCTGCAGCTGTAATATCAGGATTCTTATCAATCATTTTTCTAATTGACTTAAGAACACTTTTACCTTTAGTAGTTTGAAATTCTTTTTGTAAACCTAATTCGTATACAAGCCATTGCGGTAAAACACCATGCTTAACTGCAAAATTCTCAACATCTGTCCTTGTTTTTAAAGACGGTTCTATTTGCTGTAAGTATTTATAATCATATACTTTTCTTACTGCATCTAGTCCAGCACTTTGCACATTATGCATAGTACCACCAAGCAAGTTTGCTATAGCTGATTTAGGATGTGCTAATAAAGAAGCCATTTCATACTTTGCTTCCATTTGTGATAATCTACGTAACGAATGCATATCAAGCTTATCAATATACACATCTTTTTTTAGTTTACCCATTCCTAGCTTTTTAGCCATCTTATTAAAGAAGTCAGTAGCAAGATTATCAGCCCAATATCTGTATGGTGAATACTTTAATGCCATATCTGGATTATCAACCATCTTACGAGTAACATTAACGGGATTTCCAATTGCATCATTAGCAAACAATTTAGCAAAATTAGTCCAAGCTTTAGCCTGCTTATCTCCAAATTTAGGCACTAATTTATTGTAAATGCCTTGTTTAGGGTTAGAGATAATATCACGGCTTAACATACTTGCTAAGCCTCTAAAATATGTATTTCCTAGAGACCTTGCATACGCCTCAACTGATGTAGGCCCAATGCTCCATCCAGGTGTACTATTTTCTCTACTTCGCATATTACCCATAGATACATCATTATCAAACCATTTTTCCATATCTTTATTGCTAACGTTTTCTTTAGCAAGTTTTTCAACTAATAAGTCATATACTCCATCGTCATACTCTGCTTCAAAATGATAGTCGCCATCTAAACGCTTATGACGCTTTTGTATTTTAAGTAATTCTTCAACTTTAGAATTATCACTTAATGTATTATCATTTAAAACCTTAACCTGAGCATCTTTTAAGACCTTACCAACAACTGCTTTATCAAAAAACATTCTAGGGAAATAATATTTAGTATCTAATTTACCGGTTTTTTTAACAGGATGCTCTGCTAACTTTCTAGCTGCTTTTAAATATCTAGTAGATTCTTCTGTCTTTCCTTTTCTTTTTAACTCTTTAGAAATTTGCATTTGATAATCAATATACATTTCACGCATCATAGCTCTAACGCCATCAATACCAAAAATACCAGGTATAGATTCATTGGCTGAAGCCATGTATTTCTTCCATCTAAAAGGAACCTTACCATTTAAATAAGTAGTAACGTCAGCTAAAAATCTTTCATGATTATATTTTGGTGAAAGCTTAGTGCCTTTTGGAGCATCATACCAGCCCATAAAATACATATCCATAGCACCTTCTTGACCAGAGATAATCTTATGAGAAGTTTCCATATAATCTGTTAAAGTATCATTAATTCGCTCAACTATTTCACGTCCAGTAAGCTGTATACGTTTGCCATCTAAATTAACAAAAAACTTTTCTTTTTTAATGCTATCCCAGTTATTCGTTTCTTTGGCTTCACGCAATCTTTTAGACAAATGAATAGCATTTCTATTAGCTTGGTCCATATCGCCGCCATTCTTCTTTACTGAATTAAGGTATTGATTAATACCTGCAGCTTCACGACGATTAACAGCTATTTCCCAAAAAGCAGGAGCTTTTTCGAGACCTTGATAAAATAATTGACCTTCCTGAAATTGTTTTACCAATTCATCGCCCATAGAAGTACCACCTTCTATCATTCTATTAATAGAATTGCTTAGATGGTCCATAAATTGAGTAGGCTCTTTAATTGTACCTTTTCTAACAGTGCCAGTATTATCTGTAAACCAACCTTCTTTCTTTAATAGTTGAATATCTGTAGCCATTAATTCACGATTTACAGTTCTTGGTAATTGTTGCCAGCTCCTCCAAGACAAAGCTCTGCCCGCCTCTTCTCCTCTAAAGAACCTTTTTGCTCGCTGCCATATAGTACCTTCTTTAGTAAGGCGCAACCAATTTCTAAGAATTTTAAAATCATCAACGCCCATTGCATCAAAATCTTTTCTAGTAAAATCAAGCCCTCTTAAAAATTCATTTAAAGACTTACCAGTTTTATCACCAACAATTTCAGGGTGCTGTCTTAATAAGTCTGCTACCTCTGTAGCTAATGAAGATAGCTTAGGGTCAGTTAATTTCACATCAGTCTTAACACCTTCATAGCCTGTATTAGTAGCAAGCTCTTGCAGTTTTTCAGGTATAGCAGCTTCAGGAGTTGCAATATTCTCTGTAGATTTTTCTAATTGACTAATTTCTTCAGCTGTTAAAGTCCTTTGATTTTGATTCATTTTTTGCATATAACGCTTTAAAAAGAACTCTATAGAAGAATCATTAATAGACAGACTACTAAATCCTAACCTACTTATAGCAGTTTTAGAATTTAACCACCTTAAATGCTTAATATAATCTAAAGGAATTGCATCATAATCCTTGATATTGCTTTCAAATTTCTTAATTTTCTTTAAAACAGAGCCTCTATTTTGTGAACCTAACATTAACTGGTCAAATAAGAAGTTTTCTTCTGGTGTTAATTCTTTCTCTGTTCTGAATTGCTTGATTTTTGCGTCAATTTCAGCCTGGTCGAGCTCAGCTGTTCTAACTTGGTCTTTACTTGTCCTAGCTTTTTTAGGTTTATTGTTAAATATTTCGTCATATATTTCGTCTGCGTGATTAGAGGCTGGGTCATCATATTCTTCTTTTATTTCATCAAGCTGTTTGCGAGTTCTAGCCATTAAATAGCTGCTTTTCTTTAACTGCTCTACCTTTTCAGATATTTCTTTAAATCTTTTAGGAGATATGTTATTTGACTTCATAATATCATTGACAATTTCAAGGCTAACCATGTCTGACATATCATTTACAATAAAATCTTCAGCTAAAGTATTTAGCTCTTTCAATACCTCTAGTCGCTTATTATAGTCACCTCGCAACATATTTGCATAATTAGACTCTTTTTCAACTCTCTTACCCCAATAAGTACCTTTAATAGCATTTTTAAAATCAATAAAAGATGTAGCAAGCTTATTACGCTTAGACAAGTCATAAAGTTCATACTTCATAACATTAGCAATATAATCACCTTGTTCAACCTTATCAGTCGACCTATCTAAAAGCTCCTTAACAATTGATTTATCACCTCGAGACTTATTATAATCTGAATAAGTTTTTAACAAGGCTTGTTTGTTAAACCTTGTAAATGGAGAGTCGCTCCAATCTAAACCAACAAATTGACTGCCGATTCTAGGCAAGAAAGAATTACTAGCGCCTTCAATCATTTCAATATTAGCTGCAGACTGAGTCATTCTAAATATTTCTTCCATATTATATGGACGATTATTTTTAAAGTCTCTAGACCACAATGCTCTATTTAAATTAGTCATATCGCCAAATATGCCAGACTGAGTAAATTTATAAGGTAATCTATTAGCATTAGATAAATAATCTAATACTTGCTCACTATATTTGCTTTTAGTTTTAGAGCCGGCCTCTTTTACAGAAACAGGTTCAAAATAAGAATCCCATAATAATTTTTGCCATTTATTAGTACTTGCTAATCCAATTTCATCCATAGGGTCAGATGCTAAACCTAATTGAGCACGCCCTATATCTCGTTGAAGCCTAATATCTTTTTCGCCCGTTTTAACTTTAATAACAACATTAAACGTTTTCCAATTAGGCTTTTGACCTTTTTCAGCCACATTCATTCTTAATTTTAGATTATCAGTGCCTCCAGCACCTATAATGGAGTTATAAGCAGCTTTCATTAACTGCGAGCCTGATACTGCTGGCCCTAATTGATTACGACCATCTACTGCAGCTTCAGATATTCTTATGCGTTCATAGGGCGAGTATTGTGCTCCTTTGGTTGACGCAAACTCTTTAATTGATTTATCTTGAATAGTTAAAATATCTCTTAATGGAGTACCTTGTTTATATTGACCTATACGCTTTTCAGTTTTTGCTTTCTTGTTATCTTTAGTAGTTACATTTCCGTCTTTATCTACAAAGTCAAATTCATTTTTATTCTTATAAAACTCTTGCATCATCTCTTTAGATAACCCACGAGTACCACCAAAGTAATAAAAAGATTTATCCCCATCAAGGTCTGCTCCACCCTCAGCCCTCATAGTTCTAGAGTGCATTAAAATACCATGACCTTTACGTCCAGTAAATCCACCAAACCTTAATATTTGCATACCTGATATAGAATCCATTGGTACGCGCACTGTAGCAGCTGTAAGCACTTCATCTAAATATTGTTTACGAGCACCTTTAGATTTTAACCATTCATTGTAAACTTCTTCTAATCTTTTGGGCTTTGTGTATTCAACACCCTTGGCATCTTTTAGCCATATAGGTGTATTTTTATGGCCATCGTCAAGCATGAATACTTCATCATTTTTGTTAATACCATTTTTAGTAGCTTCTAATAAAAGCTTGTTAGAGTTATCAAGGTTTGCTCTCAGACCTTTATCATAAGGCCTCATAAAAGCAGCCCCAGAATTACCTATATGTGGCTTTGTAGCTGTATTAACTATAAAGTTTTGCACAGCCTTCATTCTAAAATCTCGTACAAACTTATGATTGTATATAGCATCAGCTGTAATATTAAAACCAGATTCAGCAGCTTCTTGAGAAATCTTATTGCCTATTTTAATTACTCTATCTGTAATGCTATTAAATTCATTTAGCTCTGCCATTGACTCTTTATATTCAGCTGCTGAAAGCTCACCTTCTACAAAAGAGTCTTCTAAATGCTCCTTGTTTACCTTGAGCATTTTTTGATATATAGCTTCTGCAAGTTCAGGAGTATGCTTATTTTTCATTGCTGCAATAACATCAAGCACTCCAATGCTTTCAATGTTATCCATAAGCTCTATAATATCTGTTTCTTTTCGTACACCTTCAGAGGCATTTTCAATATATTTATTTAATCTTGCATTCCAGTTTTCACTACCTCTCCAGCGCTCTCCAATGATACTTTCAAACGAATCATTTATTACTTCTTGCTCCATAGATTGAGAAAGCATATTCATCATTACTTGCTTAGGTAATCTTTGAGGTTCAAAGAAGTGGTCAGAGCCATATACAGAGTAACTCATTCGTAAATCTTCAGGACTTATTTCGTAAGTTTTTGCTTGTATATCAAGCTCTTTATTCTTAATAGAATAATCGCCCATTTCACGGGTACCCATCTGCTTAACTGCAGATTCTTGCATTATCATATGTAAGCCTTTAGCTTCCATCATTCTTGATAATTCAGGTCCAGCAGAATGGAACATAAATTTACCAAGCAATGCTCCATGCTCAGCATTAGGCGATATAATAAAAGACTTATTCTGGCCTGACGTAGGAACACCAGCATCTCTATTAATAGAATCAATAAGCTTATCAGTAACTATAATAGCACCATCTACATTTTCTGGGTTTTCAATATTGTCTAAAGAGCGTAATCCATAATCTTTTAACTCTTTTATTAAATCCTTAACAATGATAGTATTGTATTTACCATTCTCATTAAGCAAGCTTTTCCCATTAGCATCTACATAATCTTTTGCAATAAAGGCTTTATCTCCAGGATAAGCATTTGTAAACCATATTTGAGCACGCTTGTTATGATTCTTAGAAGAACTAATAAATCCAGGCTCAGTTAACATCTTTTTCATATTAGCTGAATTAATTGCAAGTCCATTAAGCGACATATCATATAATACATTTGACAAATAAGCCTTGTCATGGACATCATTTTCAAGCTTTGAAAGGCTTCTAGACTCTCTTAATTCTTTTGGAGTAATAGCTTTGGTTCTAATAATATCACTTATTTTCATATCATTAACTTGAGGATGGTATTTAACGAAATAAAGCCTGTCTTTATCACTAGCCCCACCAAAGATATACATATCATTCTTATTAGCCCATTCATGAGCGTTTTCAACTAATTTATCATAGCCTTTTCTATCTTTAGCCCTATATCTAGATAAATCCATATCCATTAATCTGCCATCTTTTGCAGCAATAGTTGTATGGTCAAGCATCATTAGAGCCACTTCATTAGCATTTAGACCAGCTTCTTTAGCTACACGCTCTATCATGAGCTCAGGACCTTCTTGCATCTTTCTTGTACCCGCTGCAGTAACAGGATTTGCATCATCTGTCATTCGGCTTACTGTATTATCTGTTGAACGAAGATGTATTACTCTTTTCCCTAAATTATATGTACTAAGCCATTGACGTAACTGGCCTTCAGCATTTTCACCAAGCAACTGCTCTGACGTAGCTTGATACTTAGTAGATAATAAGTCATTAATTTCTTTAAGTAATTCTTTTGACTTAACCTCAGTGCTGCCCTTTTTGCCATATTCATTTAAAAGGTATTCTACCTCATTAGTAAGCTCTATACGTGACTCTCTTTGCCCATATAAAGTATCACTACTCTTTTCCCATATCGGTTTAAAGTGATTTGAAACAAATTGATATGCTTTTTTGCCAATATTTCTAGTATCACCTTTTTCAAAATCAATATGAGCTTCTATTTCAGCTTCTACTTCTTTATTCTGCTCTTGTACAGCATTATCTACAACTTCTCTAACGGATGAACCTGATAGCGCTTCAATCTTGTCACTATTTTCTTTTAAGGCTTTATTAAGCTCATCAATAACTTCTTCAGGCTTATTCTCTGCAATAGCCTTGTCTAATTCTTGTTTTATTATTAGTTGCTGATTAATTAAGGCTTTAGTTTGCCCTTGTTTGTTCTTTTCAGCAGCTTTAGCTATTGAGGCTAATGAATCAGTAATAGGTTGGCGCTTAAAATATGAACCAAAGAATTTTTGAACTGCTGGCTGTATTGTTTTTTGATAATCAGCAGCATTGTATTTAGCAAGAACAGCCATGCCTCTTGGAGGCTTAGGTGGAATATTCTTGCCTGGAATAACTCTATATCTATTCATTGATGGTTGCCAATTTAACCATCGCCCTGTATTCATATCTAGAACATAGATATCTTTACCCATATCCTTAGCTATTCGTTCAGCCCATTTATTATTATTATCAATGACCATTCTGCTATTTCTAGCAAGTTGTGAAATAATATATACGGATTTGGCGTTCTTAACAGCCCAATAAGACTTTGCAATACCTTTTCTTTGAGATTCGTTTAATTCAGAGATATTAAAAGGTTTACCGTCTTTACCTCTAAACTGTTCAGCTGCCTTATTAATAGCAGGATTAGCTTCTGCCAATTGGTCTGCATTTAAAGTTCTATCAAGGCCTACTACCCTTGAGCCTTTACCTCTACCAAAAGGTATATAATTAATGCTAGGTATACCAAAGTTACCTAAGATTCTAGCTACAACACCATCACCTTGAGTACCAGTAGTAGCAGAATAATAGTTATGCTTAATATCACTTTCTTTAACCTTGATAACAGCACGGCCTGCAACATATTCACCTGCATCTTTAAACCCTTCTTCTGTAAACTTTTCAGGCTCTCTTACAATATCCATACCAGCTTTTTCTAGCTGAGATATTATTTCTTCACCAAGTGCTAAGTTTTGAGATGGGTCTCCAAATAATTCTTTTTGACTAGCCTTTAATTCAGCTTGTACTTCTAACGGCTGTTCATGAAACTTAGGATGCTGCTCAACATCCCTTCCAGTTTTTTCCCACAAGCTAAACAGTTTCTTTTCATCCGCAGAACCTTGCTTGCCTTCTTTAATTATTTCATTTCTAAATTTAAGAGCAGAAGCTCTTTTCCAGGCTTGAGCATGCCCACCAAAATAAGCACCTAATAAATATTCATATACTTGCTCTGGAGTACTAGCTCCTAGAGATGCAGCATGCTGACCTTGAAATAACGAACCTGCTATAGTCTTAACGGCCGTTTCCCCTTTTTGTAGTACCTTAGGGTCAGTTGAGCTTAACATCTTGTTTAAAGCTGGATATGTTAAATTTCCTATAACGCCAAATACAGCCCCTGCCTGCGCACCGCCTGTAAAAGCTTCCATTACAGGAGCAAGGCTTCCTGTCTCAAATGCATCTCTTACACCACCTACACCTGATGCCACACCTAAATGAAACGCTTGTTGAGCTACGTTTTTAGCTGCACCGCCAACAAGTAAGTTTGATACAGGTCCTAACTTATCAATATCTCCAAATCCTAGGTCTTTTAAAGCTTTGTTAACTCTTGGACCTACAATTTTCTGAGCTTTATTAGCCGCATACATTGGGGCTGAATATGGATTAGCTGCTTGACTAACCTTTGCAACAGTTCCCGCTCCTCTTGCAATAGAAGAAAGATTCCTTGCTCTAGCAGCTTGTGCTATTTTTCCAAATGGACCGCTAAGAATACCTGGGGCAAAACCGATTAAATGTCCTATTTTTCTTGCTATAGCTTCTGATTGAGATTGTGGAGCATCTTCAGGTCTATATAAGCTAGCACTTGCCCCTTCAAGAAACCCTCTTCCAATTTCATGAACTGCGCCAATAATACTACCTTCGCCTTCATAAAAAGGGACGTTGTAATATGCTGAGTGTTGCTCTATCTTTTGCTTATTATCAGGAGAAAGCAGATGTCCTCTGCCTTCATATAGTGTGGTAAACTGTTTTAACTGCTCTTTAGTCCAAAGAGGTTGAAATTGTTGTTCTGCCATTATTTAAATATACGCCTTATATATTATTCAAAACTAGCTATAACATCGGCTACTTCAGGATTATCCATATACTTAATAACATCATTAAGCATCATTGCCATGCCAGCTAACCCTATCCCTGTAGAAATAGCTTCTGGGGTTACTATAGCTGCAGCACTAAGAGCTAATTTTTGCGCTAATTTAGGTGCAATTTTTTTAATAACAGGGATTAATTTATTTAAATTTGAAGGCCTAATTAATTTAGATGCTAATACAGGTACTGTTATAGCGCCCGCAGTTTGAGCAATTTCACCACCACCAAGAGATTCAACAGTTTTAGCGCCAAGATATCCGGAACCAATTCCCTTTCCTATAGTCTTAGCCAATTGCCCTGGAGAAAATTTAGATATCTTTTTTAGTATTTGAGATGTTGTCGTAGGCGACTTAATGCCTTTAAGGGATTTGCGAGCATCCTTAAGTTTTGCTTTTTTTGCTTTAACTTCTGCCTGGTCTAAAGAAGCTAACTTTGCCGCTTCTTTTTGTAAGACCCTGTGACTAGCGTCATCTATGTAGCCTCTTTTATTTACAGTCGTAATCCATTTTTCCATTTTAGCAGCTTGAGCTATTTGTCCTTTTGTACCACCTTGTTTTAATATTCTTAACTCTTTTTGCAACTTTGTAACTAGTGCTTTACCTTCACCCTTAGAAGTTATTAGGGTTTCTCCACGAGCAATAGAATCCCCCATAGTTTTTAAAATTTTATTTCCAACCCAGGCTGAGCCAAGTACAGCACCAGTACCTAAACCAACTTTTTCTAGGCCTGACATCTTGTTAGATTTAACTCCAAATGCATCAGGAGATATTCCTGTTAATTCTGTAGCTGCTACTGGTCCCCCAAGACCATATAACTGGCTATATAATTTATCAGCATTAATAGATGAAAGGTATGCAGCTTTATCTTCAGGCTTAGCATCTGGATTATTAGCGCTCCAATTAGCAAATTTAGATTGTAATTGTGTCCCAGCCTTCTGCAATCTTAATTGATTAAATTGACCTACTCTTTGTAATGCAAGAGCGGAATCTCCCGCTAAACCAAGGCTGTCCATATTAGCAAGATAAGTTTCAACAAGCTTGTTTGTATCGGGAGCCTCACCAGCCCACTTGCCTTCATCATCCCAACCTGATTTCATTAAGCCTGAAGTCATGTCATTGAAAAAGCGTTGACCTTGAATAACTTGATTTTCTTTATTCTTAGCTTCTGCTATCTGAGCAAGTTGCATATTGCGCTGGTCTTGATACCGTCTATCTTCAACCTTTCTGCGTTGTAGTGTATCTGCCAATTGAATTAAATCGTTTATTGTGCTCATCCTAATAAATTCTCCATAAATGAATCTTGACCTTCTAATTGTTTACGCTGTGATGCTATATCTAACAAAGATTGTTGGCTTTGTGCTTGTTGTCTATTATAAGGGTCTATAATGTTAGAATACTCTCCACCTCGTTGAGTATTAAGTCTTTCTATACTACGTTCAGCAAAAGTACCTGTATCATCCATAATTTCTTGCTTGCCGATTGTTTCTGCTCCTGTTAATAACCCTCTGCCACGTTTAATAATTTTACCTAAATTACTAGATGCATCTTCTAATGTCTCGCCAATATCTTCACCAAGTTCAGTTTGCTTGCCTTGATATTCTTCATCTATATCAGAAAGGTCGTCCCTTAAGGCTACTGAATTATTAGTCATTTGCTTTTGAATAGTATTAGCCTTCTTGGCTAACTCTGTTTTCATTTTATTTGCTTGTTTAGTTTGATTCCATGCACCATGTAACATACCAGCTACTTGAAGACCCATTGAAACTGGACCAAGGATATTAGATGCTCCTGTTAAAAACCCTCCAGCCTTACCAAGAAATCCCGCATTTTTAGCTACTAAATCTACACTCATTGCAACAACTCCGTTTGAGGATAATTAAACCTATCATTGCTTTGGCCTGTTATAGTTACCTCGGTTGGTTTATCTTGGAATTTATTATATAATCCTAGCAACCCTAATGTTGGATTATCTGCTAGACTCACTTTAGATAAATCGTCAAAACTTAATTCATTACCTGGCATATAAGCATTAGTCCATTCTTGAAATCCTCGTGTTCTACCGATATCATCTATATTCATAGTAGGGCCTCCAGGCTTAGAATATGTTTGACCAAAACCACCCTTTTTAAATGGATTAAGCATGTTCATTGCACTTTTAATAATGCCACCGCCACCTGCAGGCTCTAACTCTTGCTCCTTAGCAAACTGCAAGTTTTTGTCCCAGTCAGTAAGGTTCTTGCCAGTGCTTCCTGCTAATAAGCTAGCTGAACCAAATGCTTGCAATGCATTATTTATTAAATTATCTTGACGAGCATATGCATTCTGTGAATCTATTATACCTCTATCAATATTTTGTAATTCAGCTGCATTCTGCCGATAACGCTGATTAATCTGAGTGCCTCTTAAGGCTGATTTAAAGCTCATATTATTCCTTTGAGGTCTTGACTTCAGTATATAAAGTCTGACCATCTATTTTAGTTTCTTGATAAATCTTTCCACCTGCCTGAACTATTCGAGTTGCATTAGGCAAGATTGTTGTTCCCCTTACAGTCTTTTGAGGAGTTGTGTGTAATGCTCTTCTATCTTCTTTACTTCTCATTATTTAACCTTCTTATCTCTATAAACAAGCTGGATATCTGATATTTCAAAATTATAAGGAGTATTAGTTCCAGCAAATTTAAATTGTATATCTTGCCCTTTAGCATTAACCTTAATCTTAATTCGCCCGTTTCCACTAATCGTCGATGGAGAACCAGTATATGAGCCTCCATCAACAGCCCAATCTACAGTAAGTGTTTGGGGTGAACCTCCATTGTTTGTAACAGTAACATAAACTGCCTTAAATGACTTTTGTATAGCTAAACTGCCACAAGATATTCTACCTGTCTCAAGCTCAATAGTGCGTACTGTTGTTCCATTGCTCACTTTTTGCAGTGCATTGCTATCATTAACAAAATACATATTGCTTTTATATGCAACTGAATTTGTTATAGGTAGCTCCATATTATCAACCTCTGTCACCCAAGAATTAGTCTTTAAGGAATACCCAAATACTTCGTCATCTGCTCCATCTTTCCATACCAATATCATTTTCTCAATCGGCTCATATCCAATACGAGATGTATTAGAAAACCCTAGAGAATCTAGTAATCCTGCAGATAGGTTGTTAATCTTATTTCCGTCAAAGAAGAATACTCCTGAGCTATTAACAAATGCAACCCCTTCTTCTACCTGTGTAACTTGCCTACTGTAATCTACACCATATCCAGGTAGCGTTGCTTCTAGATATTCATAATCTTGTGCAATATTCAGTACAGTAAGGGTGTCTTCAGAAAAGACTAATAATCGGTCTCCCGATGTCTTTAACACCTTTATAGTCCCTGCACCTAATTCAAGGTCAACAAAGTTTAAATCAGAAAATCCATATAGCTTTCCAATAGGTGTTTTTAATATTCTGTCTGTATCTCTAACGCCAACATTACATGTAACTGTCTCACTTGTAAGAGTTACCCCACCGCCAGCCTCAGTCTGTAGCGAAATATCATCGCCAGACAATGTCGTTATTTTAAAAGTTCCATTATTAGCTCCATTAGCTGCACCAGATGTTGTAATAACATCTCCTACAGAAAAGCCTGCTTCAGCCCAATTGATATCTGCTTCAATATTATCAACTGCCCCCTGCGCAAATTTCAGCTGTGTTGTTATCCCAGGAGAATGTATGTTACCAATATAAACCTGACGTCCATTTGTAGCAGCTGTTTCCCATATTGCATTAACATGCTCTGTTCTTTCAGGGTAACCAGACTCTAGCTCAAATGTTGATTCTCTAGGTATATTACTAAAACTAAATGCCACCTTATTAGAGCTCCATGGAGTCCACTCTGTAGCTCCCATCTTTTTGGCGCCTCTGTCTTTATCTACCTTAGCTAATAAAAATCTTGCATTAGTAGAAACTCCATCAGAGTCATCAAGTGTTTGAAAATATAGATTACCTGTATATCCAGCTGTAGTAGGTTCATATATGTTAATGCTTAAAAGATTTTTTTCATCTGCTTCAATGGTCGTCGTATAGCTTGAAGTCAGGCTTTCAGAATTATTCCTAGTATCAGATTCTAAAAATTGAACTTTTGACTCAGTCCAGCCTAAAGCTCCTGATGTAGCAAAGCTAAGTTCATATAAATCATATGCAGAATGATTCCAACCAGTAGAACTAGTATTCACCCTTGCTATAACTCCTACTATTAGGACGTTTGTTGGGTCGAAATTACCTCCAGTATGAGTTGCACTAGATTCTGGGAGCTTAATCCTTCCTTTACTTCTCCATGCGCCATTAGCATTTAATTCAGCCTGACTTAGGGAATAGACCCTTGTTGAGCCACCAGAGTCTTCTGATATTTCGTAATCGGTATCATCGCTATTTAGGATAATATTAAGGGATTCAAAGTCAGATGTTGAGCCTAAAGCGCCCCCAGGGTCTGCATTTACTTCAATATATAAATCTTGGTCTGTAACATCTAAGCCGGTACCTGCGATGCCATTAGCATTACTTCCATATAAATTTGTGTAACCGACACGAAAGACTAATGCAATATTATCATCATCATTTAATTGCTTAGATGCAGTAATTTTTTGCCCAGCCGTAGTATTATAGGCAATATCTTCAATTGGGTCTACTCCATATGCCGCACCAGTATAGGTATCCATAGAACTTCCAGAAGCATCTTGAAGAGTAGCTTTCGTAACACTAGCGCTACTATCGCCACCACCACCATATGAATATAATCTCATACCTGTAATTTCAAAATATCCATTACTATTAGTAGCAGTTACTGTATCAGTTCTTCCTATTAGGAAATTTATTTCACCTGTAACTGTAGAGCCTCCCGAAAATGACACGCTTTGTTTGCCAGTAGCTTCTATTGTAAAATCTTTAATAATTGTTGAACCGCATCTTAGTGATATTTGCAAATCATCATTTGTTTCAAAAGTTCCAGAAACAGTAAATTCCATTTGATAATATGCATTAGTTCGTATTGCTACAGTAGAAGCATTAATCCTAAAAAACTCATCGCCACTTCCATCTGTATGTCCCACATTGTGAGGTATTCGTAATCCAGAAGTCTCTTCTGTCATTCCATCAGCATCACTAGTAGTTTCATAATTACCAGCACTGGTCATGTCTACGTTATAAATAATATCATTAAAATTTCCAACACCATAAAAGCTATCCCACCTAGTGTAGCCTTCGCCAAAAAGACCATTTTGAGTGCCCCCTTCTGATGCAACTCGGATAAAATCATTAATTTTATAACTTGTTGTGGCTACATTGCCAAATAATGGATTAGTTGAAGTACTATTAGTTGCTCCTGCGCCCATAAATAGACTATAAAGGTCTTTAGTAGAAAAACTTGGCCCAATCCCTATTGAAGCAGCTTGCGCATCAGTGTGACCTAAGGCTGTTGGTTTTACTGCACTAATAGCTCCACTCCAATTAACATCTTTGCCTACTTTATATAGGCCTTGCTCATGATACTCTTTATCATCAAAGATTAATAAATCGTTTTTGCCGTTTGTAGTAGTTCCGCCAGCATATGTATGACTAGCAGAAGAATAGCGCCTCATTCTCAGCTTGCCACCTCTATCAGCAAGCATATTTTTTAAAGATACAACTTGGTCCTTACCTCTACCTTCAGCTGGTAAGTCTGTAGCATCAGAATCCTTATTGATTCCTCCTGCAAATCCATTTAAGACTAAGGCTTTTTTCGACATTATTTCCTTGTAGTTACATTTAATGCTTGATTTATCAAAGCTCTTAATCGACTATCTGTTTCAACTCTTGTCGGTGGAGCATCTGAATCCATATCAAGCTCCATAGCGTTACGAAATACACTCATGTCTGTATCAGGCCAATATCTATCTAGGCTTTCTCTCTCTAATCTGCCTACACCAGAGTCAGTAGTTCCAAAACTATAATCATCTATGTCTGCATCAAGAGGCATATCAGGCCTTTGTGGCATATTATGACGTAACATAAAGTCTGCTAATGGCTCATCAATATCAGCACTAGTCTTATAGTCAAAAGGAGCAGGTTCACCATATGAAGAACCCATTTCTGTTTCTTCTGAAACACCTGTATTAGCATATGCTACACCAAGCATATCTGCTTCTTCTGGAGACATTAATCCTGCGTCTACGCTCTGAGTAAAATCAGCTTTTTGAGGCTCTCCCATTTCTTCTGGCATCACTCCTTGTAACACCCTTAATGCACGCAATGTCTCAGGACCAAGGATACCATCCTCTTTTACTCCAAGCATTCCTTGCATCTTCATAACATCAGCATTAGATGTTGGGTCAAAAGTTTTTGCAAACTCTCGTGGAGAATCTGAAGCAACAGGACTATTAAACTTAAACTTATTAAAATTATACATATCAGCCATTTTTATCTTCTTTCTTTGTTATCTTAATAAAGATATCTTTTATTGTATTTACAGAAGCCATAGTCTTTTTAATTTCGTCCTTTGCTATTCTGTTTGTGTCTATTAATTTTACAATTATCTCGTAAAGTCCCTTTAGGTCCTTTGCAACATCCTTGGTTATGAACTTTATCAGATACATGCAAACCCACGCTAGACCCACAGCTACAGCTACAGGTATTCCCAGTGTCTCTATTATCTGAAATATGTCCATTTTTCTCCATTATATGCTTGTGTTCCACAGCGCAGTATCTTGGGCACATGTAGCCTCCCATAGTATTACGGTCAAGATAGTCTCCGACTGCACCAAGCATAATGAATAATACCCCGAACAAACCATTTATTAAGCCTTCAGCTCCTGACCCCATAACGATGCTTTCCCATCTACGATTCTAACTAAACTAACAGTAAAAGCACCACCTGCATAATAATCTACTATAGCAAAGGCATGAGCCCAATCTATAGGGCGCCCTTTAAGCCACTTATTTTTCTCTTTGGACATATCCTTCAAGCAACCAATACTCCAGGCTTCTAGGGGCCCTGACATGCTTGTAGCACCCATCATCTGAATACCATGCCAATGGCCATACATCACAGATGTACCAAGCCTTCTTAAATGGTTAGCTGTATGATATTGTCCTCCAAAATGATGACCATGATAATAGTGCATTTTGCCTATTTTCAAATAATCCCCAGCTTTATGATATTTATAACCCCTATCCTTTAAGGATAAAGCCTTATCAAATTTATACTGAGGTAGATATGGATGCTCTTCAACAAACATATCAAGCCATTCATCATGATTACCTTGAATCATATGCTTAATCTGCACATTAGCTTTATCAAGGCTTTCATCTATAGTGTCAAGAAGCGCGATACCAGCTTCAACATCCTTATCCACTCGTGGAATGATGTATTCTAAAGGTGGTTTCTTTTTACGTTTCCACTGCCAATGGGATACACTTCCCCATTCTCCGAAATCCCCTAGGTCAATATAACCATCAGGTTGTATGATTTCAATAGCCTTCTTTAACACCTTGATAGCTTTTTTATCCTCGAAAGGTGCATGCTTATCTGGTGTTACAATAAAGCGTTTGGTTACGCCTTTATCCATATTAACTCCTAGTTTGGGAGCTCTAGGTCTTCTGGTTCTTCCCAATCGTTTGGATTAGTCCATAATCCATCGATTTTGGTAAACTGCTCTTCAACCCAGTCTCGTGTATATTTTAAGTGTAATGTGCCACATGCTACGCATTCATAGAACAAAGGCTTGCTAGATATTCCAACAAGCTCTAATGTCTCAAATTTCTTACATTCACAATGTGTACATTTTTTAGGACATTTCCTAAATACGGTGTCCTCAACTACACCTAATGCATCAAGCACTTGTCCAGGATTCCCAAGGGCTTGAGTTAATTCGAAAATAGTAGCGACTCTATTTTCCACTGACTAAAACTTTTTTAACCTTAGCCCATAAAGCATCATCAAGCTTATTCTTAGAAGACTTTACTAAATAGTCTCCTAGAAGCACTAATACTTGCTTTAAGATTTTTTCAGTTAAAAAGGTTTTTGTTATCCATGCTACTAATGCTGGCATCACTTCTCCTCGTTTTTGGTTAATTCAGTTTGAATTTTAATAAGTAAATATACTATAGTTACTAGTCCAACAGCAACAGATACTATATCTGGCAATATACCAAGGCCTGTTAGGGCACTGCCTGTTACTCCAACTACAGATGTTTTTAATGTATCATCCATCACTTGCTTTTTGCCTTTGCTTTTTTATAATTATCATTATATGACTTAGTCTCTTTTTCATTATCAAGCTCACTTTCTTTCATCGAGGTGACAATTTCAATAGCACCTTGAACTTTAGCAAATTGTGTTTCAAGTTGCTTCTGTTGTGCATTTAAAGTTTCTAATATTTCATCATAATTTTTCATTGTTACCATCCTTGTCTTTATGTACTTGAGTCCATTACAAATACCATAGTAACAGCACAATCATTAATATCACTGGTAGGGTCTAAGCTAAGTCCGAAAACTTGACCTTTAGAAAATGTAGCAGCATTGGTTGCACCAGTATCGCCAAAGGTATAAGTATATGGCGTATTTACTGCAGCTAAATCTACTGTTACTGTAGTTGTTGCAGTATTATTAGGCATTTGAGTACCAGTACTTGATAGATGAAATCCCATGGGGCTTGAACCACCTACAGAATTAGTCCTTACTATTACTTTATCTAAATATCCATCATATGGCATAACAATTACTTGATATTCGGTTCTTGCTGTATTAGAAGTCGATTCATATATATTTCCAGACATAGGAATCCATATTAAATTTCCTGCAGAATAGCCGTAATTAAAAGCAACATTCTTTGTCCATATGTAAGTTGAACCACCGCCCCCTGCGTTTGCGTCTACATAAGCTTTAATAGATTGCTGTGTAGCTAATGCAGTTGCACTATTCGTAGCCATATTATCTTCATCCAATACAGCAGTCATTTCAGTTCCACCAGCTATAGATAGCTTATCAGCATCTAAAGAGTCTACATTAGTAATATCATTATCGCCAAAATCAACATTGCCTGCCATAGTGCCACCTGCAAGCGGTAATTGAGCATGATTAGTTACATTATTTAAAGATAAATCTGTTTTAGCTTCTGTGGCGGTTAATCCCTTGAGCCCGTCTGGACCAAAGATAGCAAAATCATCTTCTGCACAAGCTTCCTCACATTTTACAGCATTATTATTTGCAATACCAAAAGTTAAAGCTGCTTGTGCGCCTATATCAGATAATACCTCTGCATAACTTCTGCCAGATAAACCATTAGCAGTGAATTTAGCATAATCATTATTTGCAGCATCAGCATCATCTATTTCGACAATGTTATCATTAGCTATACCTATTGCTCGTCCTGATACGTCTGTACCATTTGCAATTAATAAGTCTCCATCAGAAGGCTGTGCTGCAGCGCTAATCTTTAACGCATTACCAGCACTTCGTCCATAAGTTAATGTTGCTTGTTTGGAATTAAGCTGTGTTTGAATAGCAGAACTTACTCCTGAAAGATAACCCATTTCAGTAGCGGATGCACTATTTATAGTGCCTGTAGTAGTCACAGCTCCATCTTTATCGATTTGCAATCTAGCTGTTGTATTAACATCATCGCCACCAGGATTCGTAAAGAATTTTAGACCAGCTGGGATGTCATTAGCAACAGCACTTGTTCCATCTACATAACCTCTAATAAGTGCCCCAGTAATAGTATCGCCATCCTGGTCTTTCCCAACAAACTTTAAGTCTCCTAAAGACAGTCCATTAGTAGTTAAATTAGCTCCAGGGTCTTCTCTGATAAATCGAATTTCACCACCATCATGAGCAGCTGTAGTAGATGTATTGGTAATAAAGAATTGTGGCTTTTCATCGTTAGCTGTATTTGTAAGTTCAAGGTGGGCATCTGGAGAATCAGTTCCTATACCAACGTAACCATTATAATCTACTCTCATTGCAAGAGATTCTGTTTCATTACTTACAGTATAAAAATCTAAAGAAGAATCACGGTCTGATGTTGAAGACCAATTCGCTCTGCGTTCACATCTAATTCTACCACCAGTATAACCACGATATGGTCGGAATGTTAAATCTACACCTCTTGTTGCCGAGCTTGCGTTGTCAGCATTTTCCAACCGAAGAGCATCAAAATAGCCATCTACATCTTCACGTATATGTAATTTTGTATCTGGGGAAGCATAACCTATCCCTATCTTACCATTTGCATCAATACATATACCGTTTGTTCCGTTAGCAAATGTAGCTCCATGAAGAAGTTTTAATGTATTATCGCTATGGTCAACGCCGATTCTTCCCTCTCGAGGTGTTCCATCAGCATCAGTAACTAATTCAATAACTGCATCATCTGAAGCGCTATCTGTATTAGTTTCTAAGCGAATAATTGTATCATTGTTTGATGCTACAGTGATTTGTCCGTAAGTATTAGTGCTACTCTGAGGTACACCATCTCTATTCCAAGTTGCCATATATTATCCTAAAATTCGTGTGGTGTTATTTGACCAGTAGTAATATTTTGTGAGCGTACATATTTCTTAGCACGCTTAACCCCTTGGTCATACATTTGAGTAAAATTAGCCGCGTTATTCATCTCCATATTACGTGGGTCTAAATAACCATATGCGATAGCCTTAAATACTATTGCTTCATGAAATTGCGATGGTATATTAGTAAAAGCCGCATCACCTAATACATCAGTAAGGTCTGTATCTACAGATATTGCAAACAACCTTAATGTCTTAGCCTCTGATATTGATTTATACTGGCTAATAACTCCATCAGTAGTAGTCGTAGTTCCATCTTTTTCTACAACACCTATTTTCTTATTTTCTGTATACCAGAATCTTTCTTTATCAACAGCCATTACGACTCCGTTCCTGTAGTATCATCAATCGGTATATTGCCAGTAAGCCTGGGGATAACTACGTCATTTAAAGTAACTTTTTTAATTTTTAAGATATTGCTATCAAGCGCATAATGTCTTTGGTCTACTGCAGTTGAAACAGTCCATGTATCTTCTACAACTTCGCTTTCCATGCAAAAGTTATCTTTAGCTCTATTTAAAAGCCTAATAATCTCTTTCATACCCATATAAGGGTGATGTTGTTGAACTAGCTCTATCATTTCTTGCTTGCTCATTTAAGCTCCTTCTGGTGCCATATTGGCCCCTGCAGCATTTAATGCTGATGCATATAAACCTTGTAATAATTGTGCTTGATTATTAAGCATTTGTAGCATTTCTGAATCTTCATCATCTTGCACAGCATCACTAATAAGTTTTACTAAGATGTTAATGCAAGTCTTGTATATAACTGCTTGATATGCGTTTTCAGGAAGTCCTGTTAATTGAGTTCCATCTGTAGATGCAGCACTTAAAGTACGACTAAGATTTGCATCATAGCATAATACTTTCACGCCAGTAGCATTAGGAAGAACCTGTATTGTGCTTGCACGCTGTGTATCATTAGCTTCATTATTCTCTACAAAATATGCTGGATAATTTGCTTCATTAACGCTAATATGATATAAAGAATTAGAGTCACTTGCTTTATAGTATTCAGTTGCATCAAGCTCTCTACATATCCTGTCAACACCACTATTAGTACGCTTAACTTGCAATATCCTACGAGGATTAATAGCTGTAAGTGTTGTAGTATGAGTAGCCACAGGAAGCAATACCTCTACGGGTAATGCTGATGCAACTTCATTACATGCTGAAGAAAACGCCATATTGCCAATATCGGCAGAATATTGAAGGCTAGTTGCAGAACTACCTGCAGCAACATTCAATAGCTCATTTACATTAGTTGCTATATCTGCCATTACTTCTTACCTTTCTTATCAGTATTCTTTTTACGCCTATTATCAGGCTTACTGCCGGACCAAGGTTGTCCCACCTTATTAGATGTAACAGTCTTACTCACCTGTAAATGTTCCACTATTAGATAAGGTCTGTGCTTCAGCCTTAGTTAGTACACTATTATTAGGATAGCTCTGTGAGGCCCCTAAAGCTATGATAGCGGACATTTCTCCTGTAAGCAGGGAGAATGCACCTTTTACAATAATATAGGCTTCATCGTGCGATTCTCGTGGTACGCCTAATTTACCTTTAAATGCTGCCTCTTTCCAAGTAGGTGTATAAACTGTAGAGCTTTCTACTTCACCATCCTCATCATAGGTATAATTAGTCCATCCTAATTGTGATTGCAACTCAGAGGGTATTGCACTCTCATAGGTTGCTTTATTTAAACATATGTACATTTCATAAGCCATTAGTCTCTATGCCTTGCCTTTCCTGCTTTATAATTTCTTGCTACTTGATTTGCTGTTAGTTCACTAGAATATATATTAACATCATCCATATCCCCTTTGAATGACCTGTAGTAAGTGCTAGAATCTGCATTTGAGGTTCTTTGACATCCTATGGATGTTACAGCAGCTGGCATTGAAGCTGTAGTGGTAGCGAATGATTCACTTGATACATCATCAAGAGTTCCAACAAGCACTCCATTAGCGTATAATTTTGACATATCTGCTGCATCTGCAGAGCTTCCCGAGTTCATTGTTCTACCGCCATTAAATGTCCAAACTAAATGAGTCCATGTACCCGCTGAGATAGAAGCATCGGCTGCTGTATATCTGATATATCCATTATTACTTGTGCTGTTATACATATGTAAAAATAGTTTAGTATCAAGCTCTATGTCTATCCTTTCATTAGTTGCACCCCAATGGGTAAATAGAAACTGCTGAGTATTAGTATCTATTGGTCTTATCCACATTTCAATAGAAAAAGTTGCAGTTGAATCTAACGCATCAATTCGCCCATATTCAATTCTAGGAGCACCCTCTTCATTGCCAACATAAGGAAGGTTCAATCCAATTCGCTCTCTATTCATCAAGAACCCTTGAGTATCTCTACTATTTTGTCCTTCAGGTAAAGTTAAATATTCTGTTACGCTTGATGGAGTACCATTATTACTATTAGTAGATAGGTCTGTCCAAGTACCTGCACCCCTATTTCTCCAGTATCCTGCTAAATTAGCTGCACTTGAATGAGTGAGAGCATCTAATGCTTCTCCATCATTGTATAGTTCTTGGACTTTAGCAGTAGTAAGTGCTTCTTCCCAATAAGATACTTCTGTAATGCAACCACTAAAATAATCTCCTCCATGCCTACCTATGTATGAAGTAACGCTATCAGAACTAGTATCTCCTCCACCAACACCACTGCCAACTAATACACCATCTATATATACTTTATTCGTATTATTAGGGTCACCATTAGTTGATGTAAAAACGATATGATGCCATTTATCAAAAAGGCTGTCAACAGTTATAGTTGTTGCACCTACTCCTTGGTCTGGATACATTTTTATCGATGTATCAGTCTGAGCCCTAAGATGTGTATCACCCAGTAACATAATTGGCTGAATTGCACTTGAACCGCCATCTACCATATAAATCCAAGCAGAGAATGTAATACTTGCATCTGCACCTGTAGATTGAGAGCCTAAAGATACATGGTCAGCAGTTCCATCAAACCATGCTAATTGATTATAAGATTGGAATCCAAGTTGAGGCATTATTGGTTGAGCATCTGCATCTGTCCAGCCTGTAGCAAAGCCTACTTCTTTAATAGAAACATCGTCTATATAGAAAGTAATACCATGGGTACCCTCGTTATATATCCTTAGTGGACTACTGGTATCAACCGCAACGAAATCAAAAGTAAATGTAGCTCCGTCAGTCGTAACGCTAGCACTTTGTGCTGCAGCTCCACCAAATGCAACATAAACAGTTAAGTTTGATGCTCCATCAAGCAGTACAGAGATACGATATGTCCTTCCAATCACTTGAGTAGTAAAGTAAGATGTAGTTAATTCAGCACCCTGCTCTACATCTGTAGTTCCTGTTGCAACATTCAATCTGCCAAAAGACTGTGATAAACTTGCCTCAGAGCCACTTTCATTATATGCAGCCCAATCTGAGGTTTCATCAAATATTGAGTTTTTATCATCAGAAATTAACTCATCCCCATAGAATGTAGAAGTGCCGTGATTTTTGGCGTTTACAGGAAGAACTGAAATATTGTCTATATAAAATTCTGAAGAAGCATCCTCGCTATAAACTCTAAAATAAGTATCTCCTGCAGTCCAATAGTGAGTATAGCTTGTCCAAGATGAATCTGTATAGCTAATTGAATTAGAGTCACTTGGATTTGTTCTACCTACTCTATTGTTATTTTTACCTAAATACATGCTACCACTAATAACCTTTACATCAAAAGAAATTTTGTATACCTGCCCTATGGTGAGAACATTTTGATTATACCCATTATCAGTACTGCTTGTAGTTATATGAGCTGCTGTTGAATGACCATCGTGAGATACAACTTCTGACGTAGTAGAACCACCTGCTGCCCATCCTGTAAAATCACCTGTGTCAAAATTTGAATTAGTTAAAGGTGTAGTCCCTAATCCAGTACCAGCACCATCCAATAAATTAATTTGCTGACCTCTATGTCCATCCTGCATAGGATACCATAGCTTGAGGTCTGAATAAGTAAGAGATGTTCCAGAGGTTTCTAGGGCTAGTTTTTCAGGGTTTAAGTAGTCATAGGTAACATCAGATTGAGTCCATGCTTTATCCCAAAATTGTGCATCACTACCTAAAAACTCAAGTGCAGCACTATTATTTAATCCAGTACCTCCACTCATAAATAAATCATTATTAGACCCAGTAAAATTAACAGCATCTCCTGCAGACCAAGCTGCTTCATCAGAAGGGGTATCAGTCCCAATCAGTACACCATTTACATAAAGATATATTCTATCTGCGTTGCCATCATATACTCCAACTACCCTATACCATGTATCAGCTGAAAGAGTATCACTATAAACTTTAATCGCAGCCCTATTACCTCCACTAGTCTTATTTATACTAAAGGCTATTTGATTATCATTAGTTATAAGACCTAATAAGGCATAATGGTCTTGATGGTTAAATCCAGTATCTCCTATAAAAAAACAAGGAGCATAATTAGCAGTTATTGCATTAGGGAAATTAACCCACATAGCCATAGTAAATGTATTAAGGTCTGGAAGAACTATATCTGCAATTTGTATTTTATCACTAACCCCATCAAACTCTAATGCTTGACCTGTATATGCAGTACCATGATTGTTATTCCCAGAAGTATCTAATGCTCTTGGGTGTAATGGTTTTGAAACTTGTGTTATAGTAGCTGCCATTATGAGAGTGTCCCATTATTTGAACCATGATTGTCATTAGCATCTGCACTAAGATTCCACCATGATACTAAATTTGTTGTTTCTGAACTAGTTAAGCCTGAATAGTTTTTATACATAATAGATTTGATTTGAGCTGCAGTTAAGGCTGCTGACCATATACCTACATTACACATATTGCCATCATAATAATAGACCCCATTTCCTCTTCTACCAAGCTCAAGATTAACTGTATCATTGTCAATAGTGGTGACATTATGGTCACTTGATTCAGCTGATAGTTCGCCATTAACATAAATAGAAGACTTTTCGGTTGAAGTGTTAAAGATAGCTACAATATGATTCCAATTCCCATCACACACATTATGATTTGTACTTTTTACCTGCTTATTACTACCACTATTATAAAATGTAAACCAAGCCTTACCTGTACTACTCTCTGTAGCAAGCCAAAAGTTTCTATTGGTGTTATCGTCTTTAGCTACTAAATATTGAATAGCACTTGTATCTGAAGATTTCATCCACAAACTTATAGAAATTGCTCCTGTTATTTGGGTAGATGAATCATTCCCAAAAGTTATATAATCATCAGTACCATCAAAAGATGCTGACCCATCACTTATGGGTACAACTTCTCTATTACCAAAATCTGATTTTAATACCAAACCCCCAGTGGCTACACCGGGGTATATCTTCTTTAATCCAGTCTTTTGAAGCTTATTGCCTAAACCTAGCATATATTAACCTAAGTAAGCTATACAAGCGCCACCAGCTAATTTTAATCCAGTATATCTACCATACAGAGTCATGCCTGCAGGAAATACATTACTAGCATCAGCTTCTACTCCACCACTACCTTGTAAGCTAGTTTCTGACCCAGCTGACTCATCATGCGCAGCAGCATCAGTATTAAACCATTTATTCGCATCTTCTGATACTAAGCCATTAGTTGCATTAAATGTGCAGTCTTCTAACATTGTAACAGCTACAAACACCATTCCATCAGGAGGTGCAATTGCAGAAGCTGTATCAAGCAAGATACTTCCAGATTGACCTAAAGCTGCTCCAGGCCTAATAGGCCCTTGATTTACTTGCGTTTGTTCTACACCTACGTGAGTTATTTTTAAATCACTCATAATTTCCTCAATTTATAGGCTAAGGGGCCCGAAGGCCCCGTTGCCATTTTGTTTAACTAACCTTATGATGGGTCAGCACCAAGACCAGCGATTGTTACATCAGACTGGTTAGGGCCGCCGTTATAGTAGATTAAAGATACTGTCAGCGTATTAGCTGCTGAGCCACTATCTTTTTCCATTACAACTTTTAATCCATCAGTTATTGCTCCGCTATACGAAACAATACTTGTTGAGCTTGCAGCCGCATTATTCACTAAGTCAGAAGAAAGCGCTTGATAAGTGCCCGCACTATTTTTAGCATACAGATGTAAATCTGCAGCTATAGTACCAGCTCCTAAAACTGCTTCAACAATAAACTCACCAGCTGATTTTAATTCGTTAATAATAGGCATTGAGGGCCCATTAGTAACAGCATTAACTGTTGTGTTTGTAATCGCAGTTGTCTTTACGTCATCAGTAGTTCCAGTGCTAAATGCATCGCACACTTCAGTTAATTTAACCCAACCATCCCCTAATTCGGTTTTGGTCCAGCCATTATCACTTTGTACACTAGCCATTATATACCCCCTTAACTAAATTTCAAGATAGCGTGAGTTTCAGGAAGAGATATTTCTAGACCAGCTTCAGTAATGATTTGGTCTTTTCTTCCGTCCATTGAGTTATCTTGAACATTAGTTTCAATAAAAGTATCACGAGAAATGCCATTACCAATCAATGGTCGATAAGCAACATTGCTCATGTCAACAGCTACAGCATAGTCTTCCCAAGGTCCACGCAATAGAGGCTCAGCTACGAAATGTAGATTACCAAATATTGTGTTTACCATAGTAACAGTATGACCAAAGGCACCAGGGATGCTTTTTATGTCAAGGTTGTACTGTGAAGCACCTACTGTATTGTTCATGAATGAACCTGCACCAAGCTTGTTCAAGTAAGTAATTACTTTACGTGAAGCTAATACAAGTTTATTCCCTGAATTGCCAGACTCAGGTGCAAAGAAATCTTCCATTGCATCTAAGAAAGCATCATATCCAGAAGAGGCATAAGACATATTAAACACTTTACCGTTTGACTCAGTATAAGGTACAATACCATGTGTATAACGCAATGAAGTATCAGTTGCAGGAGTACCGTAGTTGCCTGCACTACCAAGACCGAACAAGAATGCTTGCTCTAAGTCCATTTTATGCTCCATTAGCTTTTCTTGCCATATGCGTTTATATTCATCAGCAATACCACGATAACGAGTTGCCATTGCAGTACCTGAAAAAACATTACATGAAGTTTTGAATATTTGACAAAATCCTTCACTGTCAGCCATTGAATCTTGCCATCCGTCAGGAGCAGTTGTTGCCTCTCCAAACGCTGAGCCAATTACTTGACCTTTATTTCCAGCAGCATACGCACATGTGTGAGTATCTAAAGGGATTACGTCGATTTCAACTTCACCAGCTTGACTTAAATCAGGAGTACCTGACACTTTAAAGTTATGAATATTGCCATCATCACCTTTAATTGCTATTACTTGATTCTCAAGAATAAACTGAGGTTGTGAGTTTGCTGCAATTTTACCATTTGCATCATAACCACATTCAAGCTTAAAGATATTTGAATCTGCAGTACCATCAGCAGTATATGTTGCACTGCCTACAGTATCATGTACTGTAAAGTTTCTGCGTTGATATTGATGTCTTTGCTCTAAAAACTTAAAAACTGGGTCATCAGTCGCTTTTTTCGCCACTTTAGATAAGTAAACGAAGAAAGGCGATTGTTGAGGAGCCAGTTCTGCCACTCTGTCACCGAAGTTAAAGACTCTTCGGTTGTTATCCATAGACACTTTACTCGCACCGAGTGCAGCACCTGTAGATATACTAGTTACATTTGCCATTTTCTTCTCCTAAGAAGTTATTAACCCCAAGGATTCTTGGAGTTAAATGAATTAATTAAATCATCCATAACCTGGTCTCCTTCAGAACGTGAATCTTGCCCAGTTTCACCAGTCACTACACCCATAGGTGAAGGGATTGATTGAGCATTTTGCATTTGGGTAAACGTTGGGCTAGGTCCAGCATTAACTGCTGCAGCTTGCGTAGGTTGACCTTTTTGCATCCTATAAAGGTTTACAAGGTTATCCATTGTTATAGACTCTGGCTTACTCATGGTAGTTATGAACTCACGCGCATCTGCATCATTAAATCCATAATGACCAGTAACATGCTCATATACTTCTTGAGACTGTCTTTGGTTATCTTGTTGAATTTGTTGACGCTTTTGTGCTTCTTGACGCTGCTTATCTTGACCGTCTAAACGTTCTTGTAAAACAGCTACTTCATACTGACCTTTAAGTTCAGAATACTGAACCATGTCATCTCTCCATGACTCTACCTCGTCTAAATATCGAGCACTCTCTGATTGAGGGTCGCTGTAAGCTTCATCTCTAGAGAATGTTCTTGGTTTCTCAGGCTTAGCTGGGGCTGGTGGAAATTCTTGAACTTCTGGTTGAGTCTGCTGCGCTGGTACTTCAGGCGTCGCTTGAGGTGTAGCTTTCGCTGTCTCTAACTGTTGCTGTAGAACTTTAAGTTCATTTTCCCGTCTGGCTGCTTGTGACTGCCAATATTCAAATCTACGCTCATCATTCTTGGCCTCATAAACCTCGTCTGTTTGAGCTGCTTCCGATGGTACTTCAGGTGTTCCTTCTATAGGAGCTTCAGTGCCAGTTACCTCTGCAGGGCTTGAGAAAGCCTCTGTAACGGTAAGACTATTATCTAAGGAGCCTTCTGCAGCGGGTGCTCCAAATGCTTTTGTTTCAGCATCTGCTAGCGTATTCGCTGTTTGGGGGGTATCCTGATTCATTTCTTCCATTGTTTACTTTTCCTTACTATTCACTGCCCGTATCGCCTTTAGGGGTAAGTGACATTTCTTTTAAGCGAGACGATATATCACGCTTTTCATTGGCGAGTGTGTCATCAAGACGGTGACCAAACAATGTGCCAGCAGCTTTCGCTTTATTGCTAACTCCATCCAAGTCTGATTTAAACTTCTCGACTTCCACTTTTTTACGAAGGCTAACAGCTTCTCTATCGCGAGTTTGTAAATCGCCTTTAAGCCCTTTAACCTCTTCCTGAGCTTGTTCAAGTGCAGCTTGCAATTGAGCAATCTCATCCTGACGTTGCATAACTCCTTCGATATCAAAGACTTCAGTTTTCTTAAGAACTTCAACTCTGTCAATGAGACCTTTTTGATATGCGTCCATGTAAAATTCTAATTCAGCGTATCTATTAGTAGGTAGTGTACTTCCTGATATATATACTACATCATACATACCTACTGTAATATCGTTAAATACTTCAATTTCACCCGTTTTATCATCAACAAGCCTTTTGTTGACTACATAGTCAGATAGTGAATTGTTTGGCTGAACCACTCTAAATACTTTTTCACCAGTAAATAGCTGTTGCATCATAGGTATAGCAACCTGGGCAACACGAGTAAGTGCTGCTTCAATGTCTGCTAGCTTTGATTTAATCTTTCTTTGTCCAAATTCATCTAATGATATAGTAGCTTTATACGTTTGAGGTGCTACTGCAGAATTACCCATCATCATTTCATACAATCCTAGCTGATGGTCAATGTCATTTTTAGCAGTTTGCTCATTACTATATAATTCATTAGGCAGAGGGCTAGGCTGAACGGTAACTGGAGCGCCATCTGTAGGGTCAAAAGGTATTGCAACCCCTGGTTGCGCCCATTTTTCTTCAAATTCAGTCATATCAACTGAGCCTTCTGGAACAAGTATCTTAGTATTAGTACTTGTTGTAGCGTGTGCTATAATTAAAGAGCGAGTTTTGTTAATATACTCTTGCATTCCCTTAACCATGCGTACGTCTGAGGTAGGATATGGAGTACGTGTATGCATGTTCACTGCTGGAACAATTGGATATTTATCCGTAGGGAGAATACGAGAATACAAATAAGCATCCCCCATCATTGCACACATCTTTACTCGCTCAACTGTAATTTTAACTACTTGAATTATTTGTTGCTCTATTAAGTCTGCAAAAGTAACCTGTTCAATAGGTATTTCGGGCATAGGTGTTTCAAGGGCTGTATTAGGGTCACCACCTTGTTCTACTAACTCAGCTACAGCTTGAGCTTGTTGTTGCTGAAACTGTTGCTGCATTTGCATTATTAATTGCTGTACTTGCTCTTCATCAGTTAAAATCTGCTGACCATTAATAACCCATGCTGGTTGAGCTAAATATCGCTCCCACTCTGTTGCATCTAAAAGTTTTTCATCACCACTAAATTGCTCGAATACTCTTCGCTTAGGTACTCGTATTTTAAAATATCTTTCATAACCACGTATATAGTCTTGCTCTGTTACTTGACCTACATCTTCAGGAAATTGCGCAGCATAGTCATTAGTTGCCCTGCCAGTTTCTGGTGAGTTAAAATCAACGTCAGAATTTGCGTTTTCAATAGCATCTTTATACATTGGGTATAAGCGCTCAGCTTGAGCCTTAGTAAATAATCTCGAAACGATGATATTTTCGGCATCATCAAATAATCTATCTCTTGAATTAGGGTCTATATAAACATCCATTGGGTCAATATCTTTAATTTTGACCTCACCTTTGCCCATATCAGCTAATGGGTCTTGATAAACTTGAATAAGTCCCATACCTGCAACATAGTAATCATCTACCATTGTACGCACTACAGTCCTGCCATCAGAAATATCATACATATATGAAAGAAGCGCAGATATTACTTGCGCTACTCTATTGTCAGAATCTTCTCTAGGTGCCACCCTAAACGATGGACGATTCGCCGTTATCATCGATTTAGCTGCTTCTACAGCTGGATGTATGCGATTAACTACAACTGGCGCTTGTCCTCGAGCTTTTAATACTTCTTCTTGCTCTCTAGTCCATTGCCTGCCTAAACGAAACTCTCGGTCTTCCTTAACATGTTTAGCCCATGTATCACGTTTTGTCGAATAGCGCTGATACAGGTCCTGAGTCTCATCTACTAGCTTTTTAGGGTCTGTTACCTTAATATTAGATTCTGCCATAGCCATAATTTACGACTTAAAGTACCATCCAATCAAGAACTTTTTTCGCTTTTTTACCTTTTTCTTGGTTTTCGTCAAATTCTGCGTGCCTACAAGGCTTTGAACCATCCAAAGCTATGTATACTGCATCCATTACATCGTCATGCTGACCTTTAGGGTAAGATAGAAATTCTTTTTCTGCTTCTATGTCTTCCGGCCTGAAGAAAAACTGTCCTCTAGCAAACATAGGGACCAACGATAGAAGTCGCTCCGACTTCCTGTTCCTCGGTTTAACCCCTCGCTCGAGTCCAGGTATGTATAAACTCTCTTCCTGCATGAGCTGCCTAACTGCTGTTCTAAGAGCCTCTTGATAACCCACTGTTTCAATTTTCATCCTCCTTGGCCTATATTTCTTGTAAACGTCTATAATGACTTGAGGTTGCCTATCTGGAGTAATTTTATCCCTATAAAGGTCTATTATATACTTATTATTCTCATGGTCTATGCCAATAGTAGATACAACAAAGAAGTCAGCTCGTGCTGAGAGTGAAGAAGCTGGGTCAACTCCGCAATATACCTCTACAGGTATTACTTTGCGTTCATCACCAGTTTCTTTAACCATACACCCTTGACCATCTATAATTTCATAATCAAAGTGATGTCTTTTAATCCAATCAGGTTTAAAAGGTGCAGTCTCAGGGTCCTGAGCTATATTCATATACTCTTGGAAGAAACCATTAAGGTTCCCTACCGAGGAGTACTCTTCTTTTATTTCATCTATTCGTGACATAGGAAATCTCTCAGGCCTATTAAATAGGCTTAGAGCCTTTAGTGGCGGTAAAATGCCTAAGCAAGAGTTTTCTAACTTTGCAAAGCATGCCTTAGGCAGAACGAAAGTACCTTCACCATACGGTGAATAATATGGATTACGAAGAAGAGTATAGCAGAAAGAAGGTCTTTGAGAAGCTGTATAGGAATATGGCTCTCTTTGGTCGAACCTGCTTTCCTACCGCACTAAATAAGGAGATTCCTCCTTTCCACAGAGAAGTGTATCAAGCTCTTGGTAATCCTGCAGAGCGAAGGGTGGCTATTGCTGCCCCTCGTGGAACTGCAAAATCAACAACAACATCGCTTATATTTCCATTATGGAAAGCCGCATTCAAGCGGAGCGATGAAGACTTATTTATTGTAATTATATCAGAGTCTCAAGCACAATCAATTAACTTCCTTAGTCGTATTAAATATCATTTGAATAATTCTACACAATTTAAAGAACTATTTGGAGATATGAGCTTTAATACT